>Ga0307486_1000743_pt1 | contig 27781 bp, 28 predicted proteins | sample CBIW02metaG_FD_203663 | JGI IMG/M metagenome (GOLD analysis project Ga0307486, IMG submission 203663) | Sea-ice brine microbial communities from Beaufort Sea near Barrow, Alaska, United States - CBIW 0.2 | ecosystem: Environmental > Aquatic > Marine > Coastal | place: USA: Alaska | collected... | reverse complement strand
GGGACCCAATATTGCAATTGCCGGGAATATATCGAGGTATTGCAGAAAAGAACTTTCTATATTTCTTTCAATTAAGTCGTGCATATTGTAAATGAGATTTTCAATTTGCATAAAAATACCAAATTTATAAATAGCTGCACCTATATTCCAGGGATTATCTTCATATTTTTAACATAGATTTTTTTCATTGTTTTCCTTACGCCATTGTGAGGCGCAGCCATGGCAATCCGTGACATAGTGAGGCGCAGCCATGGCAATCCGTGACATAGTGAGGCGCAGCCATGGCAATCCGTGACATAGTGAGGCGCAGCCATGGCAATCCGTGTCATTGCGAGGCGCAGCCATGGCAATCTGTGTCATTGCGAGGCGCAGCCATGGCAATCCGTGTCATTGCGAGGCGCAGCCGTGGCAATCTCCTGATTTTCCTCTTTCCTCTATTTTCTTTTTTCTAACTTCTAACTTCTTTTAGTCTTGGTTCTTGTATCCAACTACATCCTATGTTTTTAAAACAATATTAATTGCCCCCGCAGTAAGTTCTTCATCTGTAATTTTTTTAAAATCCGGATGCAGTTTAATTGACTTAAATTTTTTATAAGCCTCTGAATCTAAAGGAGGATTTGAAAATTCAAGATGTATTATTTCAAATCCCAGCGATTCAAAAATTTCAATATATTGCGGTAAACGCAGGCGATTATGATAATCGAATCTGGTATATTTTTTCTTCCATTCGGGTTCACTATATTGAAGAAAGTCTTGTAAGGAAAGGGATTTATCTACATAAGCCCGATGATCTCCCGGAGAAATAAAGTGTATGATATGTGAGCCTGGTTTTAGTTCCTTTTTAAATTTTAGGTGAATATTCTTTATGTCCAAAGGGCTAACGTGTTCGAGGACAAACCTTGAAAAGACGATTTCAGCAACCGGTAATTTGGCGTGGATCAAATTTGTATTGGGATGGTATCTTATTGCCTCGGGAAGTGGGTATTTCCTACCATTGGCAGTTTCAATATTAACCCCGAATTTTTGAAAAAAGGAGTTGTTCAATTCCCTTATTGAATTATGATTGTAATGCTTGTTTAAATCGTAAGTTTCAACAGCTCGCATTTTCCCGAAATACTTAAAAAAGTATGGCATTATTGGCAACCACCCGGAACCTATCTCTATAAGCGTTTTCCCGGAAATTGGAATTTGTAATAACTCTGTTAACTTTTCAAAATCAAAATAGGTGTTCTTTGATTCCTCGATTTTGAGATTAATGTTCTTGCCACTCAGCATTTCCTCAATTTTGTGGTATAGCTTGTCCCCCATGTTCTTAGGGAATTTATCCAGCAATTGAAATAAGTAGGTTTTTGCATTCAGTTTAATGGACATTTTTTATATTAATTTCTTGAATACAATTTATTTAAAGTTTTTATTTAACTGTATTCCAAATGTTCATCAATTTTAAATTAAATGAAATCCAATTAACAAAATTCAAACAAGTACTCTTTAAACCAATTTTCAATAATTTGGGTTCGAAAGCCTGTTAAAAACATCTAACGTCTTTTTGGAAATTGGCCTGCGATGCTTAATTACCTTCCTCATATTTATTGACATTAAGCAGAAAGCAGAAAAATATTCCCTAAAAAAGGATTTATCTTTCAATCCATATTTTTTAAAGTTGAGAAAATATAATCTTCCTATTTTTTTTATCAATAAAGGAAATGGATAATAGACCAGGTAAAAAAATGAAGTGTTTTTAAGTTGCTTCCCAAATCTAAAATAATTTGAACCTTCAATTTTACGGAGTTTTAAATCTACCCGATGATTCACCATTATTTTATGCGTAAATAAAATATCATAACCCAACTCCAGGGTTTCAAGGGCAACACAAACTTCCTCCCCGTAAATGTCAACCCAAACAGGAAAACCTCTTGTTTTATCGTAAATATCTTTTCTAATGGCAAAACCACAGCCTGAAAAACCATTGACGTAAAAATCATTTTTCTCCAACAATAATTCTTTGGGAATCAAATCATCTGTTTCAAAAACCCCTTTTATTTCTTTAAAAGCGATGATTCCTAAATTAGGTTTTTGGTTGAATAATGCTTGTGAAAGCTCTATAAAATTTACCTGTAAAGGATGGGCGTCATCATCAAAACCAAATAAAACTTCCCCTTTAGCTGTTTTATATAGAATATTCCGGGCTCTGGAGGCGCCTAAACTTGTTTCTGAACTTTGCCAATTCACCCAGGGGAATACATTTTTTAACTTCCAGGAATCATCTGAACAACCATCAAGAAAAACACAAATCTCGTGAATCTCCAACTTAACATAATCCTTTAGAATGAAAAGGGTTTTACTCAGCTCTTCTTTCCTGTTTTTTGAAACGATTAGTATAGATGCTTCCATTAATTATCTTACAATACTCTTTATTAATTTAATTTTATTCATAAATTTTACATTAAAAATTATTATTAACCAAATTTCAGGAGAGAACCGGGATATACCTGAATTTTTCCAATAGGTTAAAATATTTCTCGCAAATCTATATCGAAAATATTTCTTATCTGCTTTATTTAATTTTTTGATTTCTGAAGTATCAATATCGTTAAATAATTTAATGAATAATTTTAAGATCCTTTTAAATTCAGTATTACCTATTTGTTGATTATTATAATAAAAAGAGAATAGGTCACTTCTATCCACATTAAATCCGAAATTCAACCATTGCTTAACAATGATGGCACTTCTTTCTTTTAAATGTAATTCCCTTTTTTTTGGATCGCGATGATTACTTAACGGCAACATTCTATATTTCATCAAATATTCAGGTGAATTTATTGCTTTACCTAACTCCAAAATTCGCGTCCATAATTCCCAATCTTCACAAGTTTCAATTGACTCGCTGTATCTAATATTGTTCTTAATTAAAAAACCTGAGTTGAAGATAACAGATGAATGTCCAAAGGAGCCTGAAAAAAGTAGACTGAACTTTAAAGCAATATATTCAATAGGATATTTCCATTTAAACGATGGGATTTGTTCAAGATCGGTTAACCAGTAGCCCTGTGTTCCACACATAATAAGATCGGCATCCTGTTCAAACATTTTTAATTGCAGCTCAAATCTTTGGGGATAACTCCAGTCATCGGCATCCATCCTTGCCACATATTTATACTCGTGTAAGAGATCATCAAAACCTCTGTTAAGGGTTTTGGCGATGCCCAAATTTTCTTTGTTTTTTTTATAGAATATTCTCTTATCAGCATAACTGCCAACAATATTTTCTGTGTCATCAGTTGAAAAATCGTCATAAATATATAAATGAAAATCTTCAAAAGTTTGATCTAGAATAGAGTCAATGCTATCCCTTATATAAGAAGCTGCATTGTATGTAGGCAACAAGACTGCTAATGTTTTCATTTCAAATTATTAGATTGTGATTTTTTACCTTCTCAATAAAAATTCAACTTAATATTTTATTTAATTTTAATTTTAATTGATTTTCTGAAAGGTAATCTACTAAATCCGGCCTGTTCAAACGATGTTCGTTTGGATCCTTTTCCCACCGCTTATATAACTCTTCTATGATTTTTTGAATGCTGTCTTCTTTATCCACCTCTGTATAATAAGGATAATCCTCACCTAATAACCTTCTTACTTCACTCTTTTTAGGAGCTAACAGTAAAATTGGTTTGTTAGCAGCCACACAGTGCGGAAATTTTCCCGGAAGAAATGGGCTTATCTCGGCAATAGATTCCAAAATTATATTGACAGATGCATTCTGTTGCATTAATTGTACCTGCTCATATTCCACATAACCATCACTGACATAAAGTTGTTCTACTTCCGATTTATATTTTTGAAGATCCTGAAAATAATTGGAGTTCTGCCCTAATAATATAAGTTGAGAATTTGTTTTAGCGTTTGGATTTTCCACCATAAAATTTCGAAAGGCATTTATTAATGCGTGAGGTGGCCGTGTTCCCATCAAATTTCCTGCGTGCAAAAGGGTGAATTTATTGGAATCGAAATAATCGGGTAGTTCCTGGGTTATAATTTTTCCCCTTACCAGCTGGTGGGGAATTACAATACTTTTACCCTTGAAATCCGAAAAATATCCTTGCATCCATTCCTGCAACAACAATGATGGGAATGCAGCCCATCTGGATTTTTGAGATACTTTCTTAAAAAAGTCAATTTTGTGTTTATACCCCGGTTCACTCCATCTATATGGATCAGGATAATAATGAAATGGGTAGGGATCGTGAATATAAGCCATCCACTTGCTGTGTAATTTAGGTAATTTTAACATCGCGTAATGTGGTCTGAAACTCGCACCTTTACTTAGGGTCAGCACCAAATCTAGCTTAAAATTTTTCAAAGATTTCAAACTTTCTGCAATACTGTTCGCATCATTAAAAAAAGTAAAGGAAAACCCAAATACTGGCTCCAGGTATTTGGACAAATTGATCTTAAATCCGTGTTGTAACCTGCGTTGTAACCTGCTTAAATAATAAAGGAAACTAAACCTTTTCTCCTTTATTGCTATGCAAGTTATTCCGGGTAACTGAATTTCCTTTCGGGTGTAATGATAAACCAATACCTCAAACCCGGCTTTGTGTAAATTTTTAATTAAAGCAACACGACCTTTAGTACCACTACTATCTTCAATGTCTATGGATTCTGCAACAACTAATATTTTCTTTTTTACAGGTAAATTCAAGAGCTTTATAGGTTTGTTGTAAAATTATGAATTTAATTTAAAGGAAGCGTAAAACAGCTATTAATACGTGAATTAATTAAAATTTTTCTTTAAAATTTGACCGGAAGGTTACTTACTTCAAAATAAGCAACTGGTGTAAAACCCAAATAATATAATTTCCATTAGATTTGTATTGATAGAATGCAAATTATGAAAATTGACTTAATAGCAGGTGCCAGGCCAAACTTTGTTAAAATAGCAGCACTTATTCATGCTATCCAACAATCTTCGGCAAATACCCATTTCAGGTTAATTCATACCGGGCAACATTATGATGAAGCTTTAAGTGGAAGTTTTTTTAAACAATTGGAGTTACCCGATCCCGATATCAACCTTGGAGTAGGAAGTGGCAGCCAGGCAGAACAAACCGCGGCAATAATGATAGCCTACGAAAAAGTACTGCGGGACTGCAAGCCTGACATTTGTCTAGTTGTAGGAGATGTCACCTCCAGTATGGCCTGTGCTATAACGGCAAAAAAAATGCAGGTAAAAGTAGCACACGTTGAAGCCGGCCTTCGCTCTAATGACTGGACTATGCCGGAAGAGATCAACAGGATTTTAATTGACAGTATTTCAGACTACTTTTTTACCACTACTCAAGAAGCCGCAGATTTACTAATTAATTCAGGCAACAAAAAAGAATTGATTTTTTTTGTAGGTAACACAATGATAGACACATTATTAAGATTCAAACCTTATTTTAAACAACCTAAAATATGGACAGAATTGAAACTGCACGAAAAGAATTACATTATAGTTACCCTACATCGTCCAGGGAATGTGGACCAGGCTAATCACCTCAAAAGTTTGATTGAGGAAATAATTAAAAATTCAAAAGGACTTCCAATTGTTTTTCCGGTTCATCCAAGAACGAACGAAGTACTTAAGGATTTTGATCTTGAAGCCGTTAACCTTTTTATAATTGAACCACTTGGCTATTTGGAATTTAATTATTTGGTTGAAAGGGCTAAAGTTGTTATTACAGACTCCGGGGGAATAACAGAAGAAACTACCGTGCTGGGAGTTCCATGTATGACCCTTAGAAACAATACTGAAAGACCGGAAACAATTACTTTGGGAACTAATGAGTTATTGGGAATAAATCCAGCTGCAATTGCTCCTGCAATGGAGAAGCTATTTCAGGATAAATGGAAAAAAGGAAAAATCCCAAAATACTGGGATGGCAAAACAGGTGAAAGAATAATTAATATTTTAATCTCCTAAAACATCTTTTTCAACTTACCCTTTAATTTAAAAACAGGCCTGATTATAGGATAAAATCTATAACCAATATTGTATTTTAATTTTGTGAAGAAGTTTCCTTTTGAACCTTTTAGAGTATGATCTATAATTGAAAATTCTTTTAAGAAAAATCCTGTTTGAATAAAATAATGAACCAGGTTAGGTGATAATAATCTTTTTTTAGATAAATTATCGATTACTAGTTTTACTGCCGTTATTTTAGAAGTTCTTCGAATTGGGTCATTGTTCCAAAATTCCCCAGTGTTGGAATGTTGATGTTTTCTCCCGAAAAAAAGAACTTTATCAATAGAAATCCCTTTAACTCCTGAAGATAATATACGGGAATAACATTCCCATTCCTCAGCATACATCAATTCTTCATTAAAATGATTGTTTTCAAAACATTTCTTTCTCCATAAAATTTGGCAAGAATTAAAAGGAAGTTTACCTGTTATAATATTCTCAAGATCATTAATATCTAAATTTGCGGTTATAAAGTTACCCGACCTATCAAACCCATCAAAATTTTCTGAAAACTGACCGCTGAATACTTCTCTTAAATACCTCAAATAGTCAACATCTTGCAATTTAATTGTTCCAATTGAAATTTTAAGATTATCGGGATGCACAATGTCGTCGTCGTCAAAGAAAATGATATAATCTCCCTTGGCTAATTCCAATCCCTGGTTACGGCAACCAGGAAGTCCCTTTTTATGATTATTATCGCGTTCGTGATAACTGAATCTATTTTCTTTTTCTAAGTAGGGCTGAAGGACTTCTTTGGTATTATCTGTACTGCCATCATCTATTATCAGGCATTCCCAATTACGAAAGCTTTGATTAAAAATACTCTCTAATGTTTCCTCAATTAGATGCCCCCGGTTATAGGTAGCCATGATGATAGTTACTTTGGGATTCATCACTCGATATACGTTTTAATATTATTCAAAATACCACTTGAAATTGGGTATTCAAATTTACGGGCAAAAAAAGCATCGGTTTTTAATATTTTTTCATAATCAGATTCATCTAAAATAGCTGGATTATTGCCATTTCGGGCAACCCAATCTATATACCTTAAGCTGTTATTTTTTACATTATTGGCAAAGGGGGAATTCATAATGATTGTTTGAAAATAAAATTCCTCCGAACACAAGGTGTATTTAAACCTGTTCAATACAAATTTGTTTTTTTTGGTATACTTTAATACATATTCCACACAAGATCTGCTCAAACTCCACCACGTTGAACCTCCATAAATCCCTGGCATATTTGAGCCAATTGGTCTTTTAAAATTCCATCTTTTTTGAATGGCTATAATTCTTCTAATTAGTCCATTTTGTTTTGGAATCTTCGCATCTAATACATCATATAAATTAAAATACTCAAGCCGCGCCAACCCTCCATTATTTGCCCAGCCCAGTTTTGGAACATCAAAATAATTAATAAATTCCGATTCTCTATTTTTATCGAAATAGGTTCCAAATTGGGTTAACTTTTTAATTGGAAAATCATGACCGCTAATCATATGAAAAAAAAAGTTTTGTGGGTTTTTAAGTGCTTGTTCCGTTAAATAAAGAATGCTTTTTAAATGGTTAAAACTTCCCCAATTGACTTTATATTTTTGGGAAATAAGCTTAACGCAACTATATTTTTTCAATTGATTTAACTCATCCTCTGTAATATGGCTTTTTTTGTCAATGTGAATAAACAACTCAAAATTAGCATCAAAGAATTTAATAATTTCTTCCAGATGGTCATAATTTTTATAGGCAGTAATTAAAATAGCTTGTTGCATACCTTATTTTAATAATTTATATTTATTTTAAATATACTTTTAATAAATCTAAATGGTCTTAAAATAGCACTACCCAATCTAAAATCTATTCGGTTTCTATTCTTAATTTTCTCTCGTTCTTCTGTTTTGATTTTATTTAATAATTTTTTTGTAAATAATTCAAAATTTTCCTTGTATAAATCGGCATGTTTCAGGAAAATATATTCCTGCAACTCATATTTGCTATCATTTGCCATTGTATTCCTTGATTTTTTTTTCTTTCTATAATGAAACAAAACCTCAGGAATCACATGCGTATTGCCTCCGTTTTTATGCAGCCGGATATAAAACTCCCAATCTTCAAAACCACTTATCATTTCTTCATCATAACCTCCAACATTTTTCCAATCTATTTTTTTAATCATGGAAGAACCCATGGCGAAATTATTGGGTAAAACATTTACCAACACTCCGCCACGAGGTTTAAAAATGTGGAAATCTTTATTATTCCAAAACCACCGTGCATAACAAGTAACCATTTTAATATTTGAATCTTTCTGAAAAACAGCAATTGCCTTTTCACAAAATTCAGGATCAAAATAATCATCGCTATCCAAAACCAATATAAAGTCACCAGATGCTGCTGCAATTCCTGTATTTCTTGCAGCGCTGGTTCCTTTGTTTTCCTGGGTGATAAATAGGTCTATTTTTGGTTCCAGTCTTTTTAAAACCGCTTTTGTTTTTTGATTGGAACCATCATCTACCACAATAATCTCCTTATTTTCATAAGTTTGATCAAGGGCAGATTGAACTGATTGTTCTATATACACAGCATCGTTGAAACAAGGAATGATGATGGATACCAATGGCATAAATTCACTCATGAAATTTTTAGTTACTTTAATGTTTTATTAATTATCTCCTCTAAATTTTTAACATAGGTTACTACATCATATTCTTTTATTCTTTCTGAATTTTTCAATCCTTCTTCGGCTCTTAAATCACTGGATTCAATAAGTAATACTAATTTTTCATAAATCATACTAAATTCATTTTTAACCAAAAAAGGAGAATTCTGTAACAAACCCTTACATCCAGGGTGATTAGAAGCAACAACTGGTAATCCATATAATATATATTCCATGACCGCATTAGGTGTGCCTTCTATAAGTGAAATTAAAACTCCTATGTCAATTACATTTAAGACTTCAATAACATCTTCATTACTTAAAAGAGTAACACTTTCGTTCAAATGACTTTTTTCAATTCTTCTACTTAATTTATTAAACTTATTTAATGATGGTGCGTCATTGTACTTATTTCCTAAAAACAATAAATGGATTTGGGGATAATTCTCTTTTAACTTTTTATACACATCAAAAACTAAATCATGGTATTTATCAGCTCGATAATGGGCAACCATGCCAATTACAATTTTAGAGTTTGGAATATTAAATTTTTTTCGCAATGCTTCTTTATCACCAATTACTTTAGTTAAAGAGATGTATTGTGGTAAGATATATAATTTTTTACTACTAATTTTATAGGGAGATTTAAACATCTCCAAACAATTGGATGCATTTCCTATGGCACAAGGAATATTATTTACGGCGATACTTTCAAAAATATCTAATTTAAGATTGTCTAATCCTAACTGATGCCAAAAGGTAAATTTAACCGACGGCAGCATTTTATAAAGATAAAACGAAACTTTAGAAGGAAAGTTTAAAAACGGAATGATAATTTCTGGTTTATTATTTTTTAATCCATTTCTCAATTTCCACAAATATTGAATCGACCATTTAAACCGTTTTAAATTCTTTACGGTAAATTCCCTTCTTAAAATCAAGTAAGGGCTTCCAAAATGGAAAATATTATTTATTGAACATTTTTCAGCATACTGATCAAATTCCTTTGTGGTTACATTTGAAAAAGTAAGCAATAAATCAACTTTACAATTACGTTGTTCCGTCAAATATTTTGATAGTCCAAGCGCTTGTCGTTCTGCCCCTCCTAATGCTCCTTTATGAATCACTAATAATATTCTTTTATTTGACAGATTCATTCAATTGCTTTTTAAAAATGTTATTTTAAAACTAAATATTCACTATTTTAAACAATCTTTTAATCTTTTCAAGTATCTTTTTTTCTAAAACAAAAATCTTTTCAGTTGAAGGTAAAATCAATAAGATTTTCATTTTAGAAAAATAATTTATTCCTTTTCTTTTATTCGTGAAAAACAAATCAAATACAAAGTTTTTTTTTAACTTTTCTAAATTAATCACTAATTCATTTTGATCAAAAACTTGATGCTTTTTATTAATTTTAAGTAACTCATTAAGCCATTTAAAAAAAAGGGAGCATTCCTGAAGTTCTATTTTTTCAGTTGAAAAAAGTATTTTTTTCAGGAACTCATCGGTAAAAATTTCACTATTATAATTTATCTTATGAAATAATGTTAATTTTAAACTTATATCCACATCTAATCTCTTGTTTTCAACATCACTTGATAATTGTTTAGAATGAACTCTATAAAGCAATAAAACTTCCTGTAAATTATACAACTCCCCTTGCCATCCTATACGAGTCCAAAATTCATAATCTTCTCCATATCTATACGATTCATCATACTTAAATGTATTAAAAATATTCTTTCTTATAATTACTGTTGGATTTGCAAAAGGATTTGTTATCAGCATATTCGCTAAAATAGCTTCATGATTTTCTTTATACTTAATTATTTTTTTTTCAGCCCCAAAGTATTCAATATTACACCCACAAACAATTACTTTTTTATTTGCTTCCATAAATGATATTTGCTTCTCTAGTTTTGAAGGTAATGCGATATCATCACTATCCATTTTTGCTATATACTGTCCTTTTGCTTTTTTAATTCCTATATTCGTTGATGCAGCAACACCTATATTTACATCATTTTTCACTAAATATATTCTAGAATCAGTAAATTCATTTATAATTGAAATAGTATTGTCTTTTGAAGCATCATCAATAATGATTAACTCAAAATTTTTATATGTCTGATTTAAAATACTCTCAATTGCACTGAAAATATATTTTTCGCGATCAAAAACGGGAAGAATGACTGAAATAAGAGTTTCCTTCATTTTCTTTTAATTGCTTTTCTTAATATCCGTTTTATTAATTTTTTTGATTTTCTTATTAAGGAAAATTTATTTCTTAGAATTTCATCTTCAAAAAATAGTTGGTGTTCTTTGATTAATTTTCTGTTTACTTTGAAAATTCTCTCATATAAATACTTTTTTGAAATACTTACCAGTCGGGTGCTTTCACCAAAACGAATTTTAAAGTAAGACTCAATTAATTGCCAGCTTAAAATGGCATGAGCTATTTTAAGTTCATTATTTAATTGACTTACGTTATCATCATTATTCTTTCTATAATATACAGATGTATTATTTATAAATACAACTTGTTTTGTCTTGATAAAGATCCGGACAAAAAATTCACCATCCTGATTTATGGTTAAATTTTCCATCCAATTTCCTGCCTGACAAATTAATTCCCTGCTTACTAAATAGGCATGTGGTGGTAAAAATCCTCCTGACAAAGCTAATGCATCAATAAACTCTAAAATATTATTAAAACTTCTATATACCCTAAAATCATTTTGTGAATCAGGTTCTTTAATCTTTTTTATAAAAGTTTGCCATCTGCAAGTGGCTATTGTAGTTATATCACATTTTAATAATTGCTGTATTTGTTCTTGAATTTTATTTTTAGACAATATATCATCACTATCCAGCCAATTTACATACTCCCCTTTACTCAACTCAAACCCATAATTTCTACAGGCATTAGCCCCTTTTGGCCGATTAATTGGCCTGTGATGATATTGAATCCTGAAATCCTTTTCACAATAAAATTCCATCAACTCATCGGTAGCATCGATAGAACCATCATCCACAACAATACATTCCCAATTTTCATAAGTTTGCGCCAGTACACTCTCCAGCGTTTCTCCAAGCAGGTGAGCACGATTATACGTAGGAATAATGATGGAAACCAAGGCTTTCATACTTTAAATATTATTAGAAAAACCTGCAGCAAGGCTCAATGTAGTGTTATATCAATTTTCGGTAAATTAACAGAACAAAATTGATTATTAGACTCTTTAAATATCTTATTGTTCTCAAAAAAATTTAAGGAAGCGGGTTAATTTTTTTAAACATAATGCTTTTCATCTTTTTGGACAAAAAATAATATCCTTTTTCATTATAATAATAGGTGTTTAAAAAAATAATGGAATTAAAAATGAATCTTTCTTGAATTGTTAAACTCAATTTATCCCTAAACAACAAAATTGTTTCAGAAATTATCTTTGGATCAAGCCCGGGTTTATAATATCCAAATACCTGGTCATAAAATTTAAAGACTAGTTTATTTCTTAGATCTTTTATTTGCTGTTTATTTAAAACATTAAAAACAGTAGAATAGTATTCATAAAAACAATTGATGATATTTTGATGGTCTTTCAAACTGCTATATTTGCCTAACCCATCATTTTTGTAATAAGAATCTGTAATATCAATTGATAAATAATCTGGCTGTAAATACTTTAAAACCCTAAGATTGAATTCATCATCCTGAAAATTTTGAATTTTTTCATTAAAAGCTATCTTATTCTTTATAAATTCACTTTTAATTATTGGCCTACTTACCTGCCAGGGAATTTTTCTATCTAAAATAAATTCTTCTATGGTTTCCGCAATACTTTTGTTAACGACCTTTCTTTCGGGATCTATATTTAAATTTGATTTTTCACTGAAAATTCCCATAGAAAAAACCAACATATCCTTACCGTTGTTTTTAGCAAAATGAGTGGTTCTACCCTCTAAACAGGTTGAGGCCATTAAATCATCGCTGTCAAAGAAAATAATAAAATCACCAACACTTTTTTCCAAACCAATGTTCCTGCAGGCATTCGCCCCTTTGTTTCGGTTAGCCGGCCTGTGATGATACTTAATTCTGGAATCCTTTTCACAATAAAATTCCATTAACTCCCCGGTTGCATCAGTAGAACCATCATCTACCACGATACATTCCCAATTATGGTAAGTTTGCGCCAGCATACTATCCAGGGTTTCCCCAATAAGGTGAGCACGATTATACGTAGGAATGATGATCGATATTGATGGATTCATTTTAGGAATTGATCTATAAATTTTAAATTAAACATTCCATGTAATTATAACACAACTATAAATCCTTTAGGTTTTTACCTGTAAATATTTTTAAAAGAACTTTAGACACAATAGAATTAATTTTTTTTGCTACTGTATAATTCTCCAATTCTGATAACATTTTAAATCTTTTCGATTTAAAATTGATTTTTGAGTTCAATAATTCTATGTAATCAGCATAAATTGGAGCAGGAATTATTTCTGTCAGCACTTTATTTCTTTCAAATTCTCTTAAATTAATATTCGTATTGCTAATACCCATAATATCAAAAAATAAAACTTCAGTATCTATAAATTTCACTTTAGAATTGTTTAACCCTAAAGCTATTAAAAAAAATTTCCAGTCGGAGACAATTTTTAGTTCCTCATCGTATAAACCGTATTGAGTAAATAAATTTCGGTCAATAAACGACGACCCGTGATGTACTGTGCCTCTAAATAAGGTGTCAAGCGTAATATCCTTTCCTTGCGGACCCTTTTCCAAGTACTTTTCACCATTTGGTTTTACTTTTACCACATTACCAAATAGGATATTACAATCAAAAAGATCCTTGGATATAGTGTCAAGTACCTTTTCATTATATAACCAATCCCCGGAATTCAAAAATTGAAGATATTTTCCTGTTGATTTCAAAATTCCCTTATTCATGGCGTGAAATATTCCATTATCTGGCACACTCTCCCAATAATCAATTTTATCACTGTGGCTTTCGATATATTCCTTGCTCCCGTCTGTGGAACCTCCATCAATAACAATGTACTCGAACTCCTTAAAAGTTTGACCAAATACACTTGTCATCGTCTTTTTGAGACCTTCAATGTCATTTAAGTTGACCGTTATAATTGAAATTAGTGGCTTTTCAGGCATGTTGTTGATTAATAAATTTATTCTTATACACTTCCCGTATTCCCTTTTCCAGTTCAATTGTATGTTTCCACCCCAACCCGTGAATTAAGGAAACATCCAGCAACTTTCTTGGCGTGCCGTCGGGTTTGGAAGCATTCCAGTTTATTTCTCCTTTATATCCCACGATTTCCCTGATCAGTTCAGCGAGTTCCTTAATGGAGATATCCTTTCCCGTTCCTATATTCACGCTTGTATTTCCCCAGTAATTTTGCATTAAATGAAAACAGGCATCGGCAAGATCATCTACGTGTAAAAATTCCCGTAAAGGTTTGCCAGTTCCCCAAACCTCAACCGTTTTTTCTTCCTTCATTTTGACTTCGTGAAATTTACGCAATAATGCCGGAAGCACGTGCGCGGTTTCCAAATTGTAATTATCGTTGGGGCCGTAAAGGTTGGTCGGCATTACCGAAATAAAATCACAGCCATACTGCCGGTTGTAATTTTCACACATTTTTACCCCGGCTATTTTTGCGACAGAATAAGGTTCATTGGTGAATTCCAGTTCTCCGGTGAGTAAATAGGCTTCTTTTATGGGCTGTGGCGCCAATTTTGGGTAAATACACGAAGATGCCAAAAACAACAATTTTTTAACCCCGTGAACGTAACTTTGATGGATCACATTATTCTGGATCATCATATTTTCATATAAAAACTGCGCCCTGTAGGTATTATTCGCTTCTATCCCCCCCACTTTCGCGGCCGCCAAAAACACATATTCCGGTTTTTCCTTTTCAAAAAAGTTAATCACCGACTGCTGATTTATAAGATCGAGTTCCGTAGATGTTCTCAAAACAAGATTTGAAAAGCCTTCACGTTTTAACTTTCTAACAATGGCAGACCCCACCATTCCGGTATGCCCTGCAATATAAATTTTAGAAGTTATATCCATTTAAAAATAAAGTTTCTTTTACCTGAAAAACTAAAAAACCCTGTTTGGGGTTACTCTAATAAATTATTTATTCTTTTTTGGATTTTGCTTTGTATCAAAAATCCTGATGACATAAATTTTTGTTTTTCCTTTTCGATAGGTGATTTTACAATGATGTAATGTTAGTTTTCTGTAGGTATATTTTAAATGTTCAAAATCTTTATCTACTTCTCCAATCTCACTAAAATCATAATTGGGATTTTCCAATGTTTCCAGAAGATCAAAAATTTCATCTATGGCTTCCTGTGCTCTTGGTGCTCCGTATAAATCTGATATAAAGTTTTTTACCTTCTTTAAATCCTTTATTGCCCTTGAAGTTAATTCTACAGGTTTTATCAATCGGCTCAATTGTCAACCATTTTTCTGGCTTCCTTTATACTATAAGTCCTTCCGGCTTTAATATCTTCCTCCCCTTCTAAGATCATTTTATCTTTTTGCGACTGCTCCATATACACTTTTGCCATTTCGTAAAACAGTTTTACAAATTTGTCATCACCAGTATCTACAAATTTATGAAGCTCTTGTTTTATTTCCATTGTACCCATTACCGTATTTTTAAGTCTTGTAAAGATACAAATTTTGTCCCAATACCTTTAGGGTAACCCTGAACCTTGAACATTAAAATTTTTGAAACGTTAAACGTTAAACGTGAACTTTCCACTTTCCTCTCTCCACTTTCCACTGGGGCCTTTTACTCGTGATAGTTTAAAGTATCGTGTCCCCCATCCTTCAAATATTTTTCCTTCTGAAACAACTTCACATCAGCTTCCATCATCTCCTCCACCAATTGAGCAAGAGTAAATTTTGGTGCCCAGTTCAGGTTTTCCCTGCATTTTGTTGCATCGCCTATCAGCAGGTCCACTTCTGTTGGCCTATGATATTTTGGGTCTATCTCTACCACCACCTTCCCAATAGGCAACTGAAATTCCGGATTTGAACAGGCTTTTACCGATCCTGTTTCATTTTCATTTTCGCCCTTAAAAGTCAGGCTAATCCCAACCTCCGCAAAAGCCAGCCTCACAAAATCCCTTACCGAAGTGGTTACTCCTGTGGCGATCACGTAATCTTCCGGACTTTCCTGCTGCAGCATCAGCCACATTGCCTCCACATAATCTTTGGCGTGTCCCCAGTCCCGTTTCGCATTGAGATTTCCCAAAAACAAGCACTCCTGCATTCCCAATGCGATCCTGGCCGCGGCCCGGGTTATCTTTCGGGTCACAAATGTTTCTCCGCGCAAGGGCGATTCGTGATTGAACAAAATCCCGTTGCAGGCAAACATGTTGTAGGCCTCGCGATAATTCACCGTGATCCAGTAAGCGTACAATTTTGCGACTCCATACGGACTTCGCGGATAAAAAGGCGTTTTCTCGGTTTGCGGCACTTCCTGCACCTTGCCGTACAATTCTGACGAAGATGCCTGGTAGATCCGCGTCTTTTTAGCAAGGCCTAACAGCCGCACCGCTTCCAAAATTCGCAGCGTTCCAAGCCCGTCGATATTCCCGGTATATTCCGGCGTGTCAAAACTCACCTTTACGTGAGACATCGCGCCCAGGTTGTAAATTTCATCGGGTTGCACTTCCTGGATAATGCGGGTAAGGTTCATGGCGTCACTCAAATCCCCAAAATGCAATTTAAAGCAAATATCCTGCTCGTGCGGGTCCTGGTACAAATGGTCTATCCTGTCTGTGTTAAAGGAAGAACTCCTCCTTTTTATCCCGTGAACCGTATAGCCCTTTTTTAGCAGGAATTCCGCTAAATATGCGCCGTCTTGCCCTGTGATTCCTGTAATGAGGGCTGTTTTCATTGAATTGATCTATTAAAGATTTTTAACTGGTTTTTCAAATGTAAAAATAATGACTTCAACTTAATATCATGAAATATAGCAGTATGGTTTAGGCTCGCAAGATAATAAAGAAATTGGGATCGAGTGAGGAGTGAAAGAGTGAAGGGGAATTATGAGTGAAACTGTGAAGGAGTAATAAAAAAAACCACTTCAAAATCATGTCACACCATAAAAACATTATTTGAAATAGCTTAGCAAAGCAAACCTCTGGTTCCGGCGAAAGAGTCTTTAAAAGGCACAGAAATTTTTAAAAGTTTTTTTTGGTGCCGGGACAAAGAAAAAATTAAAATAAACCTGTGAACTGACATCAGTTTCATATACACTATTATTACTACTATTACTAATTTTTGTGCACTAAAGTTGACAAGTCAAGAAATCTGAAAAAGGCCGTCATTATTAGGTTGTTAATAACTTTGTTGAAAAGTCAAGTTGGTTTATGAAAAATCGAACATTTTAAAACGCTAATTTAGTCTTGCTTCATGAATGGTTCATGCGGCAGCCTGTAATAAGGCTTCATTAATACCTATTAAACATGGTGAATATCAAAGCCATTGGGAGAGCAAATCCGCAGGATGCGGTGGCACCCAAAAAGTTTTACGCCCACGCCATCTCGGCGGGCTTAGTCGATCTGGAAAGATTGGCTTATTTAGTGTCCAACCAATGTACCGTGCGCGAGCCGGACTGCTATGCAGTGCTGCTCGCCCTGGAACACAACATCATCGACGAGTTGAGTCAGGGCAGGGTTGTGCAGTTGGGAAAGATCGGCAACTTCCAGGTTGGCGTGCGGTCTGAGGGCAAGGAACTTATTGAAGAGGTAGGACCTCTGTCCATAAGAAAAGCCCACCTCAACTTCCGTCCCGGCAAACGCCTTCGGAACATGTTGACTACATTAAACTATAAATTGATAAGCGGCTAGTACCACCCGGTTTGTAGTTTTAATGAAAACCCCCGTTAACTTCCAGCTAACGGGGGTTTATTTTTTGCTCCAAAAAACACCTCAAAATCTTCCTGAACCTGGCTTCAAACTGCTTAGCACTTTCAAAAAACTGATTAGCAAATCCAAAATTTAGCTCTGCCGTTTAAAAACCCAGACTTTCTTATCCGTAATTTTTGACAACTTCTCCCTTTTAGCTAAAGATTATCCAACAAAAAAGCCCAAAAACTTGCGGCTAGTACCACCTATTTCGGGCTGTAATTTTAATAAAAACCCGCATTAATTCCAGCTAAACGAATTTCCGAGTTTAAATATAATAATTTTTTTTACAGGAAAAAAAGTTTTAACAAGTTTGTGTAGTCAACAGGATTATTGCTCTTCAAACTTCAAATAATTTAAGCCCTGTAATTTATTTGTTTTTCGACTTAGTAATATTTCGGATTTTATACGTTGAAGCATTAAATATTCATTTCTAAAAAAAGTAGCTTTTTTAAAATCCAGTTTTATTGTAGTTTTTAGCCAGGCATTTTTTCTTTTGCGTATTAAATTATCAAGTTCCGGATCCCAAGGCTTGCTAATATCTGCATATTTCAATTTCAATTGCCTTTCCATTGCCTGAAAATATTTTCTGTCTCCATATAATATTTCTGGACCAGAACGATTTTCCCTATCGTGCAGAAGTCTTGCCTCCGGGACTACCCCAATTTTAAAACCATGATAATTTACCCGTTGACAGTAGTTATCATCTTCCCCATAGTGAAAAAAAATAGGGTCAAAACCACCTGCAATTTCAAGACATTCCCTTGATATTAACCAGCCGGCAGCGTTTACAAATGGCACAGTATAAATTGGTTTTATTGACTTATTCAGCACATAATCTGAAAAAAAATCTTTATTACCGGAGTAATTTACATAACTAGAAAAATTTGCATCCAACCTTGTTCCGGTTCCATTTAAATGTATAGGGCTAAGAATTCCATACTCTTTGTTCTTCTTTTGAAAATCAATTAGAATATCAAGGCAGTTATCTTTTAAATAAGCATCCTGATTTAATAAAAAAATATGTTCAGTTCCCTCTTTAAGAGCATAAGAGATTCCAATGTTGTTAGCTTGCCCAAAACCTAAGTTTTTAGATTGTTGTAATAAAATTACTTCAGGATAGCTTGCTTTAATGAAATTTACTATCTCATCTGTGGAATTATTATCGACTATTATCACAGGATATGATTTGGCGCTTTCTAAACATTTTAGCAACCATTTAATACCGTTATATGTAACAATAATTATAAATGTTTTATTTCTCATAATTACAGATCAGGATATGCTGAAAAGTAACCCAATCTTTTTTGAGAAATTTTATGATCTCATATTTCCAATTAAAAGAAGATCCTAATGCATCCCGTGCACGAAATTTACGTTCATATTTCAATACCTTAAGGTCGCAATTTTCAACCATTGTAAAGGCATCTCTTCGGGTAAACCAACGTATATGTGTACGATCAAAAATTCCTCTTGAATTTTTAGGCCAAGTTCCTTTAATATAAATTTGTATAAATAATTCAATATGTGCAATATTAGGTAATGATATTATTATCTGACCATTTGGTTTCAGTTTTTTAGATAATTCCTTCAAAACGGTTTGAGGCTCATACAAATGTTCTAAGATATCCCCAAACAATATATAATTGAATTGAGGTGATTCAGAGATTATTTCATTTCTGAATTCAATTAAATTTAAATCTCCCTGAAAAACTCTTGTATTATTTAATTTTGCTTCATTTGCCATTTCCTTATGAAATTCAATTCCATAAACTTTTGTAGCAATCTTGTTTTCTAACAAAAACATACCATTTTTACCAGTTGCGCAACCTACATCTAAAACAACGATATTTTCGCCAACAATATATTTGAGAATATCCTGGCGCACTCCAATATAAGAGGAATTAAAATCAGTCATTTTTTAGATTTACTTCAGACTGTAAGAAAAGTTTACCCCAATTAGAATTCCATTGAGTTAAACGAACAGTATTTTGCTTTTCCCTACTTATTTCAAAAGAAATTGATTTATAAGCGTGATCCAGCATTTTCAAATTATCATTTTGAACATTTCCACTTGATATGGAAAAATTTAGATAATATGAACCTGGTGCCAAATTATGGTTTGGAATAGTTAATTCGAATTCATTTTCTCCTACTTTTGGTTGGAATGAATTACTAAAAAAAGATCCAATTCGTGAATCATCCAACGAACATATTGAACCTGTGCAGCAAATTTTTTCATGTAACTTGTTATTTATTTCAAATATAACCTGAAACAATAACTCCCCACGACTTGATGGTGTAGTATTTACCAGTCTAATTTTTTTTAATATTAATGAATCTTCTGTTTCAAATCTTCTGTGTTCATTTGTAATAATTACCTCACTTTCTATTATTGTTCTATCTCCTGAAATATAATAATCCACTACTTCACTGACAGAACCATTATAGACATTATTACCATTCTCTAAAAGAATTGCCCGTGTGCATAAATTCTGAATACTTGCCATATTATGGCTCACAAACAATACCGTTCTGCCCTGCTCCTGGGATAGATCCTGCATTTTGCCAATGGCTTTTTTCTGGAATTCGGCATCGCCCACGGCCAACACCTCATCTACCACCAGGATCTCCGGCTCCAGGTGCGCCGCCACGGCGAAACCAAGGCGCACCGTCATCCCGCTGCTGTATCGTTTTACGGGCGTGTCTATATACATTTCACAGCCGGAGAAATCTATAATTTCGTCCAGTTTGCTTTTTATTTCATTTTTGGTCATCCCCAGAATGGCACCGTTCATAAAGATGTTTTCCCGGCCGCTCAATTCCCCATGAAACCCTGTGCCCACTTCCAGCAACGAAGCTATCCGGCCCCTGGTTTTAATGCTGCCCGTAGTTGGAGCAGTTACCCGCGATAAAATTTTGAGCAGCGTAGATTTCCCCGCGCCGTTCTTGCCAATAATCCCTAAAACCTCGCCCTGTTTTACTTCAAAATTGATATCCCGTAGCGCCCAAACATAATCTTCGGTGGCCTTTGCACTGCGGTCGTTTACCGCGCCCACCTGTAAATAGGGATCTTCCTTCCCGCGCAGGCCTGCCCACCAACGGTTAAGGTCGTGGCTAAGCGTGCCTGTGCCTACCTCTCCCAGGCGGTATTGTTTTGAGATGTTTTCGGCTTTTAATATTACACCCATTTTTCAAAGATAATAATTCCCCCTTTGGGGGTTAGGGGGCTTATGTTTTCGGCTTTTAGGATGATGTTCATTAAATTGGATTAGGGTTTGGGGATTAGGGTTCGTGGTTACAAATTACGCGAATTTAAACGAATTACGCGGTTTTGGAATTTTATTCAAAAAAACTTTGTGATCCTTTGTGCCTTTTTGTCTTCGTGGCAAAAAAGACACCGAATATAGTTCGCGAATCATTGCCATTAAGGCGCTAAAACTCAAAGTTGCATTAAAAAAATCATTTTACTTTCCGAAAACTTCTAAATCAGAACTTTTATCAATAAACACAAAAATACGCTGAACGCTAAACTCCAAACCCTAAACGCAAAACGCTAAACAATTTCCCTATATTTGAAAGAGCAAAAACCAAATTTTAACCCAAATAAAATTCCCCCATTCCTGATCTATGCTTTTTAATTCCATCTCATTTTTAATTTTTCTGCCTGTTGTATTTATACTTTACTGGGGGTTGTTTAAAAAATCCCTAAAACTTCAAAATATTTTCCTCTTACTTGCCAGTTACCTTTTTTACGGCTGGTGGGATTATCGCTTTCTGGCCCTTATCGCGGCAAGTACTCTGGTCGACTTTTTTATCGGAAGGTTTTTGCAAAAAACAGAAAATGAGATTCACCGGAAAATGCTTTTAGGCCTGAGCCTGGTATTTAATCTGGGGCTCCTGGGCTTTTTTAAGTATTATAATTTTTTTATTGAAAGCTGGATAGATTCCTGGGCAAATTTGGGCGTGGAAATGCAAGTCTCGAGCCTTAATATTATCCTGCCGGTAGGGATTTCATTTTACACTTTTCAAACCCTGAGTTATACCATTGATGTGTACCGAAGAAAAATTGAACCTACCTCTAATATTATAAACTTTTCGGTATTTGTTGCATTTTTTCCTCAGTTGGTGGCAGGTCCCATAGAAAGGGCGAAACATCTGCTGCCCCAGTTTTCCAAAAAAAGGATCTTTAACGAAGAAAGGGCCATTTCCGGAATTCATTTAATTCTTTGGGGCTTATTTAAAAAAATAGTGATTGCCGATAGTTGTGCAGTCTATGTCAATGCTATTTTTAACGATTACGAGAATATGAATTCCGCAAGCCTGCTTTTAGGCGCGTTTTATTTCGCCTTTCAAATTTATGGCGATTTCTCGGGTTATAGTGATATTGCCATAGGCACGGGCCGACTTTTTGGCTTTGATTTGATGCGAAATTTTAATTCCCCCTATTTTTCAAGAAATATAGCCGAATTTTGGAGAAGGTGGCATATTTCGCTCTCCACCTGGTTCCGGGATTATTTGTATATTCCTTTAGGAGGTTCCCGGGGATCAAAATGGCAACAGGTCAGGAATGTTTTTATCATCTTTTTAGTAAGCGGATTCTGGCATGGCGCCAACTGGACCTTTGTCATTTGGGGCGGCTTGCACGCCTTATTCTTCCTTCCTTTATTATTGGGGGATCAAAACAGGAAACATTTAAACCAGGTTGCCGAAAACAATCTATTGCCTTCCTTCCGGGAGTTGTTGCAAATGATGCTCACTTTTGGCCTGACCAGCTTTGCCTGGATATTTTTTAGGGCCGATACTTTAGTTGATGCCGTAAATTTCATTAAACGAATATTCACCGATCACAGGTTTGAACTCCAGTTTTTGTCAATTGAGAGATATAATGTGGAATTGCTGCTGATCATTGGAAGCTTCGTGCTTCTGGAGTGGTTCCACCGTCATTTGGAACATCCTTTTTCAGGAACTTTTAAATGGGTTAAAATAATCGCGATCATTTTAATGTTGCTTACTTTAGGGGTTTATTCAGATCAACAGGAATTTATTTACTTTCAATTTTAATGAGGAATTTTTTCAAAGTCTTTTTGATCATTGCATTTATAACACTGCTGCTAATGTTTTTTTTAGATCAGGGTTATACTTACATTTTTGAAAATGGGGAACCCCGTACAAAAATTCAAAATATTCTTCAATTAAAAAACAAACATTATGATGTAGCATTTTTTGGCTCTTCAAGAACTGAAAACCACATAGATTGTAAATTAATCACTGAACTCACGGGAAAATCTTGTATTAACTTTGGAATTACTGGGAGTTCACCCGGCGATATGTTGATTTTAATGAAACTGGCAAAAAACAGAAAAATTACTTTTAACCATGTTTTTATGCAAGTAGACTACAATTTTAACAGTTATGTAATTACAGAGCATTTTAAAGCAAACATAATAGGTCCATTGATTGCAAATCCTATAGTTAAGCAACAACTCTATAAATATAATGAGGATTATATATATAGACGCATTCCATTCTATTATTATATGAAATTTGATAAGAATATTGGAATCAGGGAGTTAACCGCATCATTTCTTAAAGTAAAACCAAATGTACAAAGATTAGAAATTGGTTTTTCACCATTACCAGAAATAGGAAAGGCTGTGGCGGGAAGTTTTCCGGAAACTATTAAAGATAAAAGCCAGGAATTAAATCAAATGAAAGAACTTTATAAGAATACCAATACCAGGCTTGAATTTTTTACTGCCCCTTATTGCAAAGAAGTTAAAAACAGGAATTTTATTGAAAAAGTGCAATTAAAATTACCCGGATTGCACAATTATATCGACCTGTTTGATGATAAAGACGAATATTTTTTTAACTGCGGTCATTTAAATGAAGTCGGCGCTAAGCTTTTTACAAAAATCATAATAGAGGATATGTTACAATAAAACTATAAAAAATTAGGCACCTGCGGATTTTGGCAATACGCCAAATGGATCGTGTTTGCGATCATTCTATTACATTAAAGATTTATTCAGGTCAGCATAAATTTATTTATTTTCAGTTTTAATGAGGAATTTTTTCAAATACTTAATAACTATTTCTGTTAGCACATTACTATTGATGTACTTTTTAGATAAGGGCTATTCGTATGCTTTTAAAAATGGGGAACCCCGGGATAAGATTTCTTATATCCTTTCATTGGAAAATAAGAAAATAGATTATATTTTTTTAGGTTCATCCAGGGTAGATAATTTTATCGATTCGGAAATCATTGAAAGTAAAACAGGTAAAAGCACAATAAATTTAGGTGTTCAGGGAGCAAAATTGGATGATTTTTATTTAATCTTACAACTTTTAAAAAAGCAAAATATACAATCAGAAACCGTCTTTATTCAGGTGGATTATATTTTTAACATGAAAGGTTCATCTAAAATTTTAGAAAGTTTCTTAATGCCTCATATAGATATTGTGGAATTTTCAGAATATATACAAAAGAGAGATGAAGATTATTTTAAATTAAAATACATACCATTTTATAGATTTTTGGCTTATGATCATAAATTGGGATTTCGCGAATTTTTCAACACCGCAATTCATAAAAAATCAACAATAGATTTTAAGAACGGCTATTTTCCAAAATATGGAAGTTCCGGTGAACCCCTAAAATCCGGTCTTCCTGAGATGGTTGTAGACAATAACGAAACCTTCAATGCAATAAATAAATTTGCAAAAGAGAATAGCATAAAAGTTGTTTATTTTATGGCTCCTTTTTGCGCCAATACCTCCAATTTAGACTTCCCAAAAAAGTTAAAAGAAAAGATCCCTTCTTTATTGGATTACACTTCCATGTTCTCCAATAATAATGAATATTTTTTTAATTGTTCTCATTTAAACGATACTGGCGCAAAAGTATTTTCTGAATTTTTTGCAGATCAAATCCTCGATAATAATTTAAATCTTTGAAAATGCACTTAGGTTTTCTAACCCCCGAATATCCGCACCCAAAAACCAATCCTGCCGCAGGGATTGGCACCAGTATCAAGAATATGGTTACTGCCCTGGCAGAAAAAGGAGTACAAGTTTCTGTATTTATTTACGGCCAGGCAGCAGATGAAATTTTTACAGAAGGCGGCATAAAATTTCATTTGATCAAACAGCAAAAATATAAATTCCTGGGCTGGTACCTGCACCGAAAATTCCTTGAAAACTACCTCAACAAAGCAATAGTACAGGACAAAATAGATGCCATAGAAGCCCCGGACTGGACCGGAATCACCGCTTTTATGAACCTCAAATGTCCGCTCGTGATCAGGATGAATGGCAGCGACACTTATTTCTGTAATCTTGAAAACCGGCCGCAGAAGAAAAAGAATTTCTGGTTTGAGAAAAAAGCCCTGGCAGGAGCAGATCACCTGCTTTCTGTAAGTGAATTTACCGCGGTAAAAACCGCGGCTCTCTTCAGCTTAAAAAAGAAAATTGAGGTTATTCCAAATTCGGTGGATGTGGCGGTTTTCTGTCCGCGTAATACGCCTGTGGTGTCAAATACCATTCTCTACTTTGGAAGCATCATCAGAAAAAAAGGCGTTCTGGAACTGGCAGAAATATTTAATCTCATAATCGCAAAAAAACCGGAAGCCAGGCTCCTCTTTGCAGGAAAAGACGTTAAAGACCACACCACCGGCAGTTCCACCAAACAAATGATCCTGGACAAACTTTCCCCCGCTGCCATAAAAAACACAGTATGGCTGGGCGTGCTGCCCTACGAAAAGGTGCTGGCACAAATAGCCACCGCAAATGTAGTGGTCCTCCCCAGCTTCGCCGAAGCCCTTCCCATGACCTGGCTGGAAGCTATGTCGATGGAAAAAGCTTTAGTCACTTCGGATATTGGATGGGCAAAGGAAGTGATGATAGACGGCGTCACCGGGTTTACGGTAAATCCAAAAGACCATCAAAAATACGCCGGGAAAATCCTGCAATTGCTGGATGATCCCGTTCTTGCGGAAAAAATGGGAAAAGCAGCCAGGGAGCAGGTGGTTGCGAAGTTTTCTACAGGGGTGGTGGTGGAGAGGAATATTGAATATTACGAAAAAATACGAATTAAAACGAATTAAAACGGATTACGCGCCCCGACGCTTCGGGGTGGAATTTGGAATAAACAAATCTCCTTCTCCCTGCCATCCTGAGTTTATCGAAGGAAGGGCCGGGGTAAACGGGACAATCTGGTAAAAAAAACCAGGATCTGAGTCAATAAAAGACTTGGGGACGAGGCGAAAAAGGCCCCGATGCTTCTGGGGGGGGAGGAAAAAAAAAGTTAGAAGTACGAAGTTTGATGATACATATCTGCGGGAAAAAAGGAAACAAGAATCAAGCATCAAGAAACAAGACTAAAAAAAGAGATCCTCCTCCCCCAAAAGCTCGATCAGAATGACAAAAAGGGGAAAACAGAAAACACTTCATACAAATCATCACATAATCACAACGTCACTTCTTCCACTCATTTCAAAGGTAAATCTTCATATTTTGAAAAACCAAAAACCTCAATTGAGTCTCTGGTTTTTACGATCCTGAAAGTAATTACATATCCTTTATAGACCAAATCCCGGTTATAATCATCATTAAAAAAGATAGATTTTCTATACGAATAAGGAAAGTCCGGTATTTTTCTGATCTCGTTGAGTAGTTCATTTTTAAAATTCCGGCTTGCTTGCGGCTTATCTTGCGCAATAAATCTAACTTGTTTTGCGAGTTTAAACCTGAAACTTGCGGAAAGTTTAATCTTCATACTGAGCAATAATATCCTCGAGTTCTTTATCGAATTCCTCAAGCTCCATCATATCCACACTTACGGAATCCAACCCTTTTAACTCCTTCCTAAGTTCGTTTTGAACAGATTTAAATGAATCCTTAGCTTCTACGATCTGAAGTTCATTTTTACTGAATCTTTTCAGGAACCACATCAAATGCTGATAAGTTTCCTCGTCCTTTATTTTTATGTGAATGGAATCCATTACGATTTTTTATAAAGATATTAAATTAAACTCAATGTATCTCTGCGGCCTCTGCGTTTTTCCTTTGCGACCTTTGCGTGAAAAGATTGGTTGGAAGGAATAATTAAAAAAAAAAAGATACGAACCAAAACAAATAATCGATTCTTCCTCGCCTAAAAGCTCGTTCAGAATGACAATTAAGGGAAGAACAAAAACACTTCAAACAAATCATCACATCATCATAACATCACATCATCAGATTAACCCTCACAATCCATATTTTTTCCTGGATTCCTCAATAATATTTTCAAAATGACGGGATTTGCCCTCCAGGTGTTGCTTTTGACTGATTTTTAAAAGTTCCTGAATTGTTTTAGTTTCCTCGTCAGATTTAAATTCAAACCACTCCTCGCCTAAAAGTGTTTTTAACCTGGCACGATCTGAATAAGATAGCTTTTTAAAACTCTCGGCTAATTGCTCTATGGATATATTTAAATTTAATGGCATTTGTCTTTAAATTTGAAAATTTTACCTCCTAATTTACTAAAAAAAATTGAAGTAAAGACTGTTTTATGTAGTTGGTTATGGATTACTGCGTCATTTCTTTTTTATTTAAGAACCAGGAGACAAGAATCATGACAAAGAAATTCTTCCTAGCCCAAAAGTTCGTTCAGAATGACAAAAAGGGAAAACAGAAAACACTTCAAACAAATCATCAAATTATCACATCATCCTAACATCACAACATCACAACATCACTCCTTCACCCCTTCACTATTCACCATCTGTGGTCTTTGCGTTTTACTTTGTGCCCTTTGCGGTTAAAAATTAGCTGGAAGGAACGATCAAAAAAAAGAGTCAAGAACCAAAACAAATCATCACAACATCAGATTATCACAACATCACTTCATCACATCATCAGATTATCAGATTATCACATTAACAAATCCCTGTTCAAAAACATAAAATATTTCAGTAAATTTGATTAATTTTAGATATGGAAATCGAAAGAACAAATAAGGAAATCCTAATAAGAGTTTCGGCAGGCACAGATCTACCCGGGCTGCAAAGGATTTTGGACTATCTTAAATTCCGGGAAATAGCATCTAAAAGCAAAGCCACCGAAGCGGAAATAGAGCAATTATCTACAGAATC
>Ga0307486_1000742_pt1 | contig 27787 bp, 32 predicted proteins | sample CBIW02metaG_FD_203663 | JGI IMG/M metagenome (GOLD analysis project Ga0307486, IMG submission 203663) | Sea-ice brine microbial communities from Beaufort Sea near Barrow, Alaska, United States - CBIW 0.2 | ecosystem: Environmental > Aquatic > Marine > Coastal | place: USA: Alaska | collected... | reverse complement strand
GCTTTCCCTGACCGCAGCAGTCGGGGCGAACGGGATCGATAATCTCCCGGCCTACCTTGCCCTGGAGCCGGTTGGCGATTCTCCGATCCGACTGGTCGCACTGCTCATCGGTGTGAACGCCGGCCCGTTGATCACACCCTGGGCATCCCTGGCCACTCTGCTCTGGCATCAGCGACTCACCAATATGGGCGTCACCATCTCCTGGTCGCGCTATGCGCTGCTCGGACTGGTGGTCGCGCCGATCACCGTCATGCTGGCCACACTGGTCGTACACGCAGGTTAGCCAACGAAGCGCTCCAGTGTCGGCGAGTGGTCCTGGGCGAGATCGCCTGAGACCTCAGCTGCCGGTGGGCCGCTTTTAAACGCCAGGTACAGGGCCTCGAGCTTGCTTCGCGACTCCCAGTCCGGCGCACACCACCTCGTTATCGGCGTCAGCTAATCCCGCCATTCGAAACAGAAAGAACCCCGCCAGAAAATTCGGAAAGCCACAGCTCTGATGCGCGCGAAAGTTGCTAAGAGTCGTCGTAGTCACACCTCAAAAGTACATCTTGTACAATTGGGTGTCAGAGGTTATCCGATTGCCGTTCCGTTTGAGGGGCAACTGTGTCGCCATCTATGACAAAAGAATGCCGCCATTCTCTCAGCGCCAGAGGCCAACCAGCGCCAGGGGCCAACCGATGGGCGACGGGTATCGGATCCGCTCCGCGGGGCTCTCCGATGCACCGTGGGGAATTCCTGCTGCCGGACTAGTTCATCCGGCAACGAGATTTTCACTTGAGAGTGCTTTCACTGGCCCGATTCGAACTGACGTTGAATGGTTCGATACACGGTCGATCGCGCGACGTTGAAAAGTTCCGCCAATTCCTTGCTGGAATGTAGGCCGGCGTGATGTACGTCGATCAAGAGTTTCTCCTGCGCTACCGAGAGTTTTGGGCTGCTAACCGCGAAGGCGTCCTTTCGCTTTGGCCACCTGCATTCTTTCGCGCGTTCTGGCGCGGATTAGATCGGACTCGAATTCGGCGACCATTGCCAGGACGTTGAAGAGGAGGCTCCCGACTGGGTCGTTCGGATCATGGACCGCTCCGCCGATACTGAGTTTTACGTCTTTAACTGTCAGCTCGTCAATGATGTCTTTGGCATCTCTGAGTGACCGTGCGAGTCTGTCGAGTTTGGCAACGACGAGGGTGTCTCCGGCACGACAGGCGGCCAAAGCTTCGCGGAGCCAGGGCCGGGCCAGGTTCGTTCCGGTCAGACCATGATTGGTGTAGATCAGTGATGATCTAACGCCCTGTCGTTCTAGGGCATTTTGTTGGGCGGTGAGATCTTGTTCACCTGTCGAAACGCGTGCGTATCAAATCAGCAATCCATCCATGGCGAAACCATCCCGCTTTGCGGAGAGCGGGTCAACAATCGTCGCAGTCGGGGTCCGACTTACGGGCACGACGCCGATGTCATTAACCAGCCGGTAAGCATTGGCGCTGGTTCATCGGATTGTTCCTGGTTGGGCCAGCGAGGCGTCGTGGAGGCTGGCCACTCAGCGCCACGTGGCGTCCGACTTCATGCTGAGTTTGTCGGCCTCTTCCTCCGTAACGATTCCGACCAGCTCGGCAATCTTCACGACAATGTCTTCCAGGGGCTCTTCGGTCGTACTGAATCCACCACGCGACGCGAGTGTCGGGGTGACCTGGTCAAGCTCCTCGAACGTCACCCCGTGCATGACCGGCACCAAGAGGCTCCGGTGCAGCAGAGCACTGAGCTCGTTGCTCGCAATGCTGCGGTCGGTACGCAGCTTCTCGAGCATGGCGGGCGTCACCAGCACGATCCCCATGCGCGAACTCACCAATCCACGGTCGATGGCTACTCGCATGTCCGTGCCAGGTCGCAGACTCACCTCACTGAACCACACCGACACGTCTTTTACGAGGAGCAACTCGTAGACGTCATTCGCGGCCGCCTGACGGTCGGGCCAGGCGTGACAGAGGTCCACGTCATTCACCTGAGTCCGTAATACAGTCGCCGCGCGGACAGCCTCCAGGGCGCGCACCTGCTGTTGCGTGTACGAGGCAGTCGACCCGCTGGGCTGCCAAGCCGGACGGGCGACACCACGTCCCCGCCCCGCTACTGCCCGACAGGCTCCCACTCCTACGCACAGGCGCGACCGGCGTGTGGTAGGACGGGTACGATCGAGGCGGCGCGTATGGAGAACGCCTATAGCCGGACGAGCATGCAGGGCAGTTCGCGTGACCGCTTGCAGTGCGGTGGCCTTCTCTTGGAGCTGTGCATTGAGCAATGTGCTGATGATACTGAAGACCTACGACACCTAGTGGAGCAATGGCCCGTCGGTGCCCGTTAGCCGGTCCCCTGCTGAAAGCCGAACTTATCGCGCTCAGCGTTCGTCTCTGAAACACCAAGGGCACCCAGGATTGGCTCTGCTATTTGGCCCAACCTGCGTCGTCCAAGGTCTGGCTTGTCATGCAAGGAGTGGTCCTTGCCGAGATTGCAGAAAGATAGCGTGAAAAACATGAATGGATATCGTCGCCCCTCGATCGCAGCGGAGATCTACAGCGACGAGCAGGGCCATCCAATCGAATACGGGAATCGATGGGACGGGGTCTCCCCGCCTACAGACTCGTATTCCAGTGTCAGCAATCTGCAGCGTTTCGCGCCTCTGCACGCCGTCGCCAGCGCACTCGTCGAATGGCTGCAGAACACGTTCGACGTGACCATCGAACAATCCCCAGTCATCGCCCCTGACCTACTTAACGTGCCGGACGATGTTGTAACTGCCATCCGGGTCGTTCCTCACGATCTGTCGGTGGCCACGTTGACGTTTGTTCTCACGCGGTTTCCGGGAATGGTGATTCACGCGGGTTCGCTTCACGATTTTCGTTTCCCTGGGTGCGGTTGTGATGGCTGCGATGGCAATGCTGCGAGCGTGGCCGATGAGCTTGAGTGGACGGTGCGCACTGTTGTGTTGGGCGGTTATTCTGAGCGAATCGATCCCTGGCCGGGCCGATGGCTCGAGTACCGACTTACTGAGCCAGACGCCCGGATGCACTCTGGACGAACCCGCACCAATGCCCTGCCCAAGGAACGGGTGAGGTCCGCGCGAAGCACGCTGCCACCGGCGGGCCGGTGGTTGCCGTGGCAATTACAGCCGCAAGCCGCGTCAGACCGTAGCGACTTATTTCCTGGACTCTCCGTGCCGCCGAGGGTTCCCGTTGGGACAGTCTTCGGGCCTTGGAGTTTGTGAACTCAGGGCGTAGTTTGAACTCATGCCCACGCTGCTGACGTCTAGTGTTGCGCGGTTGGAGTCGCGGACCGTGGTTGCCTCCTGCACAGCTGACGTTCCCGTATCGGAGTTTCGTCTCTTGATCAAGGCGGCGCTCGTGCATTTGCCGACACTGACGGTGGTCAGTTTGGACGATGATCAAGCCTTTCTGGTTTTCAAAAGCCAGTGGAAACAGCCCAACGGCGGGCTGCAGCTGACGTTCTCCGCCTCGGGTACGGGGAGCGAAATACGCGCCCGCAGCCAAGCCCCGTCCGCGGGTGCGGCCACGCCCGGCGCCGCTGAGGTCCGGGGCCTTTTCAACGCGATCAAATCAGCTCTGCCTGAAATGCACTCGTAGGATCTCCCGTATCCGTGCTTATTCCCATAACGGCCGGTGCGTATTAGAGGCACGGCGATTGTCGGGGGTGTTTAGCGGAGTCGTCAGAAAAGCTTGAGGTGGGGCGGAGAGCCGGTGTGACCACTTTGGTTCGGCTTATGGTCGGTGGTGGGTGGTGGCATTCTTCAACTCTGGCTATCCATAGACAAATTCGAGGATGATCGTTTGGGCGAACGGATGAGTGTGAATTGCTTGTATTTCAGGTTCTTCTCCTGTGAGATCAGTCGTGTGTGTTGGCAGAATTGTGTGCGCCTGTCGAAGTGAACTTTCTGTCGGATGACCACGTGCCTACGGATCTGGATCCGACCATTCAGGCCATCAACCCGATAACAGTCCCTCTGGTTAGAGTGGCGAGACCCTATCATTCTGGGATACACGAGTAAATCGTTCGGGACCAAGCTTGGGAGGGACCAATGGAGATTGTTGAACTTGGTGAGACTGCCGTCATCGGCATCGAAGTTGTCGCTTACTTCGGCCAGCTACGCTCCGAGATGCCTATGGCCTGGCGTGAGCTGTTTTCCCGTCAAGACGAGCTGCCCGCCCTAGGCACAGGCGTCTTCGTCGAGGCCAGCAACCATTTAGGCGGCGGCCGTTACCGCGAGATTATTGGAGCGGTAGCTGTCGTCGCCGACGTTGCAGTGCCTGATGGTATGGCTTTTGCACTCCTTCCCGGTGGAAGATTTGTCCACCACCGGCATGACGGTTCGGTGGCAACCATCGCAGGCGGTTACCAGACCATTTATGACTGGGCTGCAGAGCAGGGATTGACTCTCGGGAACCGCAAGCTCGATGTCGGATACACGGCCGATGATGTTCAACAACCGCACGAACTTTACGTTGACATTCTCAGCTGACGGCCGCCCCCATTCACGACGAGATCAGGCTATACCGGCCGAACCGCCGTGCAATACCAGTGATCCGCGCAGCTGTCGAAGTCGTCCGGATGCGGAAGCCTCGTCTACTGGTTGAGAGAGGGACTAGGTGATGGGTCATATTTCCCGTGTGGCACAAAATCAGCGAGTTCGGCAATTCATGTAGTCCGCCCGAGATCTCTCCCGTTGACCGTTGGACTTGCGGGACTTGCGGGACTTGCGGGACTTGCAATTCTCGTGCCATCACTGTGTCTGGCCGCTAGGTTTGGATAAACACGTTAGGAGGAGTGTTCGATGACTGTACTTCGCTCTCCACTGTTCGGCCCAGCCGTACTGCTTCTGGGTATCGCTGCCATGTTCACGTTCGACCCCAGCGGCATCGCGTGGTTCTGGGCCGATCAACCGCAGGGTGCAGCGATCCTTCTCGCCACATCCATTGGTATGTGGGTTTTGGTGCTGCGCAATGTTCGCAGGGCTCGCATCGCCAACGACCGAACGTGCCCGTAGGGACTCCCAAATAGCCCGGCATCGGCTAGCTCGGCACCCGTAAAGTTTGACCCCGTCGCTTTGGCTGTTCCGGCCCCCGGACGCATGTGAGCGAGGCCGTGACGGCTACGCTGAGCGGTAAGAGAAGTAGGTGAGGGGGCATGGTGCTGCAAGAGCTTTATATGATTTGCCACTTTGCGCTCGTTATTGCCAGCCCGCATCTGACGTTGGGTCATCCGGTTTTCGTCGTCATGGTCGCTATCGGAATTCTCCTGGGCCTCACTGTGATTGTGGCCCTCTTGGTTTTCGTTGTGGCGCGGCAATTCGACCTGCGTGCGTCGTCCACGCAAAGCGGGGGACATCCGCCGCGTTCGCACTTCACACCACAGATAACGCGATGTGGCAGAGGCACTCCTATGCCGCGCGCGCCCACGAGTCAAACGCCCGTCGCCTGACCCTTGGTCGAGTACGTCGATTCAGCGTGCATCTCTCCTTTGGGAGCCGGCGGGCAGATACAACTCTGCACCGCTATCTGTAGGAGAGGTAATGCCAATGACATCAATAGAGCCACGACTGGATCCAAACCGGAATGTGCATTCGAGGAGAACGCACGAATTTTTGACGCGTGCCTGGTGGAAACTTAATGACCTCGCAGCTGCGATGTATGTCGGGGCCGCCTCGCTGATCGGCTTCGAAGCCCTTGCGGTGATTCTCGTTTTCACCAGCGCTTGGCCGATTGCAATCCCTATCCTGGTCGGGCTGCTTTCGCTGCTTTTTTTCGCCCGACGTTTTCTCGTCCGAGTCTGGCGCCTGATCCTGCCGGCTCGGTCTGGAAGCAAAAATCCCGACCCAAAGTCTGACGGGAATCGTATCGAATCTGAGAATAGAGCCTCTTCGTGAATCGGCGTCAGAATGCCGTTCCGTAGGGCGTTCCCGTATGACACAGCGCAAGGCAGACTTACCCACCATTGGAAGTCGTTGGTGCTCGATCAGTTGATGCGATTAGCGGTGCGGTCGCAAAGCGGTAACCATACTTCAGCGGGTTTCCACTCCCAGGCGATCTCTTGGCTGCGACCGTCTTCGCCAAATCGATACGTTGCTCGCTCGTGCTCGCCCGTCAGCGTCCAAGTATGACCGTCGACAGTCAGAGTGTAATCGCGTGCGAAGCCGTGATTCTCGACCGTTCGGGCGAAATAGCGGCCGGCTTCAGCATCCCAGCCCATCAGACTAAGTGTGTCGAACGGACCATTCGCGCGCTCATCCTGCACGATGAAATAGTTGCCCGAATGCCACCGGGCGGAGTGGATGCTGTTCCACGGACTCGCTCCCGCGTGCGGATTATCCAGCGACTGCTCGTCACCACCATACGAGGTGCCCTCGGCATGCCAGTCACCCAGAAAAACTGCCAACTCGTCCTGCTCACCCATGATTCAACCCTACGTTCGGGAGCCAAACCGGGCAATCATCTGAGGTGGCCGGTGACGGATCGCCCGACCGGATGTCGGCGGTTCAGGCGTCAGCGTACCCGTTGACCCTTGGCCTTATCGGGGAAGGAACCAGAGCCAGCGATCGCATGCTCGGGTGTCTCGGTGGACGTCCGGTTTGCAGGCCACATCACCTCATCGCCGATGGTGCCCTAACCTGCCGGTATGGCATCAAACCGGTTCGACTTGCTCGACAAACATGTCAGGATCGGCCGTGAACACGACTGCGAGAAGAATGAATCTGGAGATGGAGAATAAAGATGATCGACACGTCAAAGGGCTTCAGGCTGGCCAGCATGATTGACGCTAACCCCGAAGAGATCTGGAAGGCTTGGACAGACGCCGACTCGGCAGCGCAGTGGTGGCATCCACGGGGAACGAGCACGCCCCGAGAAACCGTGGAAATCGACGCGCGGCTGGGTGGCCGCTACACCTACACGATGGTGAACGACGCCACCGGCGAGCAAGTAGTCACCGCCGGCGTGTACCGCGAAATTGCGCCGTTCGAACGCCTCGTGTTTACCTGGGGAGACCCGAAGGACAACCCAGATGACACTCCAGTCGTTACGATCTCCGTCGAGCCGGTTCACGAAGGCACGCGCATGACATTCGATCTGCGCGGCGTCGACGGGACCAAGGGCGATGGGTACTTGTACGACGGATGGCAGGACGTGCTCGATTCACTCGGGGATTACCTGGGGCAGCCCTAGATCGTCAGGTGAGGGCCCTGGTGTCGGAAAGCCGGGCCCCGTTGAAGGTTCCCTTGGTGGGCCGCGGCCCCTCGGCGGTGGCACCCGACCCGGATGGGCGGCAAGCTCGGTCCATGAACATTGATGTGTGGCGGTAGAGGTTGGATTCTGAAGCGCATGTATGGTTGATCGCCCATAATGGGGAAACTGTTTCGGCCGAGGTGCTGAGTCAGATTACGGCGGCGGGTGGCGTTGTTGCTTCAGACGCACGGTGGGTTGGTGAGAGCGGCCCGAGTGGTTTTTTCCTCTCAGACGAAGCCACCGGTTGGTTGTGCAGCTAACTAGAGTGGCAGGTATGACTTTCGCACATGTGGGGACGCTGGGCGCCATCTCGGGTAAGCGTGACGAGCTAATTGCACTTCTGACTGCACGGAACGCTGCTCTTCAGCCTGTCGGGTGCTTGGCGTATGAAGTGGGCGTTAACGACGACGAACCCAATACTGTTTTTGTTATGGAGCTTTGGGAAAGCGAGAAGGCGCACCGGTCGTCGCTCGAGCTGCCCGAGGTCCAAGCTGCCATTGCCGCGGCAATGCCGCTTCTGTCCGGCAACAATGACGGGTTTGGTTTCGACGTGGTTGGTTCACCGCTTCGAGACTGAGCTGCGGATTCTGGTCCTTCGGCTTACGGACGGGCGTTGACGAACGGCAGGCTTTGTGAAACGCGAAGTGACGGCAGCGGTACAGCCCTTGACAGGAAAGGAACTGTGATGGTCTCTATCGCGCACGACACACTGACGTTTTCGCAAGCGATTGACGCTGTGCGCTCCGTGGTCTGGGCGGCAATTGCAGACTCGGCTCAACGCACCGTTTGGGGCGTTCCAGCGGGGGAAGCCCAGGTATACGACGAATCCGATTTCCACGTGGGAGGTCGGGACGTCTACCGGTGTGGCCCGCCGGAAACCCTCGAAGTCAGCGGAGTGGCCGAGTACCTCCAGATCGTTTCGGGATCTCTCATCGTTCACACTGATGTTGTGGCGGTCGAGGGACAAATCCTCGCTGTAGCCCTCTTGACCTGGCAGCTCAAGACTCAGAACGGGGCAACTTGGGTTCAGCTTACGGATCAGGTCACCTCATTCGTCGGGACCGACATGATCGATGGGCACCGTAATGGTCAGACGACAGCCCTTGAACAACTCCGCACTTTCGTCGAAGGCTAAGCGGGAGAAACGCCACTCGAGGTCCTCGTCCCGCAGACCGGGCCGGACAATGGGAACGGTATAAGCGAGCCAGATGTTGTCCAGTCTGGTGAGACGGCGACCTGGCAAATTAGTAATCCCACTAGTCTGGGCCGGTGAAGCACTAGTATCGAGGTCGTCGTTACCCGACTCGGCTGCTCCTCCGGTGTTACCGGCGAAACCATAGCCCCTGTTGTGACGTACAAGTCAGAACAAATTGTGATCCGGATTGACGTTGAACTTTTCGGCGGTGGTGCGGCTGATTGCCAAGGGAATGATGCCGTCCCGGTAACCGTTCAACTCGACCAACCTCTCGGGGAACGCACACTGATTGACGGCGGATGCCTACGCATAGACGCCGCCGATACCGCTGCTTGCACATCCGATCTGCGGTGGCCAGCGTGACGCCGACCCAGCGCGGCGGTTCAGTCCTGTCGCAATACGCCCCGTGACCTCGGATCACCGGAATTCCTTTGGATCACAGACCTAACGCTGCGCCCACAGAAGCAGTTTCGCATCCACCACGAAGATTTGACGTCCCGTAAAAGGTTCCCCTGTGGACGGTGTTCTCTGTGAGACTGTCCGGTATCCGCTCTGGGGAGGAAACATTGCGTTCATCTGTACCGATGCCTGGGAACCCCTGGCCTCATGACATGCTCATTACCGTGGACGACGACCCGAACACGTTGGTTGATCTGCTCTGGATTCGGGAAGCGTGGAATCTTCACCCGGTTGGCGAGGAAGTTCCTCCTCTCTTGTCGGACAATTCGGTGCGAGCACACGCCGAGACCGGATCGACCGTCGCGACTCGAGCCTGGTTAGAGGCGTGGCCGGGGATCTGGAACGCAGGTATGCACCATGCCGGTCTGCTCCAACACAGCACGGTCTTCGACCGGCTCCAGCACACTCTGGATGGATCGCCGGAGCGTGTCGCCCTGATGGCCAGCATGGCCGCGCCGTCCTGGAGCGGATCTTTCGGTGATGACGCCTTCACGGAGAAGCACACGATGTGGAATCGTGCGCAATCCCGCGCACGAACGCAACGTCGCCCGACGTCCTTCGACGATGATCCGGAACGCCTGTCGCTGCGTGCTCTGATCCCAGTATGGCAAGGCGGGCTGACGAAAATTGTCACCATCCCCTGCCAAGGCTCATACGCGCGCGTCATCGGTCCGCACTCGCTTCTCGTGACAGATGAGACCCGCAACGATCACCAGCGGTACAGCGAAGCCCTCGGGCAATTCCGGTAGAGCGTTTCCACCCGGGTGCGTGTTCAGCCATTGGATCGATGTGGACGGGTAAGTCGCACAGCCTCTGGGTTGTGCCTAGCAAAGCGGGCGGCGCGACCCATTCTCGCCTTTGCGGAATTGATCCCCCAGCATCCGCTTCTATTTGGCGTGCGGGGGCGTTCGCAGCACGTTGACCGATGACGGGCGTGGCTGCGTGGACTGGCTTTGGGCTCAGCTTCGGCAACGTCAACGAATCCTGAGAGGTACCGAAGTGCTGTGCAAGACCGTCAAACAGGCTCACCTGACCGATGCTCACCGAAAACGCCGTTGCCAGTATCGCCCTGACGCTGTAGAAAGTAGCCACCCGTTCGACCGGAGGTACCCATGGGCAAGCTGATTTACGCGGCCAACATTTCACTCGACGGCTACCTCGAGGACGAGAACGGCTCCTTCGACTGGTCCGTGCCGGATGAGGAAGTGCACGCGTTCTGGAACGAGCACGAGCGGCAGATCGGCACGTCGCTCTACGGCCGCCGAATGTACGAGACGATGCGCGTCTGGGAGAACGAGGATTGGTTAACGACCGAGCCGGCTGTCGTCCGCGAGTACGCCAGGGTCTGGCGGGACGGCGACAAAGTCGTGTACTCCTCGACGCTCGACGGGGTGTCGACGGCGCGTACGAGGATCGAGCGGCAGTTCGAACCCGCGGCGGTAAGGCAGCTCAAGGAGATGTCCAGCTCGGATCTGAGCATTGGCGGTGCGGCTCTCGCGGCGCAGGCGTTCCAGCACGGGTTGATCGACGAGTGTGTGCTGCTCATGTACCCCGTGCTCGTTGGCGGCGGTAAGCCGGCGCTGCCCCGGGGCGGCCGACTCGACCTCGAGCTGCTGGACTATCGAAGGTTCGGCAATGGAACGATCTACGTGCGCCACGCTGTACAAAACGCTGTCTTCCGGAGCACCGCTTAACGCCACTCAAGCGACGCGAGCGGGAGGGCATCGACTTCGGTCAGGCGCCAAAGACAATCGGAACCAGCTGTACCCGGGCAAAAGTGCGTGAACGACCGGATGCAGATGACGTGGACGAAAACCCAGACATGCACATAGTTCCAAGTGCACTCTTACAACGGACATCGACGGTAGCTCGCGAAATGTTTGCCTACGCGGGTTCGGTAGCATACGTTCAATATATGAAGCGACGCGTTTGGATAGGGTTCACCGGCGTTGCTCTCATGGCCATGTTCTTAACAGCCTGCGCCAGCGCCGGCGATCTCAGCGTAAGCAACGAGGGCTCTCTCGACGTGAATGTCTCGATTGGAGACGACGAGATCACGGTCTTTGCTGGGGGTGGAGTTGTCATCCTCGGCTCCGGCTGCAGTAAAGGAGATGTCATCGTAGAGTTCGAGTCTGGCCAGAAGGTTGTGGTCGATGGTCCGATCTGCCCAGATGAGCAGATCGTGGTTCGCAACGCCTTGGTTGAGCTGCAACCCTCCTAGGGGTGGGCGACCCGCACCGGGGGTTATCAACGCGCAAAATCTATACCCTGTGATCGAGGCGGATAGTAGCGATAGCAGTGGAGCCTGCCCGCTCTTGGGTGCATCACAACGAGCGCGTCTCGCAAACCACGGGTTGCAAGATTGTTATACGAGGAGGGGCCGCCAAGTTGTACTGCGAACTCGTTCTGTTTCGGATGGCGATCCGCGAAAAGATGATGACGCCAGAGTTGCCGGTCTTGTCTAATGAACCATTATTGAGGTGTTTTGTGCACTTTGCCTGGTGGGTCAGGGCGGAAGGAATGGTTCAGAGAATCTTTGGTGCTCTTTCTGGGGTGGCGTCGTGGTTGGAGTTGCCCTGTCTCCAACCGAGGAGTGCGCTGACGAGGAGGAGGGGGAGCGTCGCTGCCGCGATGCCGAAAATGGCCGGTGGCACTCCTGTCGTTTGGATGATTACGCCGGCTAGCGCACTGCCCGCGGCGCCGCCGAGGTTGTGGCTGGTGTTCACCCACGTAGTGGCGGAATTCTGGCGGTGCTCGCCACCCGCTGTGTGCGCGGCGACGTAGGCGACGATCATCACGGGAGAAAAGAACACTCCCGCTAGGACGAGTACTGTGCTGACCGCGACAGCGCCGGTGGCCACGGCTACCAGTGATGAGCTGGCCAGGAGTGCTGCGGCGAGGACGACGAGTTGCCGGGTAGGGGAGCCGGGTACTCGCAGCGCTCCATACAGCAAGCCACCGAGGGCGCTTCCTCCGGCGAAGAGGCCGAGAGCGATTCCCGCCGCGGCAGATCCGCCGTATTCGGCAAGCGCAACCGGGACGGCCACGCTGAGAGTGCCGGAAATTGCACCCGCTACAAGCACAGGCAGTACTAGCCCGATGAAACGCGTCTCGAGGATGAGCGGCTTGAGCTTTTTCGTACGTTGCCCAGCCAGCGCTGATACCCGGACATGGGGCTTCATCGCGCCAACGGTTGGGGTAGCGACAAAGAGCAGCCCACCTACAATCACCATCACTGCGGGGACGAATAATGCCGGGCCGGGCGCAATGAACGCCAACCCCAAGCCGGCGACGGCCGGCCCCACGAGATAGAGAAGTTCCTCTATGACTGCGTCAAAACTCAATCCCTTCTTTAAGAGGGCAGCGTCCGTGGCCAATGATCCCCAGGCAACACGCATGGTCGGCCCCAGCGGCGGGGCGACCATGCCAGCGATTGCCGCCAAGACGAGAAGCAGCCTTCCAGGCCCGTCGAGCAGCGACGTCGTCGCGAGGGCGCCTAACGCGCCACCAAATAACAACACCAGGGCGGTGAGGACGATGCGTGCGCCAAAGTGGTCGATGAGCCAGGCGCGCACCGGTGCGAGGATACTCGCCGTCGCACCGTAGAGCGCGATTGCGACGCCAGCCAACGCGATGGAACCGGTCGCGTCAGTGACGGCATACAGGAGAGGAAGCAGTACGAGAGCGTAGGCGGACCGGCCGATGAGCGCCGTTGTAAAGGTCAGAGGTACATGTGGCAGTGCAAGCACGTCGATGTACCGTGCGGTCGTCGAAGATGACATAGAAAATGGCTCCAAAAAGAGTGCACACCAGAGACGGCGGGCGGGTGACAGGGATCGGTGAAGCTCGCGCTACGGACAGCGCGTTGACCGATCAATCACAGGAATGAAGCATGACCGCAGTTTAGCCGGGGAGAAAGACCGATTTTGCGGCAAACTGGTTTCACGCAGATCCGCGACCTAACTTTGCTAGACATTGAGGCGGCCGCTGCGCTATAGCACGAAGCGGGACTGACCCGACCATGGAATCCGCCCCTCCTTGACCTTCATCGCGCCCTCGACAGTTCCGCCTCATCCGTTCTCGGCTTCTACGACCACATCGGCTATGAAGACGCCGACGTTCGGGTTCGATCGAAATGGCTGCGCTAACACTCTCTGCTGGCTGACCATGAAGCTTTTACGGACATGCGCGCTGAAATCGTTGCATACGGAGTCTGAAGGAAAACGACACCAATCAGTCAGCGGACCAACCCCTGCGGTCACATCACCTCGGTGCCAGAGGCAATTCAGCGTCTCCTCAAAATTCTTCGTTGAGGACGGTATCAGTGGGGTTGATGGGATACGCGTCAAGCTGGGGATCTTCAAGGATCGTTTGCGCCGTGCTCTGGGTGCATCCGACGAAGAGGCTTCGCGCGTAGATGTCTTGACCGACGAACCAGCGAAGATCCGATGGCCACCAGTACATCGGCACACGCCCCGTCGCCGTGGTCGGCAGGAGTAGAGCGCGATGCTCATCGACCAAGTTTCCGCAGTAGAGCACCATTTCGCGTTGAGACGGGGAGAACAGCACGGTCGGTCCCTGTATTTCCATGGCATACCCGCCCCAGGATGCAAAGAAGTGAAGGCTCTGATCTGGTTTGAGCGCTTCGATGAGTCGCTTTGCGAGACTGACGGGAGGATTGCCCATATCGGGTTCCCTCCAGTATCCGGGGGGAAGCACAACGCCTTGAGCGGCCGCGAACTCGGGCCACTGCATCCATGCCCAAGGCTCGACTCCATTCCGGCTCACGACGTCTGTCCAAGACACAACGGACCCGTCTTGAAGTTCGATCGGATTGAGGATGCGCACATACGATTCGTAGCCGGGGGGAATCACCGATGTCACTCTGCGTCCCGACGCGTCCAGCACCTCGGTAATGGCCTTTGCAGGTTGCGGATTATCTTCGTGATGCAAGGGGCGCATGGACAAAGCCTACTCAGGCCCGATGGTCGAATCCAGAATGTCTAGGTTTACGCGACTTGGCCAATGACTCAATGCAGCCGCACAACGGAAGGTTACAACCCGCCGCCGCTCTCGCCGCTCACCGCGACCGCCGCCAAATCGCAGCGGCATAGAAGTAGAACACATCAGATTGTCTCAATAACTTGACGGGCGCACTGGATCCCGCGGGAGTGGGCCGAGCTCGGTGGACGATGTGTTGGAAGCCAGCTCTCAACGCCTTCGCCATCACCTTCCAAGACCGCTGACCGAACGCAGAATCCTCCTAATGAAAACCGCCGGAAACACCGTTACTGAGACACTCGCAAACTCGGGCAACGCTGTACATGAGATTCTTGGAATGAATTCTCTGCGGCTGCCGTGTCGTGTGGAGCTCAAGGTTGGTGGCTGCTTTGTGCAGAATGAGTCTGACTTGGTCTGCTTCCAGGGCGTTTCTCGTTATCGACCGGAGGTGTGGACGATGGGCGTTTGCCCGCAGGTTGATCTCATTGCGAGGGTGACTTGGGCGTCGTCTCTGGGCAGGTTTTGCGCGATATCCCAGTTGAGAGTGGAATTTCGGGCGATACGGCCCTCGTCGTTAAGGATGATTTGCGTTCCGGTGAGGTCGTACAGTCCATTGCTCTGACGTGCAGCCAGGACGCCGTAGAGAAGTGCGCCGCCATTTTGGTCCGTGCACTGTACGCCGGTCCCGTAATCGCTAAACCCGTTGAGCCCGAATCGGTAGGGTGTGCCACCGACATCGGTTGTTGTGGCAAACGCGCAGTCGATGAATGCGTGCAGCGTCGCCGTTCGACCATCGTCAAGCACGGTGACGGTGCCTCCCTCTCGGGTAGACGTCCATCCGCTGTGTGTGTTCGGCCCTGCGAGGTCGTCTTGTAGGAGGATTGTGGCTCCAGAAGCCGTGCGGATGCCGTAGTAAAACCCATCCACCTCGGAGTAGAACTCGCTGTCGGGACGCCCGTCGAAGTCGACGTCCTGAATTGTGGCCAAGGCCGCGTCGGTGGGAACAGGCACGTCATTGGAGGGGCAGCCCGTGGCGGTCGTGGCGGTCGGTGACGGGCTAAGAGTTGACCCCGTTGGCCCAGCCGAAGGTGAGGGGACCGCGGTTGGGGCTGTCGCGGACGGGACAGCATTTGATGTATCGGATGCTGTTGGTGCGGCGTCCGGGCCGCCGGCAGAACCGCAACCTGTCAGAGTGATCGCCAACACGATTCCGATAATTACCCCAGGGCCCCGCATGAAGAGGAGTATACGCCTCAGCGCGATGGAAGTCATTCCCGAGCTACCCCAAGGGCCCCTGCTGCTTTACGTGCGGCCCGGTAAGAGTCGGCCGGGAAATGGCTGAGCCGAAGATCCACTCTTTTGAGCTTTTGTGCCCGCCGGCGGGCACGGGGGAAGCGAATCTGACCCACCGAGCCCGCAGCGCTGCGCTTACTTTGAATCTGGAGTGCTGTTGCGGGGCACTGTGACGCTGCCTTGAAAGGATGCACCATTGTTAACGCGCCCCTGTTCTCCCGTCATAGTATCTTCAGCTCTCAGACCTCTCTATGCTTACACCGTGCCGGTCCCCAGCTGTCGCCCAACCAGGTCGATATGGTTGTGGCATAGTCGTTTCAAACAAGTGCCAGTCTGTTGACGGGTCAGAAAGTGTGGTCTGTGACAACTGCTGAGCCCGCGGAGCGCCGGGACAAACGCTTGGGCCGACCGATCCGGCATGGGCAACTGACGCGCCGAGGCCCGTGGCGGACAATCGTGACAACGCTGGGGATGACACTCGGCGTCCTTCTTGTCAGCGGAGGCTCTCTGGCTGCCATCGCCACTTGGGACGTTGCGCGCAGCGTCAAGCCGGGTGTTCACCTGTCTAAGGCGCCCGGTGATACGGCCGCTCCCGATGCCGCCGCGGATCTGAGCGCTATTGAGGGTGGTGTGAACCTGTTGTTGACGGGGACAGATACCCGCCTTGACCAGGGCGGAGCCTTCGATACGCCCGATGAGTTGGCTGCGAGTTCCGGTGCGGGAAATAATGACGTCAATATTTTGCTTCATATTTCGCAAGACCATAACAGCGTGAGCGTGGTCAGCTTTCCGCGCGACCTGATGCTGGCCGTTCCGGCTTGCCCTCTCCCTGACAAAGGCACCGCATCGGCGTCCAGCCAGGTCATGCTGAACTCGACGCTGAACCGCGGTGGGCTGCCCTGCGTGGTGCAGACCATCGAGAACCTCACCGGACTTCAGATTCCGTATGCCGCACAGATCAGCTTTAACGGCGTGACGGCCATGTCCAACGCCGTTGGCGGGGTCACCGTCTGCTTGGCCACGCCGGTCGATGATATCTACACCAAGCCTCCGCTGCACTTGGCGGCAGGCCAGCAGACCCTCAAGGGCGAAGACGCGCTGTCATTTTTACGCAGCAGGAAAGGGGTCGGTGACGGCAGCGACCTCGGTCGAATTAGCAACCAGCAGGTCTTCATGGCGGCTTTGGCACGAAAAGTCGTTAGTGGGGACGTGCTCGCAAATCCGATCGCCTTGTATTCCCTGGCCAAAGCAGCGACGAGCAACCTGGTTCTCTCCGACACATTGACAAATCCGAAAACGCTGGTGCAGATGGCTCTCGCGCTCAAAGACACCGGGCTATCGAACATGGTTTTCCTGCAATACCCCACCGTGGATGATCCTGCCGATAAGAACCGTGTCATTGCCGATCTCAGCGCCGGAAAAGTTCTCAATGAGGCCCTGGTCGCTGATCAGCCCCTGCAGCTCACCGGTGTACCTGGACGAGCAGCTGTACTTTCCAGCAACGCACCCGTCACGCCCGACCCCGTTCCAACTCCGCAAGTAGTCTCGACGTCACCATCCGAGCCTGCGCCGTCAACGACCTCGGCTCCCACATCAGCGGATGCGGTGTTGCCGCCCAGTATCACGGGTCAAAGAGCAGATCAGGAGACCTGCACGAAAGGCAATCAATAATGCCGCTGACCGGGCCCAGCGATAGCTTGCATCGACGACACTGATGCCACTTTTGGTCAGATCGCGGCCGGTGACGTCCCGGAAGAAAAAGACGTCGGCGTGCGGAGCGAGTCCCAACATGCGATGGTCGAAACACGGTGATGCCTCCTGAAGGCGTAGTGCGGTTGTACCGCTTCGACCGGGTCCGAAGTGACTCCATCCATTCCCGTGCACATTGTTCCTACTGCAGCTGGTGTCAGCGGGTCAGCACGAGCCAGTTACGATGTGCTGGTGGGCTCAGCCGTGGCACCACGAGACAGAGATCGCATGACACGAAGCTAAAAGCGTGGGCTACCGGCAAATCTCCCATCGACCGCGTTCATAACGTCAATGGGAAGAACAATAGTTGTGGAACGGAAAGTTGTAGGTCCGGGCCGAGCACACGCTGGTTGCCGGCTGCGTCACACCCGGCGCTCGTGACGCACTGGTTTCAACCGCCACGGCGCATCCGTCGCTGGTGGAAACTCGCAGGTGAACTCGCCCTCGTACCCGAACAAGAAGCCGAGCACCTTGTTGTGTACTTCCATCGTGATCCTGTAGGTACCTGCGGCCTGGTCGAAGCGTTCGTGCACGTGCGCGCGGCCGCTGAAGAGCATGGGGAAACGGAAGCCGATGAAACGGCCCTCATAGAATCGCTGCGCGTTCGATGCGAGTTGGAGCGAGCCGTCCTCGCTCACGGAGAGGTCCAGCTCAACGGCAAGATGCTGGTGGGTACCGAGGTAGTCGAGCACGCGTCCGTTGCTCAGAATCATGGTCGCATCGAAACGGCTGGGCTTGCGTCGAACGCGATACTCGCGCACGAAGGTGATGGTCTCCCGCCCGAACGGATCCCGGTATGGATAGTTCTCTATGGTGAACGGCACGTTTTTGCCGACATCCGGAATGAGGATGTTGCGGAGCTTGCCGATGTAGAGGAATGGCACCACCCACCACGGTCCCCGCCGGATGCGTGACATGACTCCGGTGCCCACGCACGCGTAGCCGGACTCGAGCCCTACCCCGAACCGCTTCTGCATCATTGGGGAGAGTCGGGCAAAATCATCGCCCAGCGCGCTTTCGAAGATCGATGTCATGGCGATTCCAGAGTGTTGAGCGTTTCGGGCGAGTCGTCCATGGCGAGGCCGCGACGCGGCACTCGCCGGCATCGAGATGCGCGTGGTCGGTCGCCTCTCCAGAACATCAGGACTGACGCGATGGGCCATCTTTCTGGGGGGACACCCGTTTCGGCCCAGATTCGCAGCCGATCGAAACTCCATGCGGTCATCCACCCGATAAATCGACGCAGGACGAGTCGGTCGAGCAGCCGGCCCCAACCCGGCGCGTAGTCGTAACCGGTGATGAAAGTGACGCCATCCGGTGTCGGGAGGTACCGCCAGTACCCGGAGCCTTCTCCCAGTGGAGACAACCGGTCGTTGGTTGTGAAGCGCAGGGCGGATGTCCGGGTGCCATCTGGTCTGCATCGCTCGCCGAGTGAAGTCCCCGTGCCAACGATCGTGTGAACAGGCAGTTTCCGTTCGTATCGAAACCGATACCCGCCACTGGCAAGCTCTGCCGTTGGCAAAATGGAACTGAACCTGAGATCCCAGCGCGGATGTTGGACTGGTTCTTGGGTGAGCTCCCAGACCCGATCTATGGGGCTGCGAATCTGGATCTCCACGTAAATTGCGTCTCGCGCCATGGTCTAATCCTCGCGCACATCACTTGACTCAGTGCACCGCCAGAATCGGAACACTCTGGATGGGTCGAGCAAAACAATCGAACACGCGCACTCGCCCCGCCCACCACCTGAGTTTCCGACGTGCGCCGTTCGTATCTGCGAATTGCCGGTGCCGAAGTACTCGAGGGCCGTGAGTATCGGAGCGATGCTCGACCACGCGCTGGGCCCGACAAGAAAGATTGTGGCTCGAAGTCCGCACGCGGATTCAACTACTAAGTCCAAACCTGCTGGAACGGCCCGTTAGACCTGCTGAGCGGTTTATCCTCAAGCAGAAAAATGATCGCGTATGGGTTCGAGCCCCTAAAGCCGCCGAGGGGCGGACACGTGGTCTGTGAACTCATTTCGGGCCTGTTTAGATTAAGCCATGACTACTGAATTTCGTTTCTCGACCGATATCGCGGAAATTGATCGGGACTGGGTTCATCGCTGGATTAGCGAGCAGTCTTATTGGGCACCCGGGCGTTCCCGTGCCCGACAGGACGCCGCCATAGACGGCTCACGAAATTTCGGGATTTACAGCATCACGTCGAATAAGCAGGTCGCCTATGCGCGGATGGTCACTGACGGTGTGACGTTCGCATGGCTGTGCGACGTCTTCGTCGACCCGGGGATTCGGGGTCACGGTATCGGCACGATGCTCATCGATGCGATTGTGGAGCACTGCCGCCCCCTGGGGCTTCGTCGCATCGCTCTCTCAACCGACGACGCGCACGGCCTCTACACGAAGTTCGGGTTTGCCCCATTGGCCGCAGCCGAGGGCTGGATGGAGCGTTTCGATCAGCCAAATTCGTAAGTGAGACGACCGCTCGGTCCAAGAACGGTATTCCGTCCCAACGTTCCGGTGGATGTTGCGACGATGGAGAGCGATGTGCGGCGCTGAGCGACGCGGAAGCAGGCGTGCGGCTGAAAGAGATCATCCTTCCGAGGTACGGTCCAACGCCGTGAGACGGATGAGCGCGCGGTGGCTGCGCGTCAGGCTGAAGTCATGAAGAAGAAGCAACCCGTCTACCTGTTCGCCGCCGTCGGCCTTCTGGGGCTCGCCCTCAGCGGGTGCTCAAGCGTTATCAACACAATTCAGCCGGAAAAGACAGACTCTTTCGCATCGGGGCAGGATCTCGCGAAGAGCTGGAATCAATCGGTGAACTGGCTACCCGCAGATGCGACGCAGATCAAAACGCGGGAGGCAGCCAGCGGCGGGCCGGCCATCCTGGCGGCGACCACCACCACCCCGCTTGACACCTCGCAGTGTGTGGAGACCCAACGGCAGTCCGCTCCCGCCTATTCCGACGACTGGTCGCCGACAAACGTGTACGTGGACCGGGTCTTTGCGTGCGGCGATTGGGCCGTTATGAAAACCGATACGGGGTGGTTTGGCTGGACACCGAACGACCCCGATGAGAAAGCCGTTTCGCCGACGCAATGACCATCTGCGCCTCAACGTCTACGGTTAAGTCATGATCCGCAGCCTGTCCCGCCAACAGCTCGCGGTGGATGCTGGGATCGCCATTTTGGCGATCCTCGCGCGCAGCGTAATGGGATATACCTCACCGGTAATCTTCTGGGTGGTGATCGGCATGGCCGGCGCACTCTTCCTGCGGCGTTTGAGCCCAGCGCTCGCTCTCGGTCTCGCCTGGGCGACAGTCGCGGTTCAACTCGCATCCCTCTCGTTGCCTGATGCGTCAAACGCAGCGATCTTGCCGGTGTTGTTTGCCACCGCGGCCTATAACACCAGGGCCGTGCGGTGGTATGGCCTGGCATCCGTTCCACTGGGAGCCGCAATTGCCACGGTGTACGTATTTTTTGTACAGGCGGCCGGGATCGACAACCTTGACGCTCTGAGTTCGCAGGTGCGCTCGGGTGAACTGTTGCACAATGGCGCCTCCATTCTCATCCTCTTCATTTCTGCCTTCGCCCTGTTTGGGCTCAGCTGGGTTCTCGGCCTGCTCGTGGCAATTTGGAGAACAGCGAGAGCGGGCAAAGCCACGCTGCAGAAAGCGGAAGCCGACCGAGTGGAAAGCCTGCGCGAAGTCGCTATCGAACAGGAGCGCACCCGCATCGCTCGTGACATGCACGATGTGGTCGCGCATTCTCTGGCTGTGGTTATCGCTCAGGCTGATGGCGGACGATACGCCCGCGCGGCGCATCCCGAAGCAGCGGACGAGGCTTTTCGCACCATTGCCACGACCGCGCGGGCAGCTTTGGCCGATGTGCGCCTTTTGCTCGGACAGCTGCGCCTGCAGCAAAGCGCTGGTCCCCAACCAACACTGGATGACCTTGACCGTCTCGTTGACCAATTGCGGGCTACCGGTCTCATCATCGAGCGCACCGAAACGGGCACTGCCACACCGCTGGGGCCGGGCCGGCAAATAATGATTTACCGCATTGTGCAGGAGTCGTTGACCAACGTGCTGCGGCATGGCGATAACACCGTCGCCGTTCAACTTGAGCTCACCTGGTTGCCCGGTGGCGTGCGCCTGCGCATCGACAGCGGGCTCCGAGATAGTCAGACGGCAGCCGCCGCGCCGGAGGGTCATGGACTCGACGGAATGCGCGAACGCGCGGAACTGGCCGGGGCCACCTTCACCGCCGGGGTGGAGAACGATCGCTTCATCGTTGATGTGACCTGTGTCGAGCACAAACCGAGTCCGTCTAGCAACGCCAATGTGGTCGAGGCCGCTCGTACCGCAAAGATGAGCGATCAATGACCACTCCGATTCGCGTCGCTCTGGTCGACGACCAGGCACTGTTCCGAGCGGGCCTGCGCCTGCTCATCTCCTCGCAGCCCGACTTGGAGTGCGTCGGCGAAGCGGCTAATGGTGCTGAAGGCATCGAGTTGGTGCAATCGGCCAAGCCTGATGTGATTCTGATGGATATTCGCATGCCGGTGATGGACGGTATTGAAGCCACCACACGCATTGTCGATGCGGCTCGTGATGACGGTAGGGCGGGCCCGCGCATCATCGTGCTCACCACCTTCGACCTCGACGAAGCGGCGGCGCGTGCCATTCGGGGCGGTGCCAGCGGATTCGTGCTGAAAGATGCCGACCCAGAATTCTTGCTCGCTGCCATTCGCACCGTGCATGCCGGATCATCCGTCATTGCGGCCGGACAAATCATCGAACTGTTCGAGCATTTTGATTCCCAACGAATGTCATCAGACCCACCTGCGGCGTTCACTCTCCTCACAGCGCGTGAACAGGAAATTTTTGCCTTGGCCGCCAGTGGCCTCAGTAACGCCGAGATCGCGACGGCGGAGTTTCTGAGCGAAGCCACAGTAAAGACCCACATCAGCCGCACCCTGGGCAAACTTCAGCTGCGCGACCGCGTGCAACTGGTCGTGTATGCGTACGAGAACAATCTCATCGGATAACCGGTCATCCCCTGGATGTAGACGAGACCATCCGCTGGCCCGATGCGACAGGTTCCGGTGTTGAGCAGACTGATTTATATGAAACCAACGTCTACAGACCTGGGCCTCGTCGCTCACGTTGCCCACCTGAATAAGAGCTACGGCGCCGCCACAACCCGGGTGAACGCGCTGACCGACGTGAGCGTCGGCATCCGCCCCGGAGAATTCACCGCCATCATGGGCCCGAGCGGGTCGGGAAAATCCACCCTCATGCACATCATGGCTGGCTTAGATACTGCCAGCAGCGGCTCGGTGTGGCTGGGCGATACCGATATCTCCCAGCTCGACGATACGAGCCTCACGATGTTGCGTCGCCGCCGAATCGGCTTCATCTTTCAGTCTTTCAACCTCGTGCCGACGCTGGACATCAGCGGCAATATTTTGCTGCCGTTCGAACTGGATGGTCGCGCGCCGTCTGCAGACGAGCGGGCGTGGATCGATCGGCTCGTGATGGTGCTCGGGCTTACCGATCGCTTACGGCATCGGCCGCATGAGTTGTCGGGCGGCCAACAGCAACGTGTGGCCATTGCTCGGGCGCTGGCTACCCGCCCCGACCTGGTATTCGCTGATGAGCCCACCGGCAACCTGGACTCGCGTACCTCCCGAGAGGTGCTTACCCTGTTGCAGACCGCGAGCCGGGAATACGGGCAGAGTATCGCCATGGTCACCCACGACCCGATCGCGGCCAGTTACGCGGACCGCATCCTTCTGCTGAACGATGGCCGGGTCGTGGACGACCGAGGCAGATCCTCCGCCGAGCAGATTAGTACGCTGATGCTCGCCATGGAGACGGCGTCATGACGGCGCTACTCCCGGCGCTGCGTGAACACGCTTCGAGCATTCTGGTTGCTGGCCTCTCCGCCGCGTTTGGTGTCAGCCTGATTTCCATCACGACCGTTCTTACCGAGGTCATCCGGGCAGCGGACCTGAACAGCGGCACGCTCACATTCATTTTGTCGTTTATCGCAGCGGTCTTCATTGTCATTGCCCTCTATGTGGGCGCGCTGGTGACCGCGAATACGTTCGCCACGATTATCGCTGGCCGCGTGCGCACGATTGCATTGCTGCGCCTCATTGGTTCCAGCGCCGCGATGCAACGCCGTGCCGTTGCCAGGGAGGGGCTGACCGTGGGGGTGGTCGGTGCGCTTTTCGGCGGAATTATCGGTGTGTTGTTTCCCCTTCTGGTGGTGCCCCTTGGTGTTTTAGCTGGCATAATTCCGTCGAACAGCTATACCTATGTCACTGTGACCATGCTGCTGCCGGTGGTAGCCGTTGCTCTCACTACCACGGCAGCTTCCTGGGTTGGTTCTCGCCGAGTGCTGTCGGTATCACCCATGGAGGCTCTGGGGGCGGCCACCGAGGCTTCGCTCGGTGAGCAGACCGCTCGGCGAACCCGCAATCGGGCTGCCCTGGCGATATTCGTTATTGGTGACCTGATTTTGGCCGCCGGCATGGTCATCGGACAATTGACTCCGCTGGGCGTTCTCGTAGGTGTTGTAGGCGGTATTTTTTCCTTTACCGGGGTCGTGCTGGGAGCGGCGGTCATCATGCCGCGTGCCCTTCGCGTCATCGGCCGGGTCTTCGGCAACAGTCCTACTGCTCGCCTCGCCCGTGAAAATGCGGTGCGCTACCCGGAGCGAAGCGCCCGCACCACCATCGGCTTGGTCATCGGTGTGACGCTGATCACCACCTTCGCTGTGACCGCAGCCAGCTACCAGTCCATCATTGCCTTGGCGCAAAAAGCCGAGCCGGAACTCTACGGCGGAGTTGACGAGGTACTGCTGGTAACGGTCGCGGTCTTCTCAATACTGATGGGCTTCAGCGCCCTGATCGCCGCCGTCGGAATGGTGAATAACCTCTCGCTCAACGTGCTTCAACGCACCCGCGAACTCGGCCTGCTGCGTGCCCTCGGGTTCACGGCTCGTCAGATTCGCCGCATGATCCTGATCGAAAGCGCCCAACTCAGCGCCGCTGCGGTCGTTGTAGGCCTGGTGCTCGGAATCTTTTACGGCTGGTCCGGTGCTCAGTCGCTCATCGGCGGCATCCCGGGGGCCCCTGGCCTCGTGCCACCGACCGTGCCGCTCGTGCTCCTCATCGTCATCGCTGGTGCGGCATCCATCCTTACCGCAGTCGCGTCGCTGGCGCCCTCTCGGCGAGCGACCCACATCACCCCGGTTCAAGCGCTTGCCGTTGCGTGAAACCATCGCCGGGAATTGCCTCGGATATTCTTATCGAACGAAGCGGACAAGTACTTCATGAACGACGTATACCTAAAGAACACAGTTCGACTCCGGAACGTAGGGGTGGCGTTCGCTGTGCGGGGGTCTTTGACCGCGACCACGAGTGGAGCGCACAAGACTCAGGAGGTGCCGCGGTTCTGACGTCTGTCCCCACATAGCCTTCTATTGGTTCTAAAAATCTGGCCGCAGGCTCCGTTCCGACTGAACCGTGGTGAGAAAAGCGTGTGCGGCGGTGCTGGGGTTGAAATCACTCCACGCAAGGTACTCGGTGCGGGTTGGTGCGTTCGTGACCGGAATGCTGACCAGGTCTGGGTCGACTGGAACGTATCGAGACGGTAAAAGCATGATCGCGAGGTCTTGGCGGATCAAACCGATGAGGATATCGGGTGTCATTGCCTCGAAGGGGACGTCGCGATGAATTCCGGCGGCAGTGAATGCAAGATCACTTTGGATGCGTCCAGGAGTTCCTGCGGGAAAGTCGGCGAAGGCCTCATCGGTGAGATCATCGAGCTGCACCACGGTGTGGGCTGCGAGGGGATGCCGTTTGTTGACGACCGCAACGTGCTCATCGGTGGCCAGCGGCCGCCACGAGACGCCCCGAGGTTGACGGGTTTCGGCAAGCCCGAGCACGCCCACGTCGACATCGCTGTTAGCGATCGCTGTTTCCAGTTCGTCGCTGCCGGCGACGCGGAGCGCTATGCGCACTTCCGGGTACTCACGGCGGTAGCGTTCGAGGGTCGCGGGCACGTCGATAGCAGTGACGGTTGGAATTACCCCGAGCGTGAGTCGCCCCCGAATGCGTCCGGATGCGGCAGCAGCCTCGGCAGCGGCTCGTTCGGCGGCGGCCAGGCTCGCTCTCGCGCCGGGCAAGAACGCCTCCCCGGCTGCTGTGAGGGCCACTCGGCGGCTAGTTCGCGCGAATAAGGGGACGCCCAGTTCGGCTTCGAGTGCTTTGATTTGGTGGCTGAGGGCGGACTGCACGACAAAATTACGGGCGGCGGCACGCGTGAAACTGGCCTCTTCCGCTAGGGCGACCACGTACCGCAGTTGTTGCAACTCCATCTATCTATCATGCTGATACATAGTTGCAATGACAAGTATGTGTTGGACTCATTGATGGTGCGACCCGCACTATGGATCTATGTTCATTACGCCGTCACCGATTACGCCGTCACCGGTCGCTCCAACGCCATCCCACCGGGCCGGCTTGACGACCTTGATCGCCCTCGCACCAGTGGTCTGGGGAACCACCTATATTGTGACGACGGAACTTTTGCCCCTCGGGCATCCAATGTTTGCCGGGCTGATGCGTGCCTTGCCCGCCGGGCTGCTGGCGCTTCTACTCACTCGCACGCTGCCCCATGGCGCCTGGTGGTGGAAGATCGCGGTGCTGGGTAGCTTGAACATCGGAGTGTTCTTTCCCCTGTTGTTCCTTTCCGCCGAGCGCCTCCCCGGGGGAGTTGCCGCCACCCTGGGGGCAACGCAACCGATAATTGTGGCATTTTTAGCGGTCGCGATCGTCGGCGAACAGTTCTCCCGATGGAGGGTCGGCTGGGGAATTGTGGGCGTGATCGGCGTTGGCCTGGTCGTTCTCGGTCCAGGGGCGGCACTTGACCCTGTCGGTGTGCTCGCCGGCCTCGCCGGCGCAGTATCCATGGGACTGGGCGTTGTTCTCACCAAAAAATGGGGTAGGCCACCAGGGGTCGGAGCGCTTGCTCTCGCTGGCTGGCAGCTCACCGCTGGCGGCATCGTGCTGCTTCTCCTCACCCTTCTTTTTGAAGGTGTCCCCAGCGAGGTCGACGCTTCTGCCATCGCGGGCTACCTGTGGTTGGGACTGGTCGGCGGCCTGCTGGCCTACACGGTCTGGTTCGCCGGCATCCGTCGACTGCCGGTCACCGCAACGGCGCTGCTCGGGCTGCTTTCCCCGTTGGTTGCTGCGAGCCTTGGTGCATTCCTCCTCACAGAAACTCTGGCGCCCGTTCAGCTTGCGGGATTTGCGCTCGCGCTCGCCGCGCTTTTGGCCGGCCAACTCACACCGCGCACCAGGAAAAGAACGCCGGTTTTGCAGGCGTGCAAGCAGAGATGACCGCCAGAGTTGCGGAGTTGATGGCTAGAGAGCTGGATTCTGCGTTCAACGCTGGGGAGAGGTACTATGTTAAACATGATAGTCAACGACGTTGGGGCGCAACTGCGCAAGGGAGTCGTTGAATTCTGTGTTCTAGGATGCCTGGAGCGGGATCCGATGTACGGATGGCAGCTCTCAGAAAACCTCATTGGCGAAGGCATGATTGCCAGCATCGGCACGCTCTATCCAGTGCTCGCCCGTTTGCGTGAGAAGGGACTCGTCTCGTCCTTTGACGAGCCATCTGAACGCGGACCGGCCCGACGGTACTACCGTCTGACGCAAAATGGAACCGCGCAGTTGAGTACATTCCGAAAACAGTGGAAACCCTTAGCGGCCAAAGTAGCGGCGATTGTTGGAGAGGACAGCGCAAATGATTGAGCAGACATCCGAGGTGGTAACGAACTACCTGAACGAATTGAACGACGCTCTGCACGACGTCGAAGCTGCGGTGCGTCGAGACATTGTCAACGGCGTCAGGGAGGAACTTCACGGATTAGAGCCCCGTGAAGCGCAGCGACGCATTGCGGATTTGGGCGACCCCGCCTTCATTGCCTCCGAGGCGAGCGAGGGCTTACCGCTCGCCTCTGCACATGCGTCGCCTGTGCCTAGCCGAGAGGGAGTCGGCTATACAGTTGTGGCGACCTTGCTCGTTGCACTTGGCGGAGTCATCGTTCCGGTACTCGGTTGGTTGGCCGGCCTCGTCATGATTTGGCTCTCCCGCCAGTGGTGGCGGTGGGAGAAAATTGTGGCGACTCTGGGGCCCGCTGCCGTCGTTGCCCTCGTGCTAGCCCTCGTTTTTTTGCTCTCCCGGTCACAGGAACGCGGTGCCGTCGTCAATCCTCTTATACCGGTACTCTACGATTCCTGGTGGTCAGGCGGGCTGCTGTTGATATTGTGCAATCTCATCGTGGGCATGTGGTTGTTGTGGCGCGCCCAGCGCACGTCGCGTCCTGTGGCGTAAGTCATAACCGCAGAAGCGGACTGATGCGTCACGCTGATCTCTACTTTCCATTGACCGCCTGTTTAGTAGGGTGCGCTGCCCGAGATAGCCACGGCACCCCGCCGTGACGCTAAATAGTTCGAGTCTGTCGAGGGGTTAGGGTTGGGCAACGTGAGCCGCATTCCTGCACCAACCCCAGGGCCGGTCTGGCGTGCACCCGGAATGTCCGCGCTCCTCATACTCACGGCTGCTGGATTCTCCGGGTTTTCTGCCCTCCTGCCGGTCGTGCCTTTATGGGCGGTAAACGGCGGTGCGAATACGGCGGGTGCCGGTCTCGTCAATGGAGTGCTTCTGCTGGCAACAGTGATAACGCAGCCGTTTGTTCCTCGGCTTCTCCATCGATTAGGAACCGGTCGGG
>Ga0307486_1000740_pt1 | contig 27838 bp, 23 predicted proteins | sample CBIW02metaG_FD_203663 | JGI IMG/M metagenome (GOLD analysis project Ga0307486, IMG submission 203663) | Sea-ice brine microbial communities from Beaufort Sea near Barrow, Alaska, United States - CBIW 0.2 | ecosystem: Environmental > Aquatic > Marine > Coastal | place: USA: Alaska | collected... | reverse complement strand
ATTTAAGGAGGTAAGTTAGCGCTTCCCATCAAGACACGGAAAGGATTTATTTCCTTTCCTGTTTTGAAAAATTAAGCATTACCTTAATAAATCTAAAAGTTGCGTTTATAGGTTGAATTCAAGTTATTCAAATAATCCTGATTCTTAAAAATCAAAATCAGTTTAGATTTTCCCTTTTACAGATTCTACCTTTTCGTTTAAAGTATCTGTAAAATCATTGAATTTGCTTTTAGCGCCTTTTATATAAGTATCGCTGGTTTCGGTTAATTTTCTTCTTGTAACAGCGCCTTTTTTAGGTGCAAATAACAATCCAACTACTGCTCCTACTGCTGCTCCTGACAATAAACCTGTTATAAATTTTCCTGCATTCATAATAATATTTTTTTTATTTGGTTTCACTTAAAATGATAATATAAAATTACTGTTAATTAACAGGTTGGCATATTTTAGAAAGTTAAGTTTGGTATAATATTTACTGTAATTTACTAAGGTTTTTAACAAATTTCAGCCATTATTTACTTTCCTAGTTGAGATGTGTAAATCTTAATTACTTTGAGCAAATCCTGACAATAAATTTCTAACCTTGTCGGTATCTTTTAAGTAATATATTGCGGCAGTTTTCTTCATTCCAACCTTAACGGTAACGGAAGGTTCAGGCAATTCTTTAAATAAATATTCGTCTGTCCAATCATCACCAATGGCAAATATAAAATCGTATTCTTTTTTTAAGAGCAATTTATTGGCTGCTTTTCCTTTATTAACGCCACTGCTTTTGATTTCTAAAACCTTATTTCCTTCAAGTACATTTAAACCATGATTTGAAATAAGAACTTTTAATACATTAGAAAGTTCATTGGCCCGGATTTCGCCTAATTCAGGATCTGCCTTCCTGTAATGCCAGGCGAGGGAATAAATTTTTTCTTCCAGAAAAGTTCCAGGAGTACGGTCTACAAAGGTTTCAATAACCGGTCGAATGGATTCCATCCAATTATTTTGAACTTTTTCACTTAAAGTCCAGTCCTTTCCAATTTTTCTTATCCACACCCCATGTTCGGCGATAAGTACTACAGGAATTTTTATCCACCATTTCCCCAGGGATTTCTTATCTCTTCCGCTTATCAAAACTATTTTCGTGTTCTTCAATTCGGTAAGACTTTGGATAAGGCTTATCAGGCTTTCATCTGGGAATGCATGCTCGGGATTATTTACAAAATTTACCAGGGTACCATCATAATCCAGAAATAAAATGCGGTCTTTGGCCTTTTTAAATTTTTCGATTATTTCCTGTTGAATTTTTTCTGAAATTAATTTTGCCTGAAAAACAGTTCTGCTATCTTTTGTCTTCTCTAGAGCATTCATGAAATCGTTTGCCCATTTCTCAATATTATAACGCTTTAGTCTTTTTTGAAGGATAGTAACCCGCTTTTTCTGCTCTTCGGGCGGCATTTCTATCGCCTGATGAATTGCATCTGCAATCTGGTTATAATTATTGGGATTAATTAATAAGGCTTCGCTCATCTCTTGTGCTGCGCCGGCCATTTCACTTAATATCAATACTCCGCTTTTGTCAGTCCTGGTGGCGATGAATTCTTTGGCTACCAGGTTCATCCCATCCCGAATAGGGGTGATCAAGGCGATATCACAGGAAGTATAAAGATCTATTAAATTTTCGAAAGGCATGGATCTGTAGAAGTACCAAATTGGGGTCCAATTCACCGAAGAAAATTTTCCGTTTATGCGACCCACCAGTTCGTCGATCTCCTTTTTTAATAACTGGTACTGTGGAACCCCGGACCGGGAAGGAACCGCAAGCATGAACAATCGTACTTTCTCTATATACTGCGGATATTTTTCTAGGAAATATTCAAATGCCCGAATGCGATTGGCGATACCCTTTGTATAATCCAGCCTGTCTATACTTAAGATAAGTTTCGCGCCCGGAGCCGATTCCTGATGTTGATCCAATTTTTGTTGCAACTCAGATTTTTTTCTTGCTTTAAGAGCACTGTTTTTTAGTGCGGCTTTTTCAAATTTATCATAATCTATACCCATGGGAAAAGAATCCACTTTCACAATTCTCTCGGGCAGGCTTATTTCATTGAATTCTACCTGAAGTCTCGAAATTCGCCTTACCGAACTCAAAAAATGCCTTTCATAATCGTAGGTATGGAAGCCAATTAAATCGGCTCCCAACATTCCTTTCAGGATTTCGTCCCGCCATGGCATTGTTCTAAAAACTTCGTAAGAGGGAAAAGGGATATGATTAAAAAAACCAATGGTAGCATTAGGTTGTTGTTCGCGGATCATATTGGGAACAAGTAACAATTGGTAATCATGCACCCAAATTACATCTCCTTCCTCATAATGCTCAAGAATTGCCAGGGCATATTTTCTATTTACGTTTTGATATGCTTCCCATTGGTTGGTATCCCATTCGGTAAATTCCATAAAATAGTGGAATAATGGCCAGATTCCCCTATTACTAAAGCCGTAATAAAATCCTTCGATCTCCTCGGCAGTTAAATTTACCGCGATACAAGCTTCCTCACGGGCTTTTTTGATTACCTTTTCTTTTAGATTTTCCGGAATTTCATCCTCGGTCAATCCGCTCCATCCTATCCAAATGCTATTTCCATCCTTGTGAAAGGATTTTAATCCGGTGGCAAGGCCGCCAATACTGGGCGTGATTTCTAATTTACCACTTTCGATACTGCTTTGTAATGGTAATCTATTGGACAAAATTATTGTTTTACTCATAATTTAATGTGAATTCTAATATTATAAATATGATTTTCCTTAAATTTCCGAAAAAGTGTTGGCTACAACAAGCTTTTTAATAACTTTATGATAATATGGATAATTTAGATTACGGAATAATAGGAAATTGTAAAAGTGCTGCCCTGGTTTCAAAACAGGGGGAAATAGTATGGTGTTGTCTACCAAATTTCAATTCTGCTGCGGTATTTGCCAAACTGTTGGATGATGAAATTGGTGGAAGTTTTGGATTTATCCTAAACGAAGAATATAAGATAACACAAGAATATCTTTGGGGAACAAATATATTAAGCACTGTTTTTGATGACGGAAACAATGCCTTTCAACTTATTGATTTTATGCCCCGTTATCCACGGGAAGATGGTTCCATATATGCCGCACCAGATATTATTCGGTTTATAAGATTGTTGAAGGGAAAACCTTCTTTTAAAATTGACTTCAATCCCAAATTGGATTTTGCCAGGGGAACAACCTTCAACAAAAATAAAGGAGATCACATAATCAGTAGTATCCAAAACGGGAAATATGATTCCCTTTATTTATACTCCAGTCTTAATTTGGAAAAAGTGCTGCAACAGAAAAAAATCACCCTTGAAGGGAATGCTTATTTTCTATTGGGATACCATGAAAAGCTGATGAAACAATCCCTGGACCGTACTTATCTTAAATTTCAGAGGACCAAGACCTATTGGATGAACTGGAGTGAAAAGACCACCAAGTATGAATTTTATAATAAAGAAATACTGAGAAGTGCCATCACCTTAAAAACGCTCACTTTTGAAAGATCCGGGGCTGTTCTGGCTGCTGCCACCACCTCACTTCCGGAAACCATAGGCGAGGCACGTAACTGGGATTATAGATTTTGCTGGATTCGCGATGCTTCCATGGTAATAAAGGTAAAGGCCGGACTTGGCCATACTAAATCGGCTAATGATTTCCTTCAATTTATCCTCAATATCATCCCCGATAAAAATGAAAAAATCCAGATCATGTATGGCATAAATGGAGAGAAAGAACTCACCGAGCACATTTTGACCCATCTAAAAGGTTATAAAAATTCCACCCCGGTGCGTATCGGGAATGCCGCATATATTCAGAAACAAAACGATATTTATGGTATTTTGATGCAAGTGATTTATCAACAGTTTTTAGAGTTTGAGATCTCACTTGAAAACAGTGAAGAGTTATGGACGGTGACAAGGGGAATTGTAAAAATTGTTGAAGAGAACTGGAAAAAACCGGACAAAGGCATTTGGGAACTTCGAACCGAAGACAGGCATTTTGTTTTCTCAAAATTATTATGTTGGGTTGCGGTTGATCGAGCGGTTAAAATAGGGCAGATATTGCGAAGGGGGATTAAAGATGAAAAATGGAAACAATTGCGTTCCGATATTTATGATGATATATATAAAAAAGGATGGAATGACGAAATTCAGGCATATACTCAATATTACGGATCTAAAGAACTAGATGCTTCAACTTTGTTGATGGAGGTATATGGGTTTTTAGATGCCCGGGATCAACGTTTTATAAGCACCGTCAATGCAACGGAGAAGGAACTTTGCGTAGATGGGCTGATGTACAGATATAAAAATAAAGATGATTTCGGCTTGCCCTCATCTTCATTCACCATTTGTACATTTTGGTTCATAGACAGTTTGTATAAAATAGGGAAGAAGAAAAAAGCAAAGGAGATGTTCGACCAACTACTTTCGTACAGCAATCATTTAGGACTGTTTAGTGAAGACATAGATTTTAAGACCAAACGATTATTGGGAAATTTTCCACAGGCATATTCTCATTTGGCACTTATAGAAACTGCAATGAATTTTTCGAAAGGGGTCATGGCGCAAGAATAATTAGAAAAGAATAAAGAATAAAGAGGAAAGAAGAGTGGAAAGTTCATTTGATTTTTGTCTGCGGAAATCTGCGAGATCTGCGGGAAATAAAAATATGAGCCAAGAGCCAAGAAACAAGTCTATGAACAGTGAGACGAGATAAGTTGATTTTTATCTGCAAGATTCCTGAAGCTGCGGAAAATGTGGAAAGAAAATCCTGATTTATCCTCTGGGTTAACTGAATTTTTTCCAGGTTTTTGGAAAAATAGGAATAAAAAAGCCTGTTTGAATTTTGATGAAACAAAATCCAAACAGGCTAAAATACTGATCATGATTATTTAAAAAGCGTATTTATTTTCTGAAGTCAGTTTTTCTGCAATAATATTTCTCAATTCAATTACATTTGGCTGATTTTGATATTTCGAAAAGCGTTTTAAGCCCATCAACATCATGCGTTGTTCATCTCCTTGCGCGAAAGAAATAATTCCCTCCTTAGCTTTTGCATTAATTATATCTACAGCGTGGTATAAATAAAGTTTGGACATGGCGATTTGTTCTTTTTGTGTATCCTCACCAAAGCGCTTCGCGTTCTTTTCGGTACGCAAAAGGCTTGATTCTGCCATGTAAATTTCAATTAAAATATCGGCAGAAGCCAATAACAACTGTTGTTCTTCTTCCAATTTTGCTCCGAATTTTTGAACTGCACTTCCGGCTACCATCAAAAATATTTTTTTCAGATTTTGGAGTATTTCCTTTTCTTCGGCAAACAATTCAGAATAATCGGGTTTGTCAAAGGAAGGGATCCCGGTAAGTTCATTACCCACTTTTGTAGCTGGACCTAATAGATCTACGTGACCTTTCATCGCTTTCTTTAGGAGCATTCCCACCGCAAGCATACGGTTGATCTCGTTGGTTCCTTCATAAATACGTGGGATACGGGCATCCCTCCAGGCAGATTCCATTGGAGCATCAGCAGAGAAGCCCATTCCTCCAAAGATCTGAATTCCCTCATCACTGCAATACTGTATATCTTCAGAACAGGCTACTTTTAAAAGCGAACATTCAATAACATATTCTTCGACCCCTTTTAATTCGGCTTCAGAATGTGAATTACCGCTTTCCAGTCTCAGGCTTATTCTGTATTCAATGTTTTTCGCGGAGCGATACACTGCAGATTCGCCTGCGTAAGCATTGCATGCCATTTCGGCCAATTTCAACTTGATAGCCCCGAATTTTGCAATTGGAGTGTCAAACTGTATCCGTTCATTTGCATATTTTACCGATCCGTCAATTACCATGCGCTGCCCTTCCAAACAAGCTGCGGACAGTTTAATACGTCCTATATTTAAGGCATTCATCGCGATTTTAAATCCATCTCCTCTTTCAGAAAGCATATTTTCTACAGGAACTTTGGTTTCGTTAAAAAATACCTGGCGGGTGGAGGAGGAGTGGATACCCAGTTTGTTTTCTTCTTCTCCAAAAGAGATTCCGTTGGGGTTTTCTTTATCGTATTCCAAAATAAATGCGGTAATGTATTTATCGTCTTCAATTCGTGCAAATACATTAAAGATTGTAGCAAATCCGGCATTGGAGATCCACATTTTTTGTCCGCTAATGCTGTAATATTTTCCATCTTCTGAAAGTACTGCTTTTGTCTTTCCGGAATTGGCATCACTTCCAGCACCAGGTTCGGTCAAACAATAAGCTCCAAACCATTCTCCTGAAGCCAGTTTGGGAACGTATTTTTTCTTTTGTTCCTCATTTCCGTAAAGCACGATTGGCATAATTCCAATTCCTGTATGTGCCCCAAAAGCGGTGGCCAGGGAACCCGTAGCACCTGAAATATAATCGCAAACCAGCATTGTTGAAACAAATCCCATTCCCAATCCTTCATACTCCTCGGGAACTGCTACGCTTAAGAAACCAAGTTCCCCGGCTTTGCGCATTACTTCTTCGGTAAGGGCATAATTTTTCTTTTCAAATTCTGCTTTTTTCGGCAAGACCTCACGATCTATAAATTCCTTGACCGAATCTTTCATCATTTTTTGCTCCTCATTAAAATCTTCGGGAGTAAATACATCTTCACACTGGGTTTCCTTTACCAGGAATTGACCGCCGCGGATTAGTTCTTTTTTTTCTGTTTCTGTGCTCATTTTGTTTAAATATTAGATTTGAGACGTTAGATTTAAGAAATCAAAATCTCATTATATTAATTTTTTATTTTTTATTATTTTTCAAAAAGTAAAATATTAGAAGAGCATCTTTTTTCAAAAGACAAAATCCTGAAATCTCAAGTCTAATATCTCATTTCTCACATCTTAATTAAAAAACTCATAAACCCCGGCAGCACCTTGTCCTGTTCCTACGCACATGGTTACCAGCCCATATTTGTTTTTAAGGTCACGTTTGCGCATTTCATCAAATACTTGAACCGAAAGTTTTGCTCCGGTGCAACCAAGAGGGTGACCCATCGCGATGGCTCCTCCATTTACGTTGACTTTATTTTGATCTAAGGCCAGTTCCCGGATTACAGCTAATGATTGTGAGGCAAATGCTTCGTTCAATTCGATCACTTCCATCTGATCTTGTTTTAATCCTGCTTGTTTTAAGGCTTTTGGAATCGCGTAAATTGGTCCAATTCCCATCAATTTTGGCTCAACGCCAACGGGTGCATAACTCGCCAATCTCGCTATAGGCTCAAGATTCAGTTCCTTTACCATTTCTTCGCTCATCACCATTACAAAAGCAGCGCCGTCGCTCATTTGCGAGGAATTTCCTGCCGTTACGCTTCCGCCATCAGCAAATACTGGTCTTAGTTTTGCTAATACTTCTTTGGAAGTGTCTGCACGTGGTCCTTCATCTTTGGTCACGGTATGAGATTTGGTTTTTTTCTTGCCTGATTCGTCAACATAAGTTTGTTCGAAGGTAATAGGCACGATTTGGTCCTGAAACCTATTTTCTTGCTGGGCTTTTAATGCCTTTTGATGAGAGTTGAAAGAAAATTCGTCCTGATCTTCACGGCTCACATTGTATTTTTTTGCTACAGCTTCGGCTGTAAGCCCCATATTCCAGTAATAATCTTCGTGGCCTTCTTTTACAATTTTATAATCAGGCATAGGTTTATAACCCCCTATTGGAATATAACTCATGCTTTCTGCACCTCCGGCAATGATGCAATCGGCCATTCCACTTTGAATTTTTGCCGTTGCGATCGCGATTGTTTCAAGTCCCGATGCACAATACCTGTTTACGGTCATTCCTGGAACATCTTCAATTTTTAATCCCATTAAAGATATCAATCTACCCATGTTTAAACCCTGTTCTGCTTCGGGCATTGCATTTCCAACAATAACGTCATCAATGCGTTTTTTATCGAATTCAGGCATTTGTTTCAACATGTACTCGATGGTTTCTGCAGCAAGTTCATCAGGTCTTTTAAATCTGAACACTCCGCGAGGTGCTTTCCCCACGGCAGTTCTAAAGGCTTTTACTATATAGGCTGTTTTCATTTTTTAAGTATTTAGATGTTAGATTTTAGATTTGAGAAATGAGAGTTGAGAAATGAGCGTTTAATTTGATTTTTTTAGTTAAAAGAATCTGTTATCTCATATCTGGGATCTCACGTCTAATTTCTATTTTGAAAATTTTTTAATTAAAGTGTAATTCATTTTTTGAATTTCTATCAATTCATCTATTAAAGGTTGTACCTGTTCTATTGAAATTAAATTAAGACGTTGAGATAAAATTAATTGTGTGCATAATTCATTTGAAGAACCATTGGCGATTCCCAGGAAATTTTTGAATTCACCATCAGTATTTCTTCCAGAACCTTCCGCTATATTTGAAGATATAGAAGCGGCACTTCTTCTAATCTGACTTGTGAGCCCGAATTTTTCTTCTCGTGGAAATTCTGCGGAAATCAAATATGTTTTTACCGCAATATCCATCGCTTTTTGCCAGATTTTTAAATTTTGAAAATTATGCATCCTTTTAAGTTTAATGAATCTAGAATCTCAAGTCTAGAATCTCAAGTCTAATTTCTAAGCGGTTTCCCGGTCTTGATCATTTGCTCTAACCTTTCCAAAGTCTTGCGTTCTCCGGTGAGCGATAAAAATGCTTCCCGTTCAAGATCGAGCAGGTACTGCTCGCTTACATAAGATGCTTCCGAAAGGTCTCCCCCGGCCATTACATATGCCAGTTTGTTTGCAATTTTCTTGTCGTGTTCGCTGATGTATTTCCCGGCAACCATTTGGTCGGTTCCAACGTAGAAAGCTCCAAGGGCTCCTTTTCCAAGAACTTTGATATCTGTTCGCTGGATTGGTTTTGTGTAGCCATTATCAGCCATTAATAAGGCGTGTTTTTTAGCTATTGCCAATTGACGGTCCTGGTTTACAACCACAATATCTTTTCCTTTTTGAAGGATATTGGTGTCATAAGCTTCATAAGCAGATGTTGAAACCTTTGCCATCGCGATGGTCAGGAAACTCTCACTCAACCGGTTGATTTCCAGATCTCCTTTTTGGAAGGAATCTGATGCCCGCAGGGTCAATTCTTTGGAACCACCTCCGCCTGGAATTACACCTACGCCAAATTCTACCAAACCTATATAAGTTTCGGCAGCTGCAACTACTTTATCAGCGTGGAGGGAAAGTTCGCATCCGCCGCCCAATGTCATCCCATGTGGCGCGGAAACGGTTGGAATTGATGAATATCGCATCCGCATCATAGTGTCCTGGAAGTATTTGATGGCCATGTTCAGCTCATCATATTCCTGCTCAACGGCCATCATAAAGATCATTCCGATATTGGCACCTACAGAGAAGTTTGCGCCATTATTGGCAACAACCAATCCCCGGTAATCTTTTTCGGCTATATCCAGGGCTTTATTTAATCCGTCAAGGACATCACCGCCAATGGAGTTCATTTTGCTTCGGAATTCCACGTTTAAAATTCCGTCACCCAAATCTTCAACTACAACACCACTGTTTTTGAACACTTCTTTGGATTCCCTAATATTGTCTAAAATAATAAAGGCGTCCTGACCCGGAACCTTTACCTGTTCTTTTTTAGGAATATTGTAATAATAAGTATTGCCGCTTTTTATGGTGTAAAAACTCTTATTTCCTTTTTCAAGCATTTCATTGACCCAGGCAGCAGGTTCATGACCTTCTGCTTTCATCAATTCTATCCCTTTTTCAACGCCTACGGCATCCCAAATCTGGAAGGGCCCATGTGCCCAGCCAAAACCGGCTTTCATTGCGTCGTCAATTTTATAAAGTTCATCGGTAATTTCAGGGATACGGTTTGAAACGTATGCAAACAGGGCAGCAAAATTCTTGCGATAAAATTCCCCCGCTTTGTCTTTCCCTTTTATCAATACCTTAAACCTGTCTTCTACATTATCAATGGTTTTTGTAAGTTCCAGGGTTGCAAAGGAGGCTTTTTTCGGGCTGCGATATTCCATGGTGTTCAAATCAAGGGATTTGATCTCACTGGAACCATCCTCATTTTTGATTTTTTTATAGAAACCCTGACCGCTTTTGCTTCCAAACCATTCTTTTTCCATCATGATATTGATGAAACCGGGAAGGGCAAATAACTCGTGTCGCTCGTCATTCGGTACGCCTTCATACAAGCCATTGGCAACGTGGACCAATGTGTCTAATCCTACCACATCCACCGTTCTGAAGGTAGCAGATTTAGGCCTTCCAATTACCGGACCGGTTAGTTTGTCCACTTCTTCAATGGTCAGATCCATCTCTTTGACCATATGGAAAAGACTCATAATGCTGAAAATCCCAACGCGGTTCCCAATAAAGGCAGGAGTATCTTTGGCTACGACCGATATTTTTCCGAGGAATTTTTCTCCGTACTCATTTAAAAATTCCAGCACTTCATCTGAAGTGTCAGGACCGGGAATAATCTCGAATAATCGAAGATATCTTGGCGGGTTAAAAAAGTGTGTTCCACAAAAATGCTTTTTAAAATCGTCACTTCGTCCTTCGCTCATTTGTTGGATCGGAATCCCTGAAGTATTTGAAGATATAAGCGTTCCTTTTTTACGGTGTTTTTCAAGATTATCAAAAACTTTCTTTTTAATATCAAGACGTTCTACCACGACTTCTATTATCCAGTCTGCCTCAGAAACTTTGGAAATATCGTCTTCGAGGTTTCCCGTTTTAATTCTATTGGCGAAATCCTTGTGATAAATAGGAGAGGGTTTCGATTTTAAAGAAGCCTGAAGTGCTTCATTTACCAGGCGGTTACGCACCGGTTTATCTTCAAGGCTTAAACCATTTTTCTTTTCCTTTTCGTTGAGTTCCCTTGGAACTATGTCCAGCAAAAGTACCTCCACGCCAATATTGGCGAAATGGCAGGCAATCCCGCTTCCCATGATCCCGGAGCCAATTATTGCAACTTTATTGATTCTTCTTTTCATATTTAGGTATTTAAAACTTCTCGGATATTAATAGACCTGAGAGGTTTGTTGTGTAAATTATTTTTAACTTTTATCTTCTGTATAGATCCTTTTGCTTGAAACAAGTTCCATAATGGTATCTGCTACTTCTATAAATTTATTCAGATCTTCTTCCGGAACTGCTTCTTTCACCGCTTCATCAAATCTGAGCACAACCTTTTTGGAATACTCCCGCATTTCCTTGCCAAAATCGGTGAGGTAAAGCAATATACTTCTTCCGTCAAGCGGATTTTTCCTTCTTGTAATAAGTCCTTTTTCTTCCATTGATTTTAGGATACGCGACAGGCTGGTGGCTTCCATTCCCATTTTTGGGCCCAGCGAAGTAGAGGGGGTTCCTTTTTCGGGATCTATACTCAAAAGGGCAAATCCCGTAGCCATCGTACTTCCGGCCTTTCCGCCTTCTTCATTATACATTTTTGATACCGCCATCCAGGTGGCTCGTAATACATAATCGATGGTTTTTTCCTTCATAATTATAGTGGGTAAATTCAAAGTTAAGGAAAAAATGTTATGCATGCATAATAAATTGATATAAAATTTCCTGCTTAAAGACAAATCCCTTAAATTTAATTATAAAGCATAAAAAAACTCCTCAAAGTTGAGGAGTTTAACAAATCCTTAATGTTTAAGATGCTGAATTCTAATGGCCGTAAATCCTGTTGTACAAAATTTTATATGTTTCTTTGATATTTCGCCGTTTAAGTTTCATGGTAGGAGTGAGCTGATCGCCTTCAATACTCCATACCTCCGGAGTCAATTCGAATTTTTTTACTTTTTCCCAGTTTCCGAACTTTTGGTTATAAAAATCGACGTCTTCCTGAATACGTGCAATAACCTCAGGGTTTTTGATCATATCCTCATTAGTATTACCAATATCTATATTTTTGCGTTTAGCCCATTCCTGAACAAATTCAAAATTAGGCTGAATAAAAGCAGCGGGCATCTTTTCCCCATCTCCAATCACCATGATCTGCTCAATAAATCGGGATTGTTTCATTATATTTTCAATGATCTGTGGAGCGACGTATTTTCCGCCGGAGGTTTTGAACATTTCCTTTTTTCTGTCGGTAATTTTTAGGAAACCTTCACTGTCAATTTCTCCTATGTCCCCGGTATGGAAATATCCGTTTTCATCTATTGCTTCGCGGGTTTTTTCGGGTTCTTTGTAATAACCTATCATCAAATTGGGGCCTTTTGTAAGGATCTCCCCATCTTCGGCAATTACCACTTCAACGTTGTCGATCACTTTTCCTACCGTTCCCACTTTAAATCCGCGGTTGCGTAGGTCATTTACAGCAACTACCGGAGAAGTTTCCGTAAGACCGTAACCTTCCATCACTGGGATTTCTGCAGCGGCAAAAACCCTTGCCAATCTGGGTTGCAAAGCGGCACTTCCAGAAACTATCAATTCTATATTACCTCCTAAACCTTCTTTCCATTTCGAAAAAATAAGTTTTCTTGCCAGGCTTAGTTTTGTCTCATACCACCATCCTTTTGCGCCATAAGGTTCAAATTCCAAACCAAGCTCCACGGCCCAGTAAAAAAGTTTTTGTTTGATCCCGCCTAAAGCTGATCCCTTGGCGATGATCTTATCGTACACTTTTTCCAATAACCTTGGAACGGCCGTAATTACGTGAGGTTTAACTTCTTTTAGATTATCGCTTATTTTATCAATAGATTCAGCAAAATAAACTGATACACTGTAATATTGGTACAGGTACAGGATCATTCTCTCAAAAATATGACATACAGGTAAAAAGCTTAAGGCAACATAAGTCCCGGTTTCAAATGGAACCCTTAGCGCACTTCCCATTACATCGCTCACAATATTTTCATGTGAAAGCATTACCCCTTTTGGTCTTCCTGTAGTTCCCGAAGTATAAATTAAGGTGGCCAGATCTTCAGCTTTAACCGAATCTTTCAGTTTTTCAACCTCATCCTGGTTGCTTTTATCTTCTCCAAGTTCAAAGACTTCTTTCCAGTTTTTACAGCCTTCTATTTCATCAAAACTATAAAGCTCTTTAAGTTTTGTATTGTGCTTAATGGAATTGAGCTTTTCTAAAACTTCTATATCTGAAACAAAACAATAAGTAGCTTCGCTGTGATTCAATACATATTCATAATTTTCCTCGGTAATAGTTGGATAAATTGGCACATTTTGGGCGCCTAACTGTAAAACCCCGATATCCAGAATACTCCACTCGGTGCGGTTTGAAGAGGAAATCACTGCAATTTTATCATTGGGTTGAATCCCCAAACGCAGCAATCCACGGCTTACCGTATTGGCTTTATCTATAAATTGTTGGGTGGAAATTGTCTCCCAGGACCCATTGTATTTGGTGCCTAGGGCTTTTTCCAAAGGAAAATTTTCCAGTTGAAAATATGGAAAATCAAAAAGTCGTTTTATTTCAATCATTAGGTTAGATTAATGTGATATTCCCCGCAAAATAGCGATTTTAAAGGTATTCCAATTATATTTTATAAAAAAAAAGTAGGAATATTTTCATATCCCTACTTTTATGATCCTATTATTTTAAGAACCCAATCAGGAACTTTTCATCTAATTATTTCATTTCCAGCCATTTTCTGGCATTTACAAATGCCTCTATCCAGGGAGAAACTTCATCTTTTCTTCCTTTTGGATAATTTGCCCAGTTCCATTGAAAAGTAGAACGCTCAAAATGTGGCATGGTCACTAAATGTCTTCCGGTTGTATCGGTTAACATTGCGGTGTTGTAATGCGATCCATTGGGGTTGGCAGGGTAGCCTGTATGCCCGTATTTTGCGACGATATTGTATTTTTCTTCTTCAAAAGGAAAACTGAATTTCCCTTCCCCGTGTGCCGCCCAAATTCCAAGTGTGCTGCCTTCCAAACTGGAAAGCATTACCGAATTGTTTTTTTGGATTTCCACTGAAGTAAAATTACACTCAAATTTGTGGGATTTGTTGTGCAGCATTTTTGGTTTTTGAATATGGTCAGGATTTATCAATCCCAACTCTATAAACAACTGGCAACCATTACAGGCACCAAGGGAAAGCGTATCGTCCCTTTTAAAGAAATTATCTAAAGCCGTTTTTGCTTTTTCATTATATAAGAATGCCCCGGCCCAGCCTTTGGCGCTTCCAAGAACGTCTGAATTGGAGAATCCGCCTACTGCAGCTATAAATTTGATGTCTTCCAATGTTTCACGGCCGCTTATTAAATCGGTCATGTGAACGTCCTTGACATCAAATCCGGCCAAATACATCGCGCGGGCCATTTCGCGTTCACTGTTGGAACCTTTTTCACGGATTATGGCCGCTTTTATTCGTGGTTTTGAAGGATCCAATTCAGGTAGTTTTCCGTCAAAATTCTTCGGGAAAACAAATTTCAGTGGCTGATTCTTATAATTGGCGTAACGTTGGGTAGCCATATCTATCCCGCTTTGTTTTTCGTCCAACAGGAAGGAGGTTTTATACCAAACATCGCGCAAAGCGGCAATATCAAATTTGAAGTTGTGGTCGCCATTCTTTATCCTGAAGATGTTTCCTTCAGCCGGAGTTCCAATTTTAAAGAACTCGATGTTATTTTCAGCTAAAATTGTTTCTACCGAAGCATCCCGCGCCTGAAAAACAATTCCGCAATTCTCATTGAATAAAAGCTTGACCGAATCCTTTTCATTTAAAGCCGAAAGGTCCAGGTTTGCGGATAAATTATTATCGGCAAAACACATTTCCAACAAAGTGGTGATCAATCCGCCGGAAGCCACATCATGTCCTGCAAGGATCAGATCTTTTTTGATCAGGCTCTGGATGGTATTGAATGTTTCTACAAATTGTCCTGCATTTTTGATTGTGGGGGTTTCACTTCCTATTTTATTGCGAATTTGAGCGAAAGAAGAACCGCCCAACTTAAACGAATCCTGTGACAGGTTAATGTAATAAATTTCTCCTTCTGGCTGGAGAACGGGTTCCACAACTTTGGTGATATCACTGCAATGTCCGGCAGCCGAGATGATCACCGTTCCCGGGGCCAAAACTTCCCCGTCTTTATACTTTTGCTTCATGGAAAGCGAATCCTTTCCTGTGGGAACATTGATTCCCAATTCGATCGCAAAATCTGAAACTCCTTGCACCGCCTCATATAAACGGGCATCTTCCCCTTCGTTATTGCAAGGCCACATCCAGTTTGCCGAAAGCGAAATAGATTTCATTCCTTTCTCGAGCGGTGCCCAAATAATATTGGACAAAGCTTCCCCAATGGAATTTCTTGACCCGGCAACCGGATCGATCAAGGCCGAAATAGGGGAGTGGCCAAGCGAGGTTGCCACGCCGTTTTTCCCTTTGTAATCCAGCGCCATTACCCCGCAGTTGTTTAGCGGCAATTGCAAGGGGCCGGCAGTTTGCTGCTTGGCGACGCGTCCGCTCACGCAGCGGTCTACTTTATTGGTGAGCCAGTCTTTACAGGCTACGGCTTCCAGTTGAAGTAGTTGCTTCAGGTAATCCTGAATTTTGTTTTCTGTATAATAAACTTCTTCGTAAGTTCTAAGTACTGTTTTATCGGTCATCACCGTTTTGGGAGAACTCCCGAACATATCTTCCAAAGGCAGATCCATAGGTTTTTCACCGTTGCTCTTGCGCTGGAAAACAAAATACCGGTCATCGGTTACCTGGCCTACACTGTAGATTGGGGTTCTTTCCCTGTCTGACACCCTTTTCAGGACATCCATATCTTTTTCGGCAATAATAAGCCCCATGCGTTCCTGGGATTCGTTGCCTATGATTTCCTTGGCAGAAAGGGTTGGATCGCCAACAGGAAGTTTGTCCAGGTCGATATATCCCCCGGTATCTTCCACCAATTCGCTCAGGCAGTTTAAATGTCCGCCGGCGCCGTGATCGTGAATGGAAACAATTGGGTTGTGTTCGCTTTCCACCATTCCGCGAATGGCATTGGCAGCGCGTTTTTGCATTTCGGGATTGGCGCGTTGTACCGCATTTAACTCGATCCCGCTGTTGAATTCCCCGGTATCAGCCGAAGAAACCGCGGCACCGCCCATTCCAATCCTATAATTATCGCCACCCAAAACCACTATTTTATCCCCTTCTTTGGGAACTTCTTTTATGGCCTGATCGGCTTTTCCATATCCAATTCCTCCGGCCTGCATAATTACCTTGTCGTAACCAAGAACCCGGTTTTTTTCTGAATATTCAAAGGTCAAAACAGATCCCGTGATCAAGGGCTGGCCAAATTTATTTCCAAAATCGGAAGCTCCGTTAGAGGCTTTTATCAAAATATCCACCGGACTTTGGTAGAGCCAGTTGCGCTCGGCAAGGCGGTTTTCCCAGGGCCTGTTTTTGTCCAGTCGTGAGTAGGAAGTCATATAGACCGCGGTTCCTGCCAATGGCAACGAACCTTTTCCTCCGGCGAGCCTGTCTCGAATTTCCCCGCCACTTCCGGTGGCCGCACCGTTAAAAGGTTCAACGGTGGTGGGAAAGTTGTGGGTTTCGGCTTTTATGGAGATCACCGAATCAAAATCTGTATTCTGGTAATATTCCGGAACATCGGCAGATTTTGGTGCAAATTGTTCCACTCTCGGGCCTTTTACAAAAGCCACGTTATCTTTATATGCCGAAACTATTTCGTTCGGATTTACTTCTGAAGTTTTCCTGATGAGTTTAAAAAGTGAGGCCGGTTTTTCTTTTCCGTCTATAACAAAAACCCCATTGAAAATTTTATGCCGGCAATGCTCTGAATTTACCTGTGAAAAACCAAATACTTCCGAATCGGTCAACGGCCGTTCCAGTTTTTTGGATAGGTTTTCCAGATATTCGATTTCCTCGGCATTTAAGGATAAACCTTCCTGTTGATTGTAGGCCGAGATATCTTCAATATCCAAAACAGGAACCGGTTTGGTGTTTACGGTGAAAATTTCCTGGTCCAGGCCGTTGTATTTCTGGGAGAGCATCGGGTCAAATTTGGTGAAATTTGAATCTACCTGCAGGAATTCTTCAATACGCAGGATTCCTTTTATCCCCATGGTTTGGGTAATTTCCACGGCATTGGTGCTCCAGGGAGAAACCATAGCGGCACGTGGGCCAACAAAAAAATCTGCCAGTGCAGATTTGTTGAGTTGTTGGGCGTCGCCAAAAAGCCAGTTTAATTTTGTGATGTTCAGGGCAGATAATGCCGAGTGGGTTTCTACTGCGTAAACCGTGGTGGTATGTGTTCCGAAGAAAATTATCATTCTACGTTGTTTAGGATTGTTTGAGAAAAGTCAAATTTAAGATTTTTACGCTTAAATTATGAGGTTTAAAACATAAAATTAGGAATTCGAAACTGCGGGGTTTTGGGATAGGTTTATGTGGGATTTTTGGAATTTGGAAGGTGGCAATTTACATAGATTATAAATTGTAATTATTACAATAGAAATTAGAAATATGGTTGATTTTTTTGTTAAATAAAGTTAAATTTGAGTGGAAACAAAACGATGTGGCTTTCAGGAGTGAATTAAAGGGCATGTCTTGTATAAACATGGTAGCGGCTATGATAACAACGAATAAAAAACCCACATATCAAGAATTAGAAAAGCAAATAGAAGGATTCATAACTTGGGATGATGAGAAATTCAAGCAGCTCATCAAGAATTCATTTGATATGATCGTGCTTTTGGATTCCAATGGAATTCAGCATTATGTTAGTGAATCATGTGAAAGGATTTTAGGGTATAAGCCGGAAGAATTAGTTAATATTTCGGTGATCGAGAAAATGATCCACCCGGAAGATCAGGAAGTAACGATCGCAGGGCTATATGATATTATAGAAAACTCGAAAAATGGAGGGACACAATACAGGCATCGGCATAAAAACGGTAGTTGGGTTTATCTGGAGGCATTTGGCACGAATCAAATAAATAATCCGTTGATCAAATATGTGGTTTTGAATGTTCGTGATATTACCGATCGTAAAATAGCGGAAAAAGAATTGGAAGAAAGTAAAGTCCGATTGAGTGAAGCTAATATCACCAAGGACCGTTTTTTCTCTATCATTGGGCATGACCTTAGGAGTCCATTTAGCAGTATTATTGGAATCAGCGAACTCCTTATAGAGCAGATAAAAGAAAAGGACTATGACGGTATTGAAAAATATGCCGGACTAATCCATGATTCCTCGAAGCGTGCAATGAATTTGCTTACAAATTTGCTGGAATGGTCACGAGCACAAACAGGAAAAATTAAATTTAATCCGGAGTACTTTGAATTTGTGACCACAATAAATGAAGTAGTGGCATTATATATTGATTCAGCTGAACAAAAATCAATTTATCTATCAAAAAATTTACCACATGATATTCCTGTAGTAGCGGACAAGGCTATGCTAAAAACCATTTTAAGGAACCTGATATCGAATGCCATAAAATTCACCAATTCCGGAGGCGAAATTATAATTGGGGCCGAGCAAAATGAGAAAGAATTGATAGTATCTGTAACCGATAATGGGGTTGGTATTAAAAAAGAACATATAGATAAATTGTTTCGGATAGATTATAACTACTCGACCTTGGGCACAAATAATGAGAAAGGAACAGGATTGGGATTATTGCTTTGCAAGGAATTTATCGAAATGCACGGCGGTAAAATTTGGGCTGAGAGCAACCAAACAAAGGGCTGTAAATTTAATTTCTCAATACCTTTTAGATCATAAAATATGATTTTAAAGATGAATCGGTTCTTTGCCGGAATGCCTTTTATGAGGATGTGGGAAGGTGTCAATTTGCATAACAGACTGTAAATTGTAATTATTTTAAGAGAAAATAGAAATATTGTTGGTTTTTTGTTAAATAAAGTTAAATTCGGGAAGAATTTAAACGGCAAGGTTTTCAGAAGTGGAATAAACGACATGCTGTCCAAAAGCAATATAAACGACATGTTATTTATAATTATGTTGTACGCAAGCTAAAAAACATTTTATGCAGAAAATAGATTTTGTAAAACATTTAGAAAACATTGTTGAGGAACTTCAATCCAAAGAAATATTTAAAAATTTTCAGAAAGGTTTTGCACAACCAAATCAGGCTTATTCCTACGGACTTATAAATCCTCTACTTTTTATATCAAAAAGTAATTATGACAAACTTATTGCGGATGAAAAGAATAGAACAATTCTGGAAAGTTTAAATGCAGATTTAATTTATGAAGAAAAAAATCTTTCGGAACTCACGAATGTGTTGCGAACAGCTCAAGCAAACAGCGTTATTCTAAATGCTCGAACATTAAAATTACTAAATTTCCATAATTCTTTAATCAACACTTTAAAACTTTCCAAAGAACTTTTAATAAGTAAAGATTTAGATTCCAACTTTGAAGAATCTATTGAAAATGGAATTATCATCTTTCAAATTCTTATTGAAACAGAAGGGCTTGAAACTGAAAAATACATTAAAATATTTACAGCATTTAACGAATTAATCATTGCAATAAGTAAAGTTTACAACGAAACAGATGATAAATCTGAAATCATTTTATTAGACAGTGGTAGTGATACAAATGTTGGAATAAAAACTGGAGTTGAAACTGCTAAATCACTCTTTTTAATTTTTAAAGAAATTTGGGATTACATTACAAGTTATAAACACTATAAACAAACTAAAAAAAACAATGCCCTTTTAGAAAGTTTGTCAATAAGAGCTGAAATTCAAAAGAAAGTCGATGAAAAAATTATAACAAAAGAAGAAGGACTTGAATATACTCATATGATAAAAACCAGAACAGATGATCTAATTGGAATGAAAGTCTTACCAAAAAAGATAGTTACTGAAACAAATCAAATCGGAAACAAGAAACTACTTTCTGAATTTGAGGGTTTAAAATTAATTACAGGTAAAGACTGAAATTAAAAAAAGCCAGCGTACAAAATCGGTTACCAGCAAATAGCGGGCAATCGAGTAAAAAGTGATATTTTAGACATCAAGCAACAAACAACTAAGCCGACAAGTTTGCGTCCCTACTCCCGCTACTTTGTTAACCAAGACTGTTTGAGCGTAATTAAAAAAGAAAATGATAACAAAAATTGAAATTGATGGATTTAAATCTTTATCCAATTTCGAATTGGGATTAAATCCAGGATTGAACATATTAGTAGGACCAAATGGTTCTGGTAAAACTAACATTGTATTATTTTTTGAGTTTTTATCAAAATTAACAACAAACGAAATTGGAAATGCTGTTAGTTCAGTTGGAGGAGCAGGTTCTATTTTTAAGAAAATAGGCGCAAATCAATATGAACCCAATATAGATTTTAAAATTTATGGTTCTAAAAATATATCAAAAAATAAAACAATAACATACGAATACTGTGCAACAATTACTACAACTTTTGAAAATGACAGTATACACTATTCGAAACAGAGTATTAAATATCGATCAGGAACAAAATTTTGGTCAAGTCCTAAGGATAACAAATACTCACCATATAAATGGGATTTTATACTTAATGTAGAAAATTTTGAGAATAAAACACCAATAATAACCATTGATAAAATTGATAAAAGGAAAATAAAGCCAAGGTTTTTTGATGATGATAGTAAAAAGTCATTAGAGGAAAACATTATTACGTTAGTAAAAAACTTTAATCCAGCATATAGCAGCTTAATAAAATGCCTATTCCCTTTTATTGATGAAGTTATATTCAATATACATTCAGACTTGATTGGCGGTGAAACTTTTAATGTTGTTCCAAGTAACGTTAAAGAACAAGAGGATGCTGCTTCCACACCGGGAATTAAAACAGATGGTTCAGGACTTGCAACAACACTTTACGCTATGAAAAAAAGTAAAAGCAAGAAAAGTAGTTTTCCTGACATCATCTTTTTTATGAATAAAACTCAAAAAACATATGAGCCTGAAACTTTAAAAAAGATTATTTCTTACTTAAAACTGGCAAATAAAACAATTGTTGATTTAGATGTAGAAAATGACCCCTTTGATAATAAGTTAGTTGTAAAAATATTTATTGAGACAGGAGATTATAATGCAGTCCTTCCACTTTCATCAATGTCAGATGGAACAATAAAATGGCTTGCTCTTATTACTGCAATAATGACTTCTAAAACTATATTTTCAATAGAAGAACCTGAAAACTTTTTACATCCTTGGATGCAAGCCGAAATTGCAAATATTATGAGAGAACACATTATAAATAAAAAAGAAAAATCCTTTGTTCTAATGACTACGCATAGTGAATCACTTCTTAATCATTCTGAACCAAATGAAATTGTATTAGTTGATTTAGATAATGGAAAAACCAATGCTAAAAGAATAGAAAACATCGATTTAGTAAAGACGGAAATCTCTAATTCAGGATTTGGACTTGGTCATTTTTATTTTTCAGACTCTTTATAAAATATGAGTAGCCCAGCATTTATAGTTGACGGTTTTACAGAAAAACTCATATTGACAAAAATATGTCCTGGAAACCCCGTCAAAAGAACGGACTTAAATGGTAAATCAGTTACCATTAGAGCAATTGCAAATAAAATCAGTAGTATAATCAACTTACTTAATAATCGACATTATCCTATAATTATTGTTATTGACAGAGAAGACAGAATAGAAAATTGTGAAAGAATCATTGAAACTTTAAGGAGCGAATTAAATGAAAAAGGACATAATAATGAAGATATAAGAATTAATGTAGCTAATAAAATGTTAGAAAATTGGATAATCGCAGATTGGCAATTAATTGGAAATATTGATGAAAAACCAGATGAAACAGATGGTATGAGTGGTGCTTCTGTTATTAAAAGAGCAAAAGGCACTTATGGGAAAACTACAGATGGAGTTGATTTATTTGTAAGCGCAAATCCAAAAACGGTATATGAAAATTCGCCGAGTTTTAGAACTTTTATAAATTCACTAGATGGAGTTGAGTGTGAATACACCAATTTTGATAAATAAAAAACTACGCCCAATACTTTATAAAAATAATTTATATTTTTAGGCTAAACCAAAGGTAGTCGAACTCAAAACCGTAACTATTCTTTTCCAAACCGTTGTGCAAGTGTCTGAAAAATTTGAACGATCAGTAATTCCATTTTAATCAACCTCAATCGAGAAAAAAACAATCCTATTTCTGGCTTTTGGATCGCACGAGAAGAAGAGCGAACACATCAGAGGCGTTTGTCAAAAAAAACGATATAAACGGCATGTCATTTTTAATTATGTTGGCAATAATGTAAAAAAAACGAAATGAAAACAAAATTAATTAGCCTTATGGGAATCTTACTTTTATTATTTTCTTGCAAAACTTATACTATCCCTGTAGACAGTTTTCGAGAGCAAATGACAGTACCAGGCTCCGAAAAATTACGAGTAGTGGAAATAAATAATCCTACTCCTTACACATATAAGAATATTAAATACGAAGCGAATAGCCTAAAATCAATTGTTGTTGTTGATAAAAAAGGTGATAAAGTGAAATTAGAGAATTCACCTAAATTGGAAATGAGAATTACCCGAAAAAACGGAAAGAAAAACATACTCTTATTTGACACGGTAATTGTTGAGAATGATACTTTAAAAGGAGCCAGGTCAAGGTTGATACAAAATTTGAGAAGGGAAATTCCATTGAGCGATATTGATAAAATTGAAATTCAGGATAGTGGAAAAGTCTATAAATATCAATAACGGAGGAAAAACACTATTGCCAACACCGTAAAAAATTGCTATTTTTAGGCTTCACCAAAACCGCAACTATTCTTATACAGCGGATAAGATTAGAATGGATTATCTGAAAAGTAAAAAGAGAAAAATTATAGTATAGACGAAGCAGAAGACCTTTTAATTGGAAAAAAAGGGACAAAAGAAAGAGACGAATATGAATTTGAGCTAGAACTCGAACTTATTGGAGATAGGATTAAAACCGCCCGAAAAAAAAGAAAACTTACATAAGAGCAATTGGGCGAACTGGTAGGAGTTAAAAAAGCTCAAATATCAAGACTTGAAAATAGTACTGGAAATGTCACTTTTGAAACCGTTATGCGGATTTTCAATGCTTTGGGAGCAAAATTGAATTTAAAACTTCAAATCTAAAAATAAAACGACACCACAATTACCAATCGTTCCCCGACACTTAGGAGTCGACTGAACCGGTTCCATTCAGCAAAGTCTCTTATACCTTGCGCTAACAGACCGTTGTGCTTCATACAAGAAAAATAATTTTGGAAAAATAAATATTATGGAAAATACAAAGTATTCTAAGGTATATCGAATAATTCATTGGACGATTGCTGTTTCATTTCTTCTATTATTAATTACAATTTTTTTGCGATTAACGTGGATGAATAAATATAATGTGGCAGCTATCATACAGGATTACCTGAGTGGTACCGGCCAGATTTTATCTCAAGAACAACTCATTGAATTAGCAAAAAAGATAAGGCAACCAATGTGGAATTGGCATATTTACATTGGTTATATTTTGGTAGGTCTATTTAGTATTCGTTTGATACTTCCAGCATTCGGACATATGAAGATTCAAAATCCTCTTGATAAAACCCTGTCTACAAAAATAAAATTTCAAAAATGGACATATATTATATTTTATTTATGTGTCATTGTTTCGCTTGTTACCGGACTCATTATAGAATTAGGACCAAAAGAATTTAAAAAACCAATGGAAGAAATCCACGTGTTAGGTATTTACTACCTGATAGCTTTTATTGGAATCCATTTAACAGGCGTACTAATAGCAGAATTTACTGACCAAAAAGGAATTATTTCAAGAATAGTAAGTGGGTCGAAAAAAGACAAATAAAAAGTACGAAAGCACAACAAAGATGTATAAAAATAGGCGAAACAGTAATGAAATAAAGGCTTTTGGCTCTTGTCAAACTTTGTGTTTAACCGAAAGTTTCTTGCTTCGAAATCGCCTACTTTTCATATACTAACCGTTGTAAGTTCTCATAAAATTGATATTATCGTTATTATTATGAAATTAAACTTATTGTCTTGTGATGCTCAAAGACCAGATAGAAGAGCGATAGCCAAATGTATTGCAGAGATTTCATCTAACATTGATGAGTCCTTGTCGAACCAACTTACAGGTATACTCTTAGAAGGAGACACTGTAGATATTGAGATGGAAGATAGAAACTCTGGTTCTGCTTTAAGAGCTTTGCGAAAACTAGGTATCGACTACGAAATTATAGAATGACAAAAAAGAGGTATCTTCAAATTGATTGGATCCATGTAAAATTGGAGAAAGCTGAAAATAGCGGATTTACCAATGACAGTAAAGAACAAATTTTAAAACAATCAAAGTCTTTACTTAATGGCTGAATATGGAATAAGCAAGAATGAAACCACGCTGCGTGAGGTCTCCTGACCTCGCGCCTCCTGCAATCATGAAAGAAGCGGGAATCACCTTGAAGTCTCCTGATTTCTTGTTAGAATTTGGTTAGAACTGGTCGGCAGTTTAAGGTCTTATTAAAATTCGTTTCAACGTCGGGAGACGTTGGATAAGTGAAAGGAATTAAAAGCGTTATGGTAGCTCAAAGTCATGAGACTTTGCGCAGCGGCGTTTCAGTTATCATAACAGTTCGTTTAAACGTCAGGAGACGTTAATAAAGTGCCAGGTATCAACATGACCGGAGTAGCGTCCCACTCCCGCTACTTTGATTAACCAAGACGTTGTCATTTAAAATCAAAACCAACCAACATTGAAAAAAAAATTGACTAAAATTTCGAAAGTCATAGGGATAATTTTTTTGATCCTATATGTGAGCATTTGTGCATTATTCTATTTCAATCAAGAAAAGTTGGTGTTTTCCCCAGACAAGTTGACTGCTGATTATAAATTTGATTTCCCAGGTAACTTTGAAGAAGTCAGCCTTAAAACAGAAGACGGAATTACTTTAAATAATCTCCTGTTTAAAGCAGATAATTCCAAAGGAATTATTCTTTATTTACATGGCAATGAAACTTCTTTGGCAAGGTATGGAAAGTACGCAGAGTTTTACACAGACCTCGGTTACGATATTTTTATGACAGATTACAGAGGTTATGGAAAAAGTGAAGGCTCTATAAGTAGCGAAAATCAAGCGCATCAGGATAATCAGATGTTGTACGACGAATTAAAAAAAACCTATTCAGAGGATAAGATCATAATTATAGGGTTTTCTTTAGGGACATCATTTGCTGCCAAATTGGCCTCAGAGAACAGTCCAAAGTTCCTGATATTACAAGCGCCTTTATATAGTGGTGAGGAGCAGGCGAAGCAAGAGGCAAAAGAAGGAAATATCACATTTAAAATTGCTGAATTTTTTCCTCTTATGACCATAATGAAATACAGCCTTAAGACCAATGAATTTATTCAAAAATGCGAAATGCCGATCCTGATTTTCCATGGCGATGCTGATAAAAAAATCCCTTATGAAGCTTCTGTAAAACTCAAAGAGCATTTTAAGCCGGAAGACAGATTGATACTTCTTGAGGGAGAAAAGCATAATACATTTCCTTATAACCCTATATACCAAAAAGAACTAAAAAAACTTTTGGTGAATTAAGAACGAACGCATAACAATGGCCATAAATAATACGGGTTTTGGTGCCAGATTGAAAGTAAGTGAATATTGATAACTAAATCTGTAAATCCATTTTGATCAATCTCAATCGAGAAAAAAACAATCCTGTTTCTGGCTTTTGGATTGAATATTTCAGCTGAAATTAGGGAGTGCTCCAACCAAAAGAGAAATAAATTTTATTCCATCAAAATTCCAGGAAACAAAAAAGATGCATTTTGATATTTTAAATATCAAAATGCATCTTTAAAAGTTTGGGTCGATCCCTATTTCTTGTTTTCCATAAGGGCCAAGCAAGAAAAGGGTTTCAAGGCTTATAGTTTAAAAGACAAGTTGTGTTAGAATATGTGCTTATATAAGCTTGGCGACGTGTAAGACAGGATTACACGAATGTCCGCCAAAGTATGAAATCAAGGTCGAAACTTTTCACTCAAATCCGTGAGCTTTTACGCAAACGGAAGCCATCGAAATATCGAACTTTAATGAGTTTATAAATGACTTTTTGAAAGTGGTTGATTTCCAAATAACAGACATTTCAAGTTAGTCAAGCTAATTTCTTTTAAAGCAACTCTCTACAATATGAATTTTAACTGGATTACAGTTGTGAATATGGTAAAGGCCTTAAGAATACCCGTGTGATATTATTCATAGCATTAGCATACTCATCTAGTTTTGATATGCGTTGCCACTCTGGATGAGGTCCGAATTTCGACCAGGCTAGTTCGCGTTCTTCTTTATCTTTAAATGCTAGCATATAGGTTAAGCATGGCATCTGGTTGCCAGAAATATTGGCACCAAAAAACACGGTATGAAGTCCAACATCTTCGAAAATACCTAATTCACTTTCGTTAAACATTTTTACTTTTCTACGAAGTGCATCCTCGTTATAACTTTCATAAATGCGTAGTTCAAATAGTTCCGAATCATCCACTGGTTTAACTAAATTGGGAAATCCTGATGCCGACTTTATAAATGTACTTTCAATTCGGTCAAAGGGAATACTTTCTGGTGGTGATGTCCAATAAGATTGGGCATCTAACTTAAATTGCTGGTCCTTTTCCAAACTATTTGCAACCTCTTGATAAGCTTGCATATTCTGATACGAAATTAGAAGGTATATTTTTTTAGGTAAGGCTTCACCTGTTTCTTCAAAAGCTCCAACATTCTCAACGCCTTGTCGATTTAAAGCAGGAATAAGCGCGTTTTCAAGATAATCGTGCAGGATTTCTGCTGGTTTATAAAATTCCATTTCGTAAACCCGTAATTCATAAATTTCAGATTGGCCGTTCATGGAGGTAAAAAAGAAAAGGGAAAAAACAAATAAAATTAGTTTAGACATAATAATTGTGATTTAATTTAAATATTAAGAAAACAAAAATACTAATTTTAATTCATATTCTCATGAAATAGAGAAAGCACAGTTTTACCGGGCTTTCTAGTAGCGGAGGCACTGGAAAATAGAACCATTGATTTACAAATTAAACTCGCTTATGATAGGTGGGTTACTTTACTTTACTTTACTTTTCGATAAGTAAAGTAGCCCACATCTGGGAAACGGTCAAAGTTATTATCGAACAATTGGATCATAAACTGTTCAAGTGGTTGAAAAGTAAAGGAAGGAAAGCGCAGAAGCAGTTAGGCCAACGGCCATACAGCACCTTTGTTACAGACAAAGGATTGTTAGACTTGGAAAAGTATGTGCGCTTGAAAACCCTTGCGAAAGATCAATGAAGAACTCCATCGGTAAGCCGTATGAGCGAGAAGTTCACGTACGGTTTGATGAAGGGGGTGCTGATAGCTTATTCTTAACTATTATCTTTACGGATGTAAATTTTGAGTAGGCTATCGGGCTCTACTCTACTGCAAGTGTCAGAAAAATTAGAACAATCGGTAAATCCATTCTAATCAAACTCAATCGAGAAAAAACAATCCTATTTCTGGCTTTCGAACTGAATATTTCAGAAGAAATTAGGAGGTGCTCCAACCAAAAGAGAAATAAATTTTATTCCATCAAAATTTCAGGAAACAAAAAAGATGCATTTTGATATTTTAAATATCAAAATGCATCTTTAAAAGTTTGGGTCGATCCCTATTTCTTATTCTCCAGAAGGGCCATATAAAACCCGTCGAATCCGCTTTCAGATGAAAGGATCTTTTGGTCCCTGATGAGTTTAAAGTTTTTTCCTTCTTCC
>Ga0307486_1000739_pt1 | contig 27845 bp, 20 predicted proteins | sample CBIW02metaG_FD_203663 | JGI IMG/M metagenome (GOLD analysis project Ga0307486, IMG submission 203663) | Sea-ice brine microbial communities from Beaufort Sea near Barrow, Alaska, United States - CBIW 0.2 | ecosystem: Environmental > Aquatic > Marine > Coastal | place: USA: Alaska | collected... | reverse complement strand
GACGACTAACAGTATGTGAACCTTTTCTTATATTTATACTCATATACGCGAATGTATAGATTTTTTCGCACCACTAAAGTTCTGCAATGAAATTGCAGGGTTTGAACCCTAATCTGAGACCAATCAATGCAATGAAATTGTTAATTTGGCAAATTATTCTATGCCATAAATCGCTTTTAAGCCTTATTTAAAAACCGTTTTACCCTAAGCGAGAGTTCATTTGGGCTGAAAGGTTTTGTTATAAAATCGTCTACGCCCATATTAAACGCATCCATGATAATATTTTCCTGGGTAGAGGTTGACAATACAATAATGGGGGTTTTGGGCGAATTCTTTTTAATGTAACTTATCAATTCTTTTCCCGTGACAAAAGGCAGCATTAAGTCGGTTAAGATCAAATCGAAATTGGATTCCTTTAAAAATCTCATGGCTTCCCTTCCATCTTTCGCAATTAGTACTTCGTGACCGTCCTTAGTGAGTTTAAATTCTAAAGACTTAATCACCATGGGGTTATCTTCAATAACTAAAATTTTTTTCATCCTCCTATCTTCAGTTCAGGGAAATCCCGCGTTAGTTGTTTTGTTATTGATGCAAATTCCAGCTGCAGATCATGTATAAGCCCGGGCATTTCGGTTTCTTCAGCTTCAGAATTCAGCAGATGGCAAATGCTCCTTCCTGTTTCATTTTCCAACATTTCAAATGAAGGTTTTATGCTGTGTGCAATCTCCCGGATCCTGTTATAATCTCTGTCCTGAAGTCCAACATTTAACTGCTCAAGCTCTGTATTGACCGAAGTGCTGAACAATTCCAAAGATTCAAAAACAGATTCATCATGGCCTTCGAAAATATCCCTTAAATAATTTAATGAATAACTATCGCTTTGGGCAGGAGATCTTTCAGGAAACCTTTCCAGAATTTCATTAATTTGAAGAATGGTGGTAGCCTTTATAAAAGGTTTTTTTATAACGCCTTCCGCATACGCAATTACGCGCAATTCCTGTGGCGTTGGAACAGTTCCAACCGTGATCAATACAGGCAGCATTAATCCCAATTCTGTTTTAATATAATCGGCAGTTTGATATCCGTTTAAAGGAGCAGAGTTTTCCTCAATAACAAGAACATCTGCCTTGTTGTTTTTATTAAACCAATGAATTGCATCGATGCCGGAATTACAGATCACCAGTTGCCAGCTTTGTTGTAAAGCTATGTGAGCGAATTTTTCCTGTTCTATTATATTGCTTTCTACCAATAAAATAGTAGGTCCTGCTTGTAGGGAAGCATTTGTGTTATTCATGAAGGGGGCGATTTGGGGCTAAATTACCTGATTCAGTTTTTTAATTTTTAACGCTTATATTTTTTCTGTTGTGCTAATCCATATTTTATGATTTCTTTAAGATATGATTAAGGTTTAAAAGTACTTCTTTTTTAAATGAATAAAGACTTTTAAAATTCAATTAACAAATTATAAGGCCAATAAAATAAGGAGGTTAAGAATTTACCTTTAATTTAGAAGCTCGTTTATTTTATAGTTTTAAACTAAATCCTCATTCCCTGGCTCAATTTTCTGTAGGTAATTTCTTCCTTTAAGTTGTGGCGCGATCAAATAGGTTTGGATAATATCCCGTATTGTATTAAAGATCACCGGTTTGGTAATATAGTCATCCATCCCAAATTCTACACATCGCTCCTGTTCTCCTTTTAAGGTTCTCGCGGTGAGGGCAATAATGGGAACATGACTATCCTTGCTCTCTAAGGATCTTATTTTTTTGGTTGCTTCAAATCCACTCATAATTGGCATTTGAATATCCATTAAAATGAGGTCTATAGGTGCAATTTTATATATTTCTACGGCCTCAAATCCATTTTCCACTTCCAATATGTTCGCATTTGGCAATGCTTTCCTGAGTATTGTTTTGGCAAGAAATTTATTTACAGGATTGTCCTCAGCCACCAAAATAGTAAATACTGTTGCCGTTTTAATAAGGCCCTTAGAAGTCTCTTTGGCCTCTTTTTCTTTAACTGAAACCTTCATATTTTTCAGCATTTTAAAGAGCTGATCAATTTGTATGGGTTTTGTAATATTAAATTGAACATTTAAATCTTTACAAGCCTGATAAATTTTTTCGTCATCGGCAGAACTATGCAATAATATTATTGGCAAATCTTCCCTTGTATAATTAAGCTTATTTCGAATATGGCCAATTAAATCGATCCCGCTCATATAGGGCATATTATAATCTACAATAGCCAAATCAAACCTGTTAATGCCTTCCAGGGATTGTAAAGCCTCAATCCCGTTGGAAACCAATTCAGACTGAATATTGCCAATAGCCAACATTTCTTTAAGAATGATCCGGTTATTTTTATTGTCATCAACAACAAGGACCCTGTTGATCGCTTTTGTAGTTTCCTCTAAATAATCTTCTCCTTTTTCAGACTTAAACCTGATCGCAAACGAAAACACGCTACCTAGGCCTAATTCACTTGTAACTTCCAGTTTGCTGTCCATTAATCCGAGTAGTTTATTGCTTATGGTAAGCCCTAAGCCAGTACCTCCATATTTTCGGGTTGTTGATGAATCCTCCTGATCAAAAGCGTTAAAAACCTTCTGAAGATTGTTGGGCGCAATTCCAATCCCCGTATCGCGAATTGAAAAAGTATACAGCATATCATCTGAACTATTTTCACATGGGGCGGCTTCAATTTTTAATTCCACTTCCCCTTTTTCGGTAAATTTTATGGCATTCCCTAAAAGATTGGTGATAATTTGACGAATACGGATGGCATCTGCATAGATAAAGCGGTTTATTTCTGAAGAAATATTCAGCAAGACCTCCAGGTCCTTTTTATGGGCCTGATGTTTAATAATATCAATTGTTTGTCCGCAAAGTTCTATAAGATCGGTTTTTTCATTGCTGAGTTCCAGTTTTCCGGCTTCTATTTTAGAAAAATCCAGAATATCATTGATCAGGTCCAATAAAGTATTGGCTGAATAATATACCGTTTGCATATATTGCTTTTGACTTTTGGTGAGCTCGGTTTTCATCAAAAGATCAGTAAAACCAATCACGCCATTTAAGGGCGTTCTGATTTCGTGACTCATATTTGCCAGGAATTCCGATTTGGATTTATTTGCCGCTTCCGCCTTAAGCTTTGCGTTTACCAGCGAATTTTCCATTTCTTTTCTTACGGTGATATCCTGGATAATTGAAAGAATGATCCATCTACCTGAGGTGTCTTTCATTTTAACACCATTTATCAATACCGGGAAGGATTTGCCATCCTTTCTTACAAACTCGTTTTCAAAAGGTTCAAAAGTTCCTGATTTAAGAAAACGCTCAATTTGTTCTTTTTGTCTTTCATAAAAAGGTTTAGAGGTAAGTTCTGTACAGGGAAACTGAGTCAATTCATCCAGATCATAACCTGTAGATTCCAATAATGCCTTGTTGGCACTGATGAATTTTAAGGATTTTAGATCTATTAATCCAATGCCAAGAGGCGATAATTCATATAGGGACCTAAATTTGGCTTCATTTTCTTTTATAAGATTCTCGCGACTTTTTCTATCGGTGATATCAGATTGTGTCCCGATCATTCTCAAGGGGTTGCCCAAATCATCCCATTCTATAATCTTACCCCGGTCCAATATCCATTTGTATTCGCCATTTTTACATTTAATCCGCTTTTCGATATTATACCCCGGAATTTTTCCTTCAAAATAATCCATCACTGCCTGATCTGATTTTTTCCTTTCCTGAGGGTGAATTCTTTCATCCCATTCTTTTACATCTATTAGCGCCTCTGCGGCATCAAAGCCCAACATGTTTTTTGCCCGATCAGACATATATTGTTTTCCATCCTGAATGTACCAGTCCCAAGCGCCATCTCCCGAGCCTTCCAATGCAAACTGCCACTGTTGCCTGCTCTCACGAAGTTCTATTTCAATCTTTTTTAAATTGGAAATATCTGATGCTACCCCTAAGTAACCTGTAATTTCACCTTCTTCATTTTTAATGGAAGTCACTGCCAGTTGTACAGGAAACCGAATGCCGTCTTTACGGATATAAGTCCACTCCCTGGTATCAATTTTTCCTTGTTTGGCCCTTAATACAAAAACATCTAACCCGTTTACTTCTTCGGAATATCTTTTTGTAAGTAATTGCTCCCGTTGTAATACTTCCTCTTTATCATGAAGAAGCCGAATGTTCATGTTCTGATTAAATTCACTAGAGGTATATCCCAATAAGTTTTCGGCGCCCTTATTGAATTTTCGCACAATCCCATCGAGATCGATTTCAATAATTATAACCTGAGTGGTCGCATCCATTACGCCCTGGAGCTCATTAAGACTCTGTTTCAAAGCTTCCTTTGCTTCCCTGTTCTCAGTAATATCATTTATTTGGGCTATAAAATATAAAGGTTCTCCTTCCTTTCCACGTAAAAGGGAAACATTGAGCAAACCATAAATAATACTTCCGTTTTTATGGATATATCTTTTTTCAATTTGATAGTTTTCCCGCTTGTGCGCAACTATTTCATTCAATAACTCAAAATCGGATTCAAAATCTTCCGGATGCGTAATTTCCTGAAAATTCCGATCCAACAATTCTTCCTGGGAATAGCCTATAGTTTGAGCTAAATTCCGGTTGACCTTTAGGAACTTCCCTTTAGGGGAAACCATCGCCATTGCGTTTGGGGAAAATTCAAAAGCATTTTTAAAGAAATTGGCATTTTCCTGAACCTGGTTTTCCAATTTTTTACGGGAGGTAATATCTTCTACCTGGGTAATAATGGAGTACCCAACCTCACCGGGTTCAGAAAAAATTGATGTGCTCACATTACACCAAATAATTTCTCCCGTCTTTAAAATAAACCTGGTCTCAAGTTTATAGTTGGATATCTCACCGGATAATAATCGTTCCCTATAAGAAATTGTAGCTTCCAGATCTTCCGGATGTGTTAGATCCCTAAAAGTTAAATTTAAAACTTCCTCTAAATCCGTTTCTTTATATTTAAAGATGGCAAGGGCAGCAGGATTTACTTTTAAAATTTTACTATTTAGCCCAACCAATATAATACCGATGGAAGATTTTCTAAAGATTTGCTGAAACTTATCTGTACTAAATTTCAACTCCAGTTCACTCTTTTTCCTTTGATCGATATCCTGAATGACTCCATGTATTTTTATACACCTCCCATTTTGAATTTCAGGTTTGCCAAAAGCACTCACCCAAATCACGTTTCCTTTGGCGGTAACCAGTTGTAATTCTTCTTTATACGGGATCCCATTTTCAACTGCAACCTTAAACAAATATTTTATCCGGTCCCGGCTTTCTCCTTCCTTATAAAAATTAAGGGCAGTATCTAAGGTTGGGATGTAATCTCCATCCACTTCGTGAATATCCCTGGTGATTTTAGTCCAGGTCAATATCTTACTTGTCAAATCTATTTGCCATCCGCCAATGCGTGCAAGTTCATCAGCTTCCTGAAAAATTTCGTTGGTTTTATGAAGTTCTTTATTTTCCTCCAGCAATTCCTGGTCTATATTTTTATTCCGGCTTAGATCGGTATGAAGTATTAATAGTCGCGATACTTTTCCTTCTGAATTCTCAATAGCTTTCCCTTTCCCCTGAAAAAGAACAAGATCCTGCTCCTTCCTCTTAAATTTAAAAACTGCATCCAAAGGTTTTTCAGGATTCGCAATACATTCCGCAAATAAATGAATTGCGAGCTCCCTGTCTTTTTCTGATGATTTAAATGCGCTTTCCTCCTCCTTCACCTCATAACCTAAAGTTTTCCAGAAAGAACCGCTTATCCATAAATTTCCGGGTTGTTCCAGATCACAAAACCATATCCCGTCAATAATATGCTCACTCAACCATTTAAAGATGCTAACATCATTTTTAAGAAGATCATAAAATTCAGTTTGTAAATGATTGTCGGCGTGAAACATAACAGGATTGGAGTTTGGGGTTGAGTTTTGAATTCGGTCCAAATTTATGCTTTAATTAACTAAAAAACGATTTATCATAATTTTTTCTTAAATGAATCGCAGGGCTATAATTCCATGTTCAGGATCACTTAAAAAATGGATAATCTCCGGTTCCCTGGCTCATCTAACAAGGCTCCATAAACAGTTAAAACTTTATACCTGATATTTTAAATGAAGAACAAAAAATTTTCTGAATACTTAAGAATGTCTTAACATTACTGGGTTAAATGAATATATTTGTTTTTTGACAGAATATGCAGGTACTCCAAAATAACAAAACCCTTTTATGAAAAGTGACCTCTCCCATAAACCTCTTTTTTTGAAAAAACTAAAGGCTGCAACAGGATCCTTCGCAGGATTTGCATTAATATGGCTGGGATTAATCCTGGTTTTCAGCCTTGTTGAGTTACTTATTAACAGTTTCAGCCATGGATTGCCAACCGGTTCCTTCAGGCTGATATCCTGGAGTTGGTACCTGGACCTGCAATTTTGGTTGAAATGGATGCTTTTGGCTTTCATTATATATGTGCCTCTTTATTTGTTGTCCTCTAAAATAGCGCGCCTGAGTTTTCAAGGGTTCATCCTGTTGTTCCTTATCGTGCAATTATTGCTTTTAAGTTATTTCAATACGGCGATGGTAATGCTTGGAGCCGATCTTTTTGGATATTCTCTTCAGGAAATAGAACAAACCGTGGGAGCTTCGGGTGGAATAAGCCTGGTTTCCGTAATTTCCTTTATTAGCCTCATTTTATTGGTGATTTTGGTGCTTAGGTTTGTGCCAAAAAAGTTAAATCTTCACTTATATCCCTCTTTACTATTTCCCGTAGCATCGCTCTTATATCTTGTTTTTGGGGTTTCCGAAATGCTGGGGAGCGTTAACCTGAAATCGGATTTCGCCAATAGCCTGGTCACGAATAAATCAGGGTATTTTTATACCGCTTCTTATTCTCATTATTTCCCAGATGTTTTTGAGACCGATATTTACTCAGACAGCTATATTGACGCTTCTTTTGATAGATATAGTACCGCTGTCGCCCTTGAATATGTGGATGAAAGCAATTATCCCTTTCTGCATGAAGCCGGGGCCGGGGATGTGCTTTCACCATTCTTTAAACCGGAAGAAAATGCACCCAATATTGTTATTGTTTTGGTGGAAGGCCTGGGAAGGGCTTTTACTAACAAGGGGGGCTATCTTGGAAACTTCACGCCTTTTCTTGATTCCCTTTCTGACAAAAGCCTGTACTGGAAAAATTTTGTGAGTGAAGGAGGCCGTACTTTTGCTGTTTTGCCTTCTATTTTGGGTTCTCTTCCTTTCGCTGAAAATGGTTTTTTAGGTCTTGGAAATAAAATGCCAGACCAATTTTCCCTAATGAATGTCCTGCAGTATAATGGGTACCATACTTCATTTTATTATGGCGGAGATGCAACTTTTGACAATATGGCCCTCTACCTTCAGAAAAATAATATCGACGAGCTGAAGGATATAAGCACTTTTCCCGCAGGTTACAAAAAATTACCCGCCAACAACGGATTTACCTGGGGTTATAGTGATACTGAATTGTTCCGGCATTACCTCAGCACCCGTCCTTCCAAAAAAGGGCATCAGCCACAATTAAGCGTGATCTTAACCGTGGCCATGCACAGCCCGTTCCTTATTGATGAAGCAGATAAATATTCTGAGGTTTTTGAAAACCGAATGGATTATCTGAAATTCAGTGAAGAGAAGAAAAATACTTACAGGAATTACAAAAAGCAATATTCCAGTATTATGTATACCGATGACGCGTTAAAAACCTTCTTTGAAACTTATAAAAAAAGGGAAGATTACGCCAATACCATCTTCCTTATTACAGGAGATCACAGGATTCCTGAAATTCCAATGAGCACAAAAATTGACAGATATCACGTACCCCTCATCATTTTCTCTCCTATGCTGAAACGCACTGCCGAAATTGCCTCTGTTTCTACTCACTTTGATATTACCCCGAGTTTACTTGTCTATTTGAAAACCAATTTTGAGATAAAAACACCCGCTCAAAATAGTTGGTTAGGGCAAGGACTGGACACCACAAGGGGCTTTCAAAATTTGCACCAGGTACCGCTTATGCAAACCAAAACAAATCTGACCGATTTTATTATGGGGGAATATCACCTAAATGGTGATAAACTTTATAAGTTGAATAAAGATCTTGGGGAGGAATTGGTAAACGATGATAAAAAAAAGGATCAGTTGATCAACGCCTTCAACCAGTTCCGGAAAAAAAACAATATAATTATAAATGGCGGAAAGATTGTCCCCGACTCCTTATTCAGAAATTATACAATTCATAACTAAGCTTTAAGGTTTGTTTGCAGAATAGTCTTTCAGGATATTGCTGAGCATTGGCCGGTAGAAATTCCAGAAAAAACCCGACCGATCCATCGGATTATTTTTATCGTAAAACATAGCCTTAAAGAGCCCGATCCCTTTAAAATAGGAAGTATTCAAATCTATAGGATTGTCGCTAAAATCCCCGGAAAAGTAGAAAAAGCTGTAATCCTCTCCCTTATGCATAGTTACCGCCGGAAATTCTGTGGGAATGCCGTACTTCTTCAATTCTTCCAATCCCTTTTGGTTAGCGCTAATTTTAAAGCTCGCGACCGTATGGTTAATTGCCGGTTGCGGCACTATAATATCAAACCAGAAAGGATATTTTATCTTCACCGGTACGCCCAAATTTTCCTTTGCATAAAGAGTACTCAAAATATGGGGCATGGGATTGGTAAGGTGAGTTTTATCTTCCAGGATCACCACCTGTTCATTGTCATTTACAAAAGCAATTCCCGATCTTTTGAATGGCCACTGGCCCTGATGCGATTTTTTGTAATTGTCGATCAGCCAGTTTGGGATATCTTTATTTACCTCAATATCCAAATTGTCAAAATACCTCGCTGTCCACCCGGTCCATTTTATAGCGAACAATTCTTCAAAACGAGCCCGGTTTTCAAACCTGGTAGGTGACCCAATGGTGTTGAATTCAGCAATTATCAGTTTATTTTCTGCCTTCATCAGGCCTAAAAATTCCACGTCTTTATCGCTCAATCCGCCATATAAAATTCCATAACGTCCATTTTCACCCTTATACCATTGATTGTTATAAACCCCATAAGTATCGGTAAAATACACCAGATCTGCATCCTCGCTTAATTGAATTAACTCATTGGAAGAAAATCTTTCCAAGCCCTTCAACTCAAACTTTTTATCATTTAAGGGAAAAAACCCATAGTAATCATGACCATTCTCATAAGCCTTTTTAGATGTTTTGGTATAACGCTGGTGATTCAGGATCCAATTAAAAGAAATATGTTGTTGTCCTTCCGGGGTTAAAACGGTTTTGTCTATTATAGCTGCAACCAATTTAGTGTTTGGCGTAAATACCCATCCCAGCCACATCCAGAGCGGGATAAGCAATATAAAAACCGGGACACCAATAATTAAATATTTACGCATTTTTAAAAACGCCTTTTATAACCAACACCCACAGAAAATTGATTTCCCCGGGTTCCCTGCCTGTATTCCTGATTTTCCAAAGAGGCTTTGACCGAAATAATATTCAAAGCATTAAAGGATTTATTATAACCCAAAGAAATGTTGTTTGATTTAAGCTTATCGGGATCCTCATTATTGAAAAGGATGTTATTTGCCGGATCATCCGGAGATAGCCCCGTGCCTATTCCAAAGCTGAGATAATCCTCGGCTCCGGCCAGATAATAGCGGATTTTTAAAGATACCGACTGGGAAACTGAATTGTTGGAGGGAGTTAAATAAGTCCTTAGGTTAAACCAGTAATTTTTATAATACTTTCCTATGGAAGCCGTGTAAATCCAGGTTTCATCGTTAAAAACCAGCAACCTGAAGCCCGCATCTGCTTCAAAAGCCATTGGCAGGTTGGCGTATAGAGAAAAACCTGCCCTGTATTTTGGAAAAATCCCTTCGTTTTCAGCTATTCCGCCGCTTACATAGGCATAGAACAGCTTTGAAAGTCTAGGGTACGCATCAATTTCAAGCTGTAATCCATCCGTTTTAAACCTATTGGCATAATTAACCCGGGCGGTAACCGATCCAAATTTGGTTTGTCTACCGTAATCAATACTTGCCAAATGCCAGGGATCGTCAAAACGCTCGTCAAAATAAACAAAATCGTAAGTTACCCCTATTTTATTTTTGGAAGAAACATCCTGGATCTTTGCGCTCAGGGCCCTTGCATCGGTATGTTTGGGGTTAATTTTCAGCAAATTGTTCAAAGTTTCATTTGCCTCAGAATATCTCTTTAAATCGATTAAAATTTTAGCTTTGAGCACCAAAAGGTCCTGAGATCCCGGGTTGTATTGAATCCCGTCTCCTACAATCCCAAGGGCTTTCTCGGAATTATCATTCCAGTATTCCAGGCTTCCGTAAGCCAAAACGGCATCTTCATAACCCGGATCTTTTTCCAATACTTGTTTAAACTCCTTTCTTGCGCTTTCAACCTCGTCTGTCCAGGTATATAATCTTCCCAGAAATATCCTGATATCTGCGTAATCAGGGCTTAATTCCAATGCCTGTTTGGTTAATGCAATGGCCTTCGGATAATCATCATCGTCGAAAGCCGCTTTCCTGGCATTGACGAATAATTCGTCAGATGTCAGGGTTTCCTGCGAATAAAGGGAGTTAACGGGAGAGAAAATCAGCAGAATAAAATAAAGGCCACAAAGGATTTTCGGGCTTGTTTTTTTCACGTGGGGGAGTATTCTAATCACAAAGTAGGTTTTTGTTATCTGCCTTCAATACCAAATTACCGGCATTATCGAACAGAGGGGCAATTTAATTTCCAAAAGCATTGAGATTGGGCTACATTTAATTTCAATACCTTTTTCGATTAAGTTGGAAAGATATATAATTTAAAAACTATTGCAATATAAAATGTAAGGAAAAAGGTTTAGGGTTTGGAGTTTGGAGTTCGGAAGTCCCCAACCATAAACCACAAACCATAAACTTTGTTAACTTTCAACTATAAACTATAAACCAAAAACAACAAACAATTTTTCACCCTTCCAAACTAATATAAAACCCTGAACCAAATGGTGTTTTTAATGCCTTTTAATTCCTTGATTACGGTTTTATCATAAGCCTTATCAATATCGGTGATCACATAGCCAATAGTTTCATTGGTTTTTAAATATTGTCCCACCACATTAATGTCCAGGGAAGCAAATATCCTGTTGATCTCGGCCAATATTCCGGGCATATTGCGGTGAATATGGATCAGTCTGTGCGCGTTTTCCAATACCGGAAGTTGCAGATTTGGAAAGTTTACAGAGTTTGTGGTGCTACCTGTATTGATATAATCAATAATTTTACCGGGCACAAAATTACCGATGTTTACCTGTGCCTCCTGCGTGCTTCCTCCAATATGGGGAGTAAGGATCACATTGGGCAAATTCCGAAGCGGAGATTCAAATTTTTCTTTATTGGTTTTAGGTTCTTCAGGGAAAACATCTATTCCTGCCCCTTTTATTTTTCCGGAGATAATGTGTTTTTGAAGCGCATCAATATCCACAACATGACCCCGGCTGAGATTGAGAAATATAGCCCCGTCTTTCATTTCCTGAAATTCCTTGTCCCCTATCAGGTCCTGATTTTCCTTTCTGCCATCGACGTGTAATGTTATAATGTCAACTTTTTCTAAAAGTTCAGGCAGAGAGTTACATTTTGTGGCATTTCCCATGGCCAGTTTTTCAACTACATCATAATAATACACATCAAAACCAATAGATTCTGCAACTACCGATAGTTGTGACCCAATATTTCCATAACCAATTATACCCAGTTTTTTTCCCCTGGTTTCATAACTGTTATCTGCAGATTTGCTCCAATTACCTTCATGCATCGCCCTGATTTTGTCCGGGAGGTTTCGCATAAGCAGAATAATTTCACCTATTACCAACTCTACTACAGAACGGGTATTGCTGTAAGGCGCATTGAACACCGCAACACCTTTTTTGAGACACTCCTCAAGGTCAATTTGATTGGTACCAATGCAAAAAGCACCTACTGCAATTAACCTGTTGGCATTATCAAGCACTTTTTTGGTGAGTTGTGTTTTGGAGCGAATTCCCAACACCGAAATGTCTTTGATCTTTTCAGCCAACTCATCCTCATCCATTGCACCGGAATGAGTAATAATATTATAACCTTCCTCTTTCATCAATTTAAAAGCGTCGGGGTGAATATTTTCGAGCAGTAAAATGTTAATTCGGCTCTTAGGATAAGATATAACTTTGTTCATATTATGCATAAATAAAAATTCGTCTAAACTGGGAGTAATATGGTCTGCTTTTTCCAGCACATTCAGGCGTTCCACATTTTCGGTAAAAGCGTAAAATTTGCTGGCAAGTCCGGAAGCTTTAATTTCATAATCGGTATATCCATCTCCAATTACAAATACTTCCCCCTGCAGATTGATACTTTTTATTTGTTCTACCTTTCCCTTGTTTTGAGAAAGTACATTTTTTCGATCGAAACCAATAATTTTCTCGTCACTGTCAAATTCAAAGGTGTTGGCAAAGACATTTTCTTCCCTGATCCCATACTCTGCGACAATTGGAACTATAAATTCTTTAAAACCATTGGATATAATATAGATATTTTCGCTGTTTTCAGTAAAAAAGACTTTATTTCTAACGAAAGAGGTCGAGATACTTTTTCGCAGTTTTTCTACAAGAGCCGGCAGGTGGTTTTTATTGGCTTTTAATAGAAAAAGCCTTTTTTCAAGTGAATCCAGTAAGGAAATTTCACCCATCATTCCCTGATTTGTCAACTCTTCTATCTCCTTAAGATTTCTCTCTTTGTCCACATCATTTGCCAGGGAAATTTCGCCTAAAACATCCAGAGCTTCTACTCGTGTAAATGTGCTGTCAAAATCTATAACATAATTTTTGTTCGTCTTCATATAAAACTGCTATGTAATAAGGCTCAAAATTAATACATTAATAATAGAATTATACCTCTTTTTTCAGTTAAAACTCCTAAAACATTTTCGTTAATAAGCAATCCCTATATTTTGAAAAGGAACCGAATTCCCAATAACCGCGGGCTTTTGCGAAAAATTAAAAATATCGGCTTTAAAATAAATTTATCATAATTATAGGGGATTGTCAATGCGGGAATCGTGAATTTGGGAATTCGTAAAACCGGGATTCGTCTGCCCGTGAATGGAGAATTGGATAATATATTTTTCAGATTTGAAATTTGGAAATAAAAAAGTTGCCACGAATGCACGAATAATTTTTAAGCTAAGGGTTGCAGGTTGAAGATTAGTGAACTTTGAACTTCCTCCTTCCTCTTTTTAAACCTCGTTAAACTTTTCCAAAGTCCAAAACTTTGGAAGAGTTTTCAACTGGAATTTGGAATTTGGAATTTGGAATTTGGAATTTGGGTTTTGGGTTTTGGGTTTTGGGTTTTGGGTTTTGGGTTTTGGGTTTTGGGTTTTGGGTTTTGTGAAAGATCAACCTAAACCTAAATTTATTGAAGCCCCAGTAATTGTCTCAACTTTGAATTTATTTCGATAATTTTATCCTCACCTACTACACCAATTTTTCCAATAATCAATTCAATTTAAAAAGTAGCTATTTTATCAATTCTGATCAAATAAGGCTTTTTAAGGCCATTCATTTGGTCTGGAATAATTAGTAAATCAGTTTTTTCTTCCCATTTTACCCTGGAAGTAATAAAGGAAACACTAACATCCAATTCCCCTTTATATAAAATAACAGCCGGTCGCCGCTTAGTTCCTTTTAAATTTGTAAAGGGGAAGGGGATCAATACTATATCGCCCTTTTTCATTAATATTTCTGAGTTAAATCAGAGTCAGTATATAACTCTTCTTCATCTTCCAAAAAATGAAATGATTTGGTTTGCGAAACAATATTTCTAAGGTCTTCCACAAGTTTTTTATCATCACTTATTTTTGACAGAAAATCTACGTAATCTGATACCTCCTTTAATCTCCAATCTGGCAGAAGGGATATATTCTCAAGTGTCTTTTTTATTAATAATTGCCTGTTCATAGCTCAAAAATTTAAACTAAAATACGAATTACAAAAAAGAATTAGAAGTGGGAAGTTTATAACTAAACCGTTGCGGGTTGCAGAATATCTTCTGAATAAGGTTTAAAATACAAATAAAGTCCTGAATGGAAAAATATCTTAACACAGAATCCACAAAAACTCCTTAATTGAAGTGATCTGATTTATGGGAGATATTTCCGATAGCTTTTATTATTACGCGAGGGCTTTTTGATTTTTCTATTTTAAAGTGCTCTACAAAAATCTCATTTAAAACTTCTTTTAATACTAAATTGACATTGGAGGTCAACCTATATCAGGCACGGAGATATTTTCTAAGATCTATATTCAATTTTCAATCGGAATAGCAGATTTAGCAGATAAATATATTTCTTTGATCTACCTTCTATTTTCTTCATTTTTCACTTCTAACTTCGTCCGTCGTACTTCTAATTTCTTTTCTTCTAATTTCGTACTTCTAACTTCCAACTTCAACTTACCTTTACATTTGAGAACTATAAATTACAAAAAAATATGATTTTTATAGACAATGAAGGGATTACAGATCCCAGGGTTAATCTGGCTTTGGAAGAATATGCACTTCGCAATTTTAATCCGGGCACAGATTATTTGCTTTTTTATATCAATGAGCCATCCATCATTATAGGCCGCAATCAAAATACCCTGGAAGAGATCAACCATGAATATGTCGAAGAAAAAAAACTTCATGTAGTGCGACGTGTTTCCGGTGGTGGCGCGGTTTATCACGATTTTGGAAACCTAAACTTCAGTTTTATAACGAATCACGATATAAAAAGCCTGAATAATTTCCTGAAATTCACAGAACCGGTTATTAAGATCCTCAATTCCATTGGCGTTGCTGCGGAGTTAAAAGGCCGCAACGATATTGTGGTAAACGACCAAAAGATATCGGGAAATGCGCAGTTTTCAACTGGCAGAAGAATGTTCAGCCATGGAACGCTTTTATTGAACAGCGATTTGGGAGAGGTGGTAAAAGCGCTGAATGTAAAAATGAGCAAGATCGTTTCCAAAGGCCATAAATCGGCAAGGGCCCGGGTTGCCAATATTAGTGAATTTCTGGATAAAACTATGGATATTCAAACATTCCGGTCTTTAATTCTCAAAGGATTATATGAAACGGGGGAAGAGTTTGAAACCTATAGACTGAGTGATGCAGAATGGGAAGGCGTGCATCAATTAAAAGATAAAAAATACAATACCTGGGACTGGAATTACGGCAACTCACCAAAATTCAACATTCAGCGGAGCCGGAGATTTCCAGTCGGGGAAATTGACCTTCGCATTTTTGTAGAAAAAGGAAGGATCGAAAATTTCAGGATCTACGGGGATTTCTTCGGAAAAGAACCGGTTGAGCAACTGGAAGATCTTTTGATCGGAGCGCGTTACGAGCCAAAGGAAATCGAACAATTACTTGAAGCCGTGATTATTGAAGAATATTTTGGAGCCCTTCCCAAAGCCGATTTTCTCGAGCTAATTTACGGGGCCGATGAAGCAGGGATCTAATTCCCTTTCGTGCATTTAGGAATTTTAAATCTTAAAACTACATTCTACAGTTATCCGGATTTAAAATTTTTATCAATAAATAAACGCATCAGCTTTAAGAACTGATGCGTTTATTATTTTTATATATGTTTTAGAACAATATGGATAGATCCCTTTTGAATTACAATTTAGCTTCGTTTCTTTTTAACCGCAAAGCTCGCCAAGAGAAAAAACGCAAAGGGCGCAGAGAAAAAAAAAGGATTGCTGAAAATTAAAGCGGAAATAAGGCAATCGGATAATTATTGAATTCAATAGGAAATGTACCTAATGAGATTGAAAGCCTTTGCGATCATTGAGGAAACTTTGCACACTTTGCGGTTAAAAAAAGCTGGTTTCTACAATTTTCTAAAACAGGACCTTTTCATATATCTGAATAATTATTTCGTTTTATTCTTTTTTGTCGAAACGTTTAAAATCCAGGTCCTGAAAATCGAAGCTGAAGTCGGTCATTGGTGAAACAGCTTCCATTTTAAAAGCATCGGCACGAGCTTCCTTATCGAGGGAAAATATAATAAAAGCATCGGCATTTAAAGTCCTGTCATTCCATTTTACTATAAAAGTATTTCCCTTGTAGTAAGTCATTTCCCCTTTGAAATCGGATATATTCTCAGATTCAAAATAGAGTTTTCCTTCCTTTTTGGATATGGTCACTTTCCCAAACCAGGGATCGTTAAAAGTGCCGGTGTACATTTGCGGATTTACGGCAAACTTGTTATTTTTTTGTTGAGCCTCAATATCCTTCCAAACCCGGGCAACTTCTTCATCTGCCTTCTTTTCCTGTTTTAACCTGGATTCATTGTACTGTTTTATCCTGTTTTCCCCTTTTATACCAAAATAGGAGTCTTTTATAGAATTGGTGATGGCACTAAAGGCTGCACCAGATTGTTGGTTGGTCAGCACGATGATCCCTAAATCCATTTCCGGGATCATAGTCACCTGACTCACGATTCCAAGTAAACCTCCGGTGTGTGTTACCTGTAAATATCCATTTACATCACTCAGGTTCCATCCCAAGCCATAAGCAGTAAAATGGGTGTTATACGGGCCTTTACCCCTTCTTATAATAGTTTGGGGTGTCCACATTTCCTGATGTACTTTTTCGCTAAACAGGCTGTCCTGAAGTTTTTCCCCGTATTTTCCATTATCCAGTTGCGCCTGCACCCATTTGCTCATATCTGTAACCGAGGAATATATGCCGGCCGCGGGATTAGCAACTTCGGTAAAGCTAAGCCCAACCGGAATCAACTTCCCATTTACCGGAGCGTGTCCGTCAATAACATTGGTATAATCCTCAATCTGCCTCCAGGAAATTGCCGTTTTTGACATTCCAAGGGGTTTTAGAAAATTATCCCTGATAAAATCGTCATAATTCCTTCCTGAAACCCGGGTCACAACTTCTCCCGCTACTATATATAACAGGTTGTCATAATCATACTTTGACCTAAATGAGGACACGGGTTTTAGAAAACGAAGATTATGGATCAGCTGGGATCTATCGGTAACATTTGAAGCCGGAAAAACCATCATATCCCCGGCGCCAAGTCCTAAACCGCTTCGATGAGTAAGCAGGTCCCTAACAGTAAATTCTGAAGTCACATAAGGATCATATAGTTTAAATTCCGGAATAATATCGGTGACTTTGGTATCCCAGTCAAGTTTTCCCTGATCGATAAGTTTACCGAGTGCTGCACTGGTAAAAGCCTTGGTATTTGAGGCAATTCCAAAAAGCGTATTTTCATCAACCTTCCCGCCAGACTTCAGGGAACGGGTCCCGTAACCTTTAATATGGATCACTTTCCCATCTTTTAGAACTGCCACTGCGATTCCCGGAACATCAAAAGTGGTGAGTGTTTTTTCAACCAGGCTATCAATTTGTTTGCTGCTGAGTGCTTGTGCCGAACTTAATAAAGAAAAGAAAAAAAAGAGGGAAAAGAAAGATAAGATTTTGTGGAGGTGATTTTTCATCGATTTATTTTAATTGAAATTTGCTTATTTATTCAGTGGTTTAAAGGTATTAAATCTTTTCTAAGGGAAACCTAAAAAATAATGTCGGCAATTTCAAAAATATTCCCAAACTGACGGGACTTTTAAACATCATTTCAAATAATGGCCTTATCACCAATAAAAAAACGCATCAGCCCTAAGAACTGATGCGTTTTTTATTTTTATGAACTTAATTTATTCCACGATGAACTTACCTTTCATAAGAGCGTAATGTCCGGGGAAGCTACAAATAAAATCGTAAGTCCCGGCAGCAGGAGCTACAAATTCAATAGTATCAGACTCTCCACCACTAAGCAGTTTGGTGTGAGCGATAACCTTGTCTGTACCTGCAGGAATATAATCGGTAGCTTTTGCAGCTACAGCAGCCTGTCCGAATGCTCCAATATCGGTACCCTTGGTCAATAAAACCCAGTTGTGGCCCATCACGTTTTTATCCATTTTCCCAACGTGCTTCAGGGTTAACCTAACAGTTTGTCCGGCTTTTACCTTCATCTCAGCCATATTATACTGCATTTGGTCATTTCCGGTAATTGTAATTTCAACTACATTTTCATCCTTTGTTGAAGCTTCAGTTTCGGTAGCGGTTTTACTGGTCTCGGCAGGTTGGTCGGTTAGTTTTATTTGTTCTTTCTCTTTCTTTTCACCGCAACTTACCATTGCAATAGCAGTTAAAACTAAAATTAATTTTTTGAAATTTTTCATGTTTAATAGTTATAGTTAATTAAGACTTCAGAAATAAAAAGTTACTTCTTTTTTAATAAGAGACAAAGATAATGGAAATAAGTCGGACAAATAATTCCTTATTGAAATTTAATATAAATAGGGTTTTGAAAAATTATTATTCCCTCCATTTTGATTTTTTGAAACAGGAAGTGGTTTTTAATTTTTCATTACCGACTGTTCACTCTTCACTTTGAAATCAAGCCTCAATACTTATTTTCATTTAACATCTAACTTCTAACTTTATTTACATTAACTTAACAAAAAAAAAATAACACCTCTTGCGCAGCGAATCCTTTTCCTTTCAAATTAAAAATAATCACATTACAGGCTATAAGTTGTTTCCGGAGGAGTTGGCGGGCGACAGGGTTTTGGTATTTCTTCACGATGCTTTGGGCAGTGCCGAAAGTTGGAAGGATTTTCCCGAAAAAACGGCAAAAATCACCGGACTTTCTGCCATTGTTTACAACCGGCCGGGGCATGGGGTAACCTCAACAAATCCGGCAAGTTGGCGCAAAGGATATCTTGAACGCGAAATGCAATTTCTGGATAAGGTCCTGGATCATTTAAATGTAAAACGCCCCATTCTTATTGGGAGCAGCGATGGTGGAAGCATCGCATTGCTCTACGCGGCTACATATCAGGTTAAAGCCATTATCTGCCTTGCGGCGCATTATTTTGTGGAAGAAAAAACTGTGCTGGGAGTATTAAAAACGAAAAAAGAGCCCGCAAATTCAATGCTGCGCGAAGCTCTTAAAAAGTATCACGATGCCTGGACCGATAGTTTGGTCGATAATTGGCAAAATGTCTGGACATCAGAAGAATTTTCAGACTGGAATATTTCCCGGCAACTTTCAAACATCAGTAGCCCGGCACTTATCATTCAAGGAGAAGAAGATGCTTATGCCCTGGCCTCGCACGCCACAGAGTTGGCAAAACAGATAGGAAAGAATGCAGAAGTCCGTTTAATTAAAAACTGCGGTCATTTTCCGCATAAAGATCAGCCCAAAACAACTATAAACTTAATTGAAAATTTTATAAAACACATATTATGAGAAAACTCAGCTACATTTCAGGAACTTCAGATAAACCGCTTATTGGTCAAACCATAGGAGTTTTCTTCGATCATATCGTTGAAAAATACCCAGATAACCTCGCCGTGATCTCCCGGCATCAGAATATTCGGTGGACATACGAGAAATTGCAAATTGAGGTGAATCGATGTGCCAAGGGTTTTAGAGCCATTAATATTGAAAAAGGGGACCGCGTGGGGATCTGGGCAAATAACTGTGTGGAATGGCTGGTTGTTCAAATTGCTACGGCTAAGCTGGGAGCGATCCTGGTAAACATCAATCCGGGTTACCGCACCAACGAGCTTGAATATTCTTTAAACCATACGCAAATCAAGGCATTGGTGATCGCCGATAATTTTAAAACCTCCGATTATGCCCAAATGATCTATGAACTGGCACCAGAGCTATATGAAAATGATGATGCGTTTTTTGAATCGAAGAACTTGCCTAACCTTAAAACCGTAATCTCCCTGGCTCCAAAAAACCTGCAGGGGATTGTGATGTGGGATGAATTTATGGATATGGGAAGCGAAATTAACTTAAATGAAGTATTGGAAATTCAGCGAAACCTGAGTTTCGATGAACCTATCAATATTCAGTTTACAAGCGGTACCTCTGGCCGCCCAAAAGGTGCGACCCTTAGTCATCATAATATTCTCAATAATGCAGACATTATCACTACACTTCAAAATCTCAACCATACAGATAAAATAGTGATCCCGGTTCCCTTATACCACTGCTTTGGAATGGTGCTTGGAAACCTGGGCTGTATTACCAAAGGCGCAACTATGATTTACACTTCAGAAAGTTTTGACCCTGAACTGGTGCTAAAAGCGGCAGAAGAAGAAAAAGCCACTTCTCTTTATGGTGTGCCCACTATGTTTTTTGCAGAATTAAACCATCCCGAATTAAAAAAATATGACTTAAGCTCTCTTCGAACCGGGATTATGGCGGGATCTTTATGTCCTTCGGAATTGATGAAACGAGTTCAAAAAGAAATGAATATGACCGAAGTGGAAATTGGTTACGGAATGACCGAAACCAGCCCCTTAAGCACACAAACAAGGATTGATGCCCCATTTGAAAAACGAATAAGTACAGTTGGACAAATCCTGCCTCATACCGAAATCAAGATTATCGATCCTGAAAACGGGCAGGTAATTCCCATAGGTGAACCGGGAGAATTATGTACCCGTGGTTTTGGAGTGATGCTGGGATATTGGGGCGATGAAGAAAAAACCCGGGAATGTATTGACTCTGCCCGATGGATGCATTCCGGTGACCTGGCAACTATAGATGAAGAAGGCTATGTAAGCATTGTTGGGCGTATAAAAGATATGATCATAAGGGGAGGCGAGAATATCTATCCCAAGGTTATTGAAGAGTTTTTATACACCCATCCCGGTGTTGAAGAAGTATCGGTAATTGGGGTTCCGGATGAAAAATTTGGCGAACAGATCTGTGCCTGGATCCAGTTAAAAAAAGGCACCACCATCACCGAAGATGAGATCAAGGAATATTGCCGCGGAAAGATTGCCTATTACAAAATCCCGCAGTACATTCTTTTTGTAGATGAGTTTCCAATGACGGTGACCGGAAAAATAAGAAAAGCCGAAATGCGGGAGATCAGCATTAAAAAATTATTCAAGGACGCAAAAGTTTAATCGCAGAATTTCCGAATAGGTGGAGTTTAAGGGATCTTTGATTGAGATTCAGATCCCTTAATCTTTGAAGTGAGAAAATTTTCGATCTGGCGAACCTGTGAATAATAGGCTGGCATATTTTATAGGTTAAATTTATCTTCAGGCAAAGAGAAAAATCAGCATAATTGCTTAAAATTTCACATCCAATAATTTTCCGGATAATTGCAACAAACTGATCTCGGCCAGTTTAGCGTCAAATTTAGCCGTATCCCGATTGACTTTAGCATTGATAAGATTGACCTGGGCCTGGCGAAATTCAATGGAGGTAATTTGTCCTAACTTAAACTGTTCTTCAGAGCGCTTAAAATTTCTATTGTTTGTCAGTAGATTTTTTTCCTGGGTTTGAAGCACAAACAATTGGTTTTCGTAGGTTTCGAAAGCATTGGAAACATCCAGTATAACTTGCTGTTCCATTTGTTTTTTGAGAATTTCTTCGTTCTCAATTGCAATTTTAGAGTTCTTCACCTTATTGATATTACTCCCGTCAAATATATTCCAACTCAAAGTGGCAGTGCCCGAAAAACCATAGGCTTCCTGTGAGGATAAGAAAGCCGCAGAGTTGTTTTGGAACTCCGCCCAATTATAACTTCCCGAAACCCCCAGGGTTGGCAGAAAATCTGATCGGTCGACCTTTAAATCGTATTTTCGAATGTTGATATTTGTATCGGCTTGCAGGAGCGAAACATTGTTCTTTTTAGCTTCTTCAAGCAGCAAATCTAATCTCAATGGCGGAAGAAAGCTTACAGCGGTGTCAACATCAAAATTTGTTTGAACTTCCCTACCCATCACAAAGTTCAGGTCTCGTTTTGCGTTCATATAGAGCTGTTCGGTATTCAAAAAAACAATGCTATCATTGTTGACATCAACTTCAGCATTGAGAACATCGAGTTGGGTATTTTGTCCGTATTTATAGACGTATTTGGCACGAATCAACCTGTTTTTGGAAATCTGCAGTGATTGTTGTGCGGTTTGTGCCGTTTGTTTAAGCCTTGCCACATCAAAATATCCGGTCATTAATTGAAAAATGGTGGCTTCAATGGTTTGCCGGGCCTGAAGTTCAGAGAGTTGATAAGTTTCCTTTAGCCTTTTGTAATTGTACAAACGGCCCAATCCATCAAACAAGGTGTAATTAATGGTGCCCGCGGCATTGTAACGACGTGATTCGGCATTGATAAGTTCAGTAGAAGTGCCATCCCTGAACTGTGCCGTATTGCTGTGGTCCCGAACATAAGTGGCATTGGAACCCACCAAAACAGTTGGCAGGTAGCCACTATTTAGCAAACCATCGTTATTATCGGCAATTTTAAGGTCATTTTTGGCTATCTGAACACCATAGTTGTTTTCCAGGGTGATCCTGACAGCTTCTTCTTTGCTTAAAATTTCCTGTGCCAACCCACTAAGGCTCCAGATTGAAAGGAAAATAAAAAATACTATTGAATTATTGGATATTTTCATCTTCTTGTTCTTCAGCTTTAAGTTCTTTAATGGAGTTTTCCAATTCTTCCCGGGGCACACGTTCCCCGCTTCTCAACCATTTTACATGTCCTTTCAAACTGTTATTGAAGGAAAGAAATATGGGCAGGATGAATAATGTTAACAGGGATGCAAAAGCAATTCCATAGGAAATAGAGATCGCCATAGGTTTGAGAAACTGAGCCTGACGACTTCCCTCAAGAAGCAAGGGTGCCATTCCTGCAACGGTGGTTACCGTAGTTAAGAGAATTGCCCTGAACCTTGTGCGCCCGGCCTGTATGAGTGCCTCTTCAAATTTGACACCCTCCCTTAATAAACTGTTGAATTTATGGATCAGTACCAAACCATCATTCACCATCACACCAATCAACGCGATAATTCCTAACCAGGACAATATATTGACAGGGAAACCGTGAAGCAAATGTCCCCAGGCTACTGCGATTATGCTGAAAGGAATGAGGAGCATCAAAATAATTGGCTGGCTTAAAGATCTAAACGTAAAGGCGATAGTTACAAAGATCAGGAACAGGATTACCAAGGCTACTTTAGAAGCCGATTTTTGAATTTTAGATGCCTCCCTGCTCTGACCTTCGTATGAAACTTTCACGGAAGGAAATTTATTCAGAATAGCCGGAACCACATTGTTTTTGATGTCGTCTAAAATAGCACCCGAGTTGGAGTTCGGATTTTCCAGATCGGCATTCACCTGAATTTCCCGCAAGCCATCCAGGTGATTGATGGCCACATCTCCACGAACTATTTCGTACTCCGCAATTTCTGAAAACGGCACTCGTTCCCCTGTAGGAGTAATAATTCGCATATCGTCCAAATCGTTTATTGAAGACCTGTTGGATCGCTCGTATCTTGTCCACACCTTGATTTCATCCTGACCTCTTTGGAAACGTTGTGCCTGAAAACCGAAAAATCCATTGCGCACCTGTGCCATCACAGTTTGATAATCCAATCCTATGGGATAGGCATTTTCCTTCAGGTTTACACGAATTTCTTTAATTCCCTCCGGATCGTTGTCATTCACGTCTTTCAGCATCGGGTTTTCCCTCATGGTTTTCTTGAGCTCGTCTTTGGCCAAACGAAGTTGTTCAATATTATTGCCCAATAAGGAAACGGAAACCGGACTCCCTCCAAAATTACCGCCAAATCCGAACGTAAGGGTTTCAACGCCATAAACGGGTCCTACTTTGTCCCGAACGGCGTTGGTAATAACAAAGGATTCTAAATCGCGTTCTTCCCCGGGCAACAAATTGATTTGTAGTGAAGCATTTGAAGAACCCGGCCCAAGCCGTTTGATAATGTTCTCTACTACCTGTTTGTTCCCAGTTTGTTTTTTGGTTAAATCATCATTGACCAACCATGCATTCGCTTCAATCATACTGATGATGGAATCTGTAATTTTTGCATTAGTACCTTCCGGCATGGCTAGATTTATAGAAACCCGGTCACTTGCAATTCTCGGGAAAAGGGATCTCCCTATAATTCCGCTTGACATGGAAGCAAGGGTAAGGATCAAAATGGCTATTAAGGATGAAACAGTAATTAACTTGTTCCTCATAAATGCAGTCAGCACAGGAACGTAAAGCCGATCTCGCATGAAATCCATGGCACGGTCCCCATAATGGTTTACTATTTTGAATTTATCTAAAGCCCTGTCAAACATATTCTTTTTACCCGGACCTATATCTCCTTCATGTACCAAAGCTTTGGAATGGGCAATATGCGCAGGTAAAATGAGCAAAGCTTCTATAAGCGAAACAGTCAAAGTGATTATTACAATTTTTGACACTTCCCCAAAGAAATCACCAATCCGGCTATCCAAAAACAGGAAGGCAGAAAATGCTAAAATAGTAGTAATTATAGATGATACTATTGGCGCAATCACTTCCATAGTACCGTCAATTGCAGCCCGTACGCGTGATTTTCCGCGTTCAAAATGCTGATAGATATTTTCTGCCACTACAATTCCGTCGTCTACCAGGATACCAACCACTACGATCATTCCAAAAAGTGAAAGCAAGTTAATGGTAATCCCTAATTGTGAAGCAAAAACAAACATTCCCAGAAATGAAAGCGGAATTCCAATACCCACCCAAAAAGCCATTCGGATGTTAAGAAATATGGCGAGGATCAAAAATACAAGCGTAACACCAAACATCCCATTGCGCAACAAGAGCTCTGTACGCTGGTTCAAGGTGATAGAAGAATCATTCACTACATCCAGCTGAATGTTATTGTGGCTTTGGTTATAAGTTTCTATGTATTGATTTACCTGGGTTGCTGTTGAAATTAAATCCTCGCTGTTGGTATTGCTGACGTTTACATTTACTGAAAGTTCTCCATTAAAGTAAGATGCATTAGGCGTTTCTTCAAACCGATCCCTAACAGTTGCAACATCACTCAGGCGAATGACTCGCCCGGATTTGTCTGCCCGAACAACAATGTCATTTAATCTTTCTCCAAAATAAGATCGGTTGTTGGCCCTGATCAGATATTCTTCTGCATCAGTTTTGATATTTCCACCTGTAATCAAAATGTTTTCGCGGGAAACGGCCTGGGCAACTTCCTGGAAACTTAAATTATATGCCAGCAAATCAGTTTCTCTTACGGCAATCTCAATTTCCTCCTCTGGATATCCTGTAATTTCAACTTGCGAGATCCCTTCCATACCTCGCAGATCATTCTCAATATCGCGGGTAATATACTTTAGTGTGGCCAAACCGATGTTTTTCCCACTTACAGAAAAACTTATAGTCTGTCGAATATTTTCAACTTTTGCCACCACTAAAGGTTCCATCCCCGTTGGAAAAGAAGGAACTCTATCTACCGCATTTTTTACGTCGGCCAACACCACGTCTATATCTGCCTCTTTTTCTTTCTCTACTGTTATGGAAGCTGAATTTTCCCTGGAGATGGAAGTTACGCGGTCAATTCCTACCAATCCTTTAAGATTATCTTCAATTTTTACGACCACACCTTCTTCAATCTCCTGAGGGGAAGCACCTGGATAGGCGGCTGTAATGGTGACAATTTCGGAATCGGTCAATGGAAAAAATGAGGATTTCATAGACAAAAACCCAAATACCCCAAACAGGACAAAGAAAATTATAAAAACCTGTACAGCAACCGGATATTTTATAAAATATTCAATGACTTTTTTCATGGCATTTGCTTTTTATTCGGCTAAAATTTGAACAAGCATGCCTGCATAAGCACCGGGAATACTTTTAGAAATAATTTTTGTCCCGTCAGGAACACCTTTGATTATCACCTGCTGATCTCCAAAATAAACCGGGCTCACTTCCATCAAATCCAAAATAGAATCCCGAACAACAAAGAGTTGTTTGTCGTCACGAAGCAAACTGCGGGGCACTTCAATCACATTGTCAATATCTTCGCCTTTGATAGATGCTTCTAAATAAAGTCCTTCTTTAAGGTTATCACCCACTACACTTATAAATACCTTGATGGTTTGTGAATTTAAATCTACCCTGGGATTAATTCGCACAAGCTTTCCTTCAAAAACCTGAGTTTTATTGATATTATGAAGCTTTACGACTTCTCCTATTTTAAGAAAATCCGCAAAGGATTTATTCACCGAAACCCCAAGTTCATACATGCCCGGATCAATAAATTCCCCCATTTTTTGACCACTTCGCACCAAAGTTCCTTCGGTGACGAGTGTTTCGGTCAAAACCCCTGAAAACGGTGCTCTCAAAATGTATTTAGACAAACGTTCCTCAAGGTTTTTGACAGTGTAATAGCTGGAGATCACATTTCTGCCTGCCAAAAACAAGCGTTCCTGTTCTGAGGTAATTTCAGGTAGTTTCGGAACGGATTTATCAATGTCAAAATTACTGAGATAAGTTTGCCATTTCCCAGAAAATTGAGGGTAATCGAGTATCAAATCAGGCATTACAGAGGCTATAAGATTGTAAAAACTGCTTTTTTGTGACTGCACGGAGGCATAGAACTCTGAGGCATCCAATTTCAACAAGACTTCTCCGGCATTGTAGCGCTGGCCTTCTCTAAAAAGTTTCCCTGTTGACTGTAATACCCCCTGAACCTCAGCGTATAACTCCACTTTTTTAAGTGCAACCAAATTGCCGTTGGCGGTAATAACTACCGGTAAAGTCTTGTTTAAAACCGTGTCCACAAATACTTTTTGAACGATCAGGGACGATTTAGGTGTGATCTTTTTTTGACTGTCAATAATATACTTCCCTATAAAAATAGCACTAAGCAGTATGACTACGCTGATAACAATATTGATGATTTTTCTCACGTTTTAAAAGGCGTTATTTCAGATATTTCTATTAGGTTGTATTTAACTTTTTTAAGGATTGAATTATTTTATCGATTTCATATGTAGGTATTTATTCTTTTTTATTGGTCATATTTAATTTGCATATCTTCATTGATGTTTGCATCGGGTTTCCGTTATGCTCATTTCATACTTTAAATACCTGAGTGTGTCAGACATTGGAAATTTGTCGTATTAGAACTGGTTCTTTACAAAATTTTATCATTGCGTGCATTTTTTAATTTCAGTCCGCAGAGCCAAATTAAAAATAGGAAAGGCTTGTTAAACTATGGTTTAAAAGGGCTTTTCCTATTTTAATTATTTTCAACATTTCAGGTAAAAAAACATATTAACCGGTGAAAATTACAACTTCTCCATAGAATAGCAAATCTTATTGCAAAATTAGACGCATCATACTTCTTTGAAATGAACACAAAAAACCATTTCCAAAATCCTGTTTAAATCTTTTTAGGTTTTATGATGTTAAAAAGGCCTTTACCGGCAGATTTTTTCCTGTGGAAATCATGCTGAATAAATCCAGAGTTATTTAAAAGATCAACTCTATCAAATCTAAAATACACCTTAAAATATAGAAGCCTTAAATCTTCCATTTTGGGTATAATTATCTAATTTCGCAAATAAATTCTCACAACATGTCCGCCCATAAACATTTCAAAATTTACAAACCATACGGCTTTCTCAGTCAGTTTGTAAACAATCAAACTACACGAAAAAACAAAAAAATGTTGGGAGAATTATATGATTTTCCTCCAGAAACAATGGCTGTAGGTCGGCTGGATGAGGATTCAGAAGGCTTGTTGTTTCTCACAACCAGCGGCGAAATGAGCGAGCAGGTGCGCAGCAAAAAAGTGGAAAAGGAATATTTTGTACAGGTG
>Ga0307486_1000738_pt1 | contig 27867 bp, 21 predicted proteins | sample CBIW02metaG_FD_203663 | JGI IMG/M metagenome (GOLD analysis project Ga0307486, IMG submission 203663) | Sea-ice brine microbial communities from Beaufort Sea near Barrow, Alaska, United States - CBIW 0.2 | ecosystem: Environmental > Aquatic > Marine > Coastal | place: USA: Alaska | collected... | reverse complement strand
ATTTTGGCTGTTTTGTGGATATTGGAATAAAAGAAAGCGGCCTTGTGCATATCTCAAAACTGGCGAAGGAATTTGTGAACGATGTAAATTCAGTGGTTAAATTGGGTCAACATTTAATGGTAACAGTGGTAGATGTTGATGTTCCGCAAAAACGCGTTCAACTATCCTTAATTGAATAGAAAAAGGCAAATCTGATTTAAAGGCTTTCCTTTGAAGTTTATCTATCGAAATATGATATCGATTAATAATAATATAGTTCAAAAATTATTTTCGGAAAACAATTAGATCATCTGAAAGTTCCTGAAGGAAATACCACCATACTCTCAAATCCATTTTTTCCAAGGCTTGCAACACCGAAGAAAAAGTTATCTATTACAATTCCATCCAAGGTAAACTCGTCCACATCTCCCACAAACCGTGAATGTTGCCATTGGGGAGCCGTGGTATCACGCCAGTAGATCTTATATCCAGTTATATTTCCATCCACTTTTTTCCAACGCAGTTTGGTGGATGGTTCTACAATTCCTCCAATTTCAACATCCTCCGGTGGCTTTGGCGCCCAGGCCATACTGGCAAGGTTAATTGCGTTTACTGCAGTAAGTTTTGCTGCGTATTCAAAATTGATACCTTCAATAAGGTCTCCATATTTGATGCCGTTTTCTGTACGCAGGTCCTGATGCTGATGGTTATAGTTTTCGTGAGCTTCCATTATCCTAATTCCTGCAAAACCCAAATCATTAAAAGGCCTGTGATGACCACCCCGTCCAAACCTATCCAATCTGTAGATCATCATCGGGTTCATTTCGGGCATATAAGTTTGGGTAGTTTTAAGAACATATCGGGCAAGTTGTCTTGAAATTCCGTCAACTTCACCACCGTAAAATCGCCGTTTGTTCCGCTCCTCCTCCGTTTCAGTAGGTGGAACCGGCTCAGAAAATATTCGGAAAGTCCTATTGTCAATTACCCCGTCTAAACCCTCAATATTTCCAATCATATCATTGTTTAAGATTCCAATGATATCCCATTTATTTTTTTGTGCATATTCTGCAAGCCCTTTTCCACCAAAGAGTCCTTGTTCTTCGCCGGAGAGTCCTAAATAAATGATGCTGTTTTCAAATTCATAATTCGACAAAAGCCTTGCGGCCTCTATGGTTCCAGCCATACCGCTGGCATTGTCATTGGCACCGGGAGCATCTCCAGTGTAATCCATAGTATCAGAATTTCTCGAATCAATATCGCCGCTCATAATAATGTATCGATTTGGAAATTTACTTCCTTTTTGAATCGCCACAACATTCACTACCCAAGCTTCTTTAGGAACGCTTCTTCCGTCACCTGGAGTTACCAAATCCTTTTGATAGAAAACTTCCAGACAGTTTTTGCAATTTGCAGAAATTTGATCAAATTCAAATTTGATCCATCGTCTTGCCGCTCCAATTCCACGTGTTTCGGAAATGGTATCGCTAAAAGTATTCCTGGTTCCAAATCCTACAAGCCTACGAATATCGCTCTCTATTCTTTCAGAAGAGACTTTTTCAATTATATCGTAGATACGTGGATCTGAATTTTGAGAATTTCCAACGAGAGGAGAAAAAAATAAAAGGATAAATAGTATGCTAAAGAGGTATATTTTAATTTTCATTATTTCAAATTTCAGATCTTTGACGTAATCTACTGAAACTTTTGATAAAAATAGGAAGTTGACTAAGAGTTAGTATCATAAAATAAAAAAACCCTGAAATCTTCAGGGTTTTAGAAACAGATTGTGAAAGCCTAATAAGATTTCTTGTCATGAAGATCACTTTTGGCTTCATTATATTTTTGACCAATCTTAGAGTCGCTTAAATTGGCCTTTGTTTTTGCCGTAACAGATTCAACTTTGTGACTTAAATTATCGGTCATTTCATTGAACTTGCTTTTTGCATCCTGAAGGTAATTATCTCCAGTTTCAGTTATTTTTTTACGGGTATCCACTCCTTTTTTAGGCGCAAATAACAATCCAATTGCAGCTCCTACAGCAGCTCCCGATAATAATCCTGATAAAAATTTTCCTTTACTCATAATAATTTTTTTTATTTAGTTTCACAATAAATGATAATATAAAAATACTTTTAATTATAATTTTAGCCAATTCCAGAAAGTTAAGTTTGGTATAATATTTATTTCACTTTGCTAAGGTTTTTAACAAGAAGTAAAGACAATTTCCCTAAATTTCGAGCTAAAACTTAAGCTTTCATAGCGAAGCCGGACAATAGATTTCTTACCTTTTCAGTATCTTTTAAATAATAATTTGCTGCAGTTTTTTTCCTTCCAACTTTAACCGTAATGGTAGATTCAGGCAATTCTTTAAACAAATACTCATCGGTCCAATCATCACCAATGGCAAATATAAAATCATAATCTTTTTTTAGAAGCAATTTATTCGCTGCTTTTCCTTTATTCACACCGCTGCTTTTAATTTCTAAAACCTTATTTCCTTCAAGGACATTTAAACCGTGATTAGAAATAAGACCTTTTAAAACATGAGAAAGTTCGCTGGCGCGTATATCTCCTAATTCAGGATCTGCCTTTCTATAATGCCAGGCCAGAGAATAACTTTTTTCTTCCAGGAAGGTTCCCGGGGTACGGTCTACAAAGGTTTCAATTACCGGTCGAACTGATTCCATCCAATTATTTTGAACATTTTCACTTAAACTCCACTCCTTTCCAACTTTTCTTATCCATACACCATGTTCGGCAATTAGTACTACTGGTATTTTAAGCCACCATTGTCCGAGAGATTTTTTGTCTCTTCCACTTATCAAAACAACTTTAGTATTCTTTAATTTGGTGAGACTTTGAATCAGATTTGTCAAGCTTTCATCTGGAAATGCATGTTCCGGATTATCCACAAAATTAACGAGAGTTCCATCATAATCCAGAAACAAAATCCGATTCTTGGCCTTTTTAAATTTTCCGATGATTTCCTGTTCAATTGTTTCCGAAATTAATTTGGCTTGAAAAACGGTTCTGTTATCTTTAGTATTCTCTAATGCATTCATAAAATCGTTTGCCCATTTCTCGACATTATAACGCTTAAGTCTTTTTTGAAGAATAGTGACCCTCTTACGCTGCTCTTCAAGCGGCATCTGTATTGCTTGATGAATTGCATCGGAAATCTGATTATAATTATTGGGATTAATTAAAATGGCTTCGCTCATCTCTTGTGCCGCACCAGCCATTTCACTTAATATTAAGACGCCACTTTTGTCAGTTCTGGTGGCGACAAATTCTTTGGCTACCAGGTTCATACCATCTCGAATAGGTGTAATTAACGCGATATCACAGGAAGTATAAAGATCTATTAAATTTTCAAAAGGCATTGATCTATAGAAATACCAGATAGGTGTCCAATTTACAGAAGCAAATTTTCCATTAATGCGACCCACTAATTCGTCAATCTCCTTTTTTAATAGCTGATACTGCGGAACCCCCGATCGGGAAGGAACAGCAAGCATAAACAATCGTACTTTCTCAATATATTGAGGATATTTTTCAAGAAAATATTCAAATGCACGTATGCGATTGGCAATACCTTTTGAATAATCAAGCCTATCTATGCTTAAGATAAGTTTTGCGCCAGGTGCCGATTCCTGATGTTGATCCAATTTTTGTTGCAAATCAGATTTTTTCTCCTCTTTAAGAGCATTATTTTCCCTGGCGGCTTGTTCAAATTTGTCATAGTCTATTCCCATAGGAAAGGAATCAACTTTTACAATTCTCTCCGGCAAGTTTATGATATTAAAATCAACCTGAAGTAATAAAATTCTTCTTACTGAACTCAAAAAATGCCTTTCATAATCGTAGGTATGAAAGCCAATTAAGTCGGCCCCCAACATTCCTTTTAAGATTTCCTCCCGCCAAGGCATTGTTCTGAAAACTTCATATGAAGGAAAAGGAATATGATTAAAAAAGCCAATGGTAGCATTCGGTTGTTGTTCACGAACCATATTAGGAACAAGCAACAATTGATAGTCATGAACCCAAATCACATCTCCTTCTTCATAATTCTCAAGAATTGCAAGAGCATATTTTCTATTCACATCCTGGTATGCTTCCCATTGTTTAGTATCCCAATCGGTAAATTCCATGAAATAATGAAATAGAGGCCAAATTCCCCTATTACTAAAACCATAATAAAATCCTTCTATCTCATTGGCAGTTAAATTTACTGCAATACAGTCTTCTTCACGGGCCTTTTGGATAACCTTTTCTTTAAGGTTTTCCGGAATTTCTTCTTCTGTCAATCCACTCCATCCTATCCAAATGCTGTTTCCATCCTTGTGGAAGGATTTTAAACCGGTGGCTAGGCCGCCGACACTGGGCGTAACCTCCAATTCCTCACTTTCGATACTAATTTGTAAAGGTAATCTATTGGACAAAATGATCGTTTTACTCATAATTTAACGTGAATTCTAATATTACAAATATGATTTTGCTTAAATTTCCGAAAATGTGATCATTCTAACAAGCTTTTTAATAACTTTATGATTTTATGGATAATTTAGATTACGGAATAATTGGCAATTGCAAGAGTGCTGCCCTGGTTTCAAAGTATGGTGAAATAGTGTGGTGTTGCCTGCCAAACTTCAATTCTTCAGCAGTCTTTGCTAAATTGTTGGATGAAGAAATTGGCGGAAGTTTTGGATTTATTATAAATGAGGACTATAAAATAACTCAAGAGTATTTATGGGGCACAAATATATTAAGCACTGTTTTTGATGATGGAAAAAATGCTTTTCAAGTTATAGACTTTATGCCCCGATATCCTAGGGAAGATGGTTCTTTTTATGCTGCACCAGATATTATTAGGTTTATACGATTGTTAAAAGGAAAACCTTCCTTTAAGATTAATTTCAATCCAAAATTAGATTTTGCCAGGGGAACAACCTTTAGTGAAAATAAAGGAGACCATATTATAAGTATTACCCAGAACGAGAAATACGATTCCCTTTATTTATATTCTAGTCTTGATCTGGATAAAATCTTGCAACAGGAAGAGATTAGCCTAAAGGAGAATGCTTTTTTTCTATTGGGATACCATGAAAAGTTAATAAATCAATCCATAGATCGTATATATCTTAAGTTTCAGAGAACTAAGACTTACTGGATGAACTGGAGTGAAAAAACTACAAAGTATGAATCTTATAATAAAGAAATACTGAGAAGTGCCATTACTCTAAAAACGCTCACTTATGAAAAATCCGGTGCAGTCCTGGCAGCAGCAACAACTTCTCTTCCGGAAACAATTGGAGAAGCGCGTAATTGGGATTATAGATTTTGCTGGATTCGTGATGCTTCTATGGTAATTAAGGTAATGGCAGGACTAGGCCATACCAAATCGGCTAGTGATTTCCTTCAGTTTATCATAAATATCATCCCAGATAAAAATGAAAAAATTCAGATCATGTATGGGATCAATGGAGAGAAACAACTTACCGAACATATTTTGGCCCACCTTAAGGGTTATAAGAATTCCACACCGGTGCGAACCGGGAATGCTGCATATATCCAAAAACAAAACGATATTTATGGTATTTTGATGCAGGTAATTTATCAACAATTCTTAGAGTTTGAAATTTCCTTGGAAAACAGTGAAGAATTATGGACGGTTACCCGAGGAATAGTAAAAATAGTTGAAGAGAACTGGAAAAAACCCGATAAAGGGATTTGGGAACTACGAACTGAAGATAGGCATTTTGTGTTCTCGAAATTATTATGTTGGGTTGCGGTTGATCGTGCAGTTAAAATTGGGCAGGTATTGCGCAGAGGAATCAAGGATGAAAAATGGAAGCAATTGCGTTCCGATATTTATGATGATATCTATAAAAATGGATGGAATGATGAAATTCAGGCCTATACTCAATATTACGGATCTAAAGAATTGGATGCTTCAACTTTGTTAATGGAGGTATATGGGTTTTTAGATGCACGGGATCCACGTTTTATCAGCACAGTCAAAGCAACGGAGAAAGAATTATGCGTAGATGGGCTGATGTACAGATATAAAAATAAAGATGATTTCGGACTGCCCTCATCCTCATTCACCATCTGTACCTTTTGGCTTATCGACAGTTTGTATAAAATTGGAGAGAAGAAAAAAGCAAAGAAGATGTTTGATCAACTCCTTTCTTACAGTAATCATTTAGGACTCTTTAGTGAAGATATAGACTTTAAGACGAAACGATTATTAGGAAACTTTCCACAGGCATATTCTCATCTGGCACTTATTGAAACTGCAATGAATTTTTCTACAGGGGTTATGAGTGAGGAATATTAAGAAATTTTAACCAAGGAGGCATGACAATATTTTTGAAGCACAATAATTGAGAAGAGGTATTGTTTGATCCCGTTGTCGGATTTTTATAATCACTAATTACTTTTGTATTTTGAAAACAGTATTAAAAAATAGGCTGTTTGTAATTTGGTAAAACAAACTACAAACAGCCTAAAATGTTGATGATTTAAAAAGTATATTTATTTTCTGAAGTCAATTTTTCTGAGATAATATTTCTCAATTCAATTACATTTGGTTGATTTTGATATTTCGTAAAGCGTTTTAAGCCCATTAACATCATGCGTTGTTCATCTCCCTGAGCAAAAGAAATAATTCCCTCCTTAGCTTTTTCATTAATTTTATCCACTGCATGATATAAATAAAGTTTAGCCATGCAGATCTGTTCTTTTTGTGTTTCCTCACCAAAACGCTTGGCGTTCTTTTCGGTACGCAAAAGGCTGGATTCCGCCATATAAATTTTAATTAAAATATCTGAAGAAGCCAATAACAATTGTTGTTCTTCTTCCAATTTTTCTCCAAATTTTTGAACTGCACTTCCGGCTACCATCAAAAATATTTTTTTCATATTTTGAAGTATTTCCTTTTCTTCTGCGAACAACTTAGAATAATCGGGTTTGTCAAAAGAGGGAATTCCGGTAAGTTCACTGGCCACTTTTGTAGCAGGTCCTAATAAATCCACGTGACCTTTCATCGCTTTCTTTACGAGCATTCCTACGGCGAGCATCCGATTGATCTCGTTGGTACCTTCATAAATACGTGGTATTCTGGCATCTCTCCATGCGGATTCCATAGGAGCATCTGCAGAGAAGCCCATTCCTCCAAAGATTTGGATTCCTTCATCACTGCATGACTGAATATCTTCAGAGCAAGCTACTTTTAAAAGGGAACACTCAATAACATATTCTTCTACCCCTTTTAATTCAGCTTCGGTCTGTGAATTACCACTTTCCGTTCTCAGATTTATTCTATCTTCAATGTTTTTCGCTGCGCGATAAACTGCAGACTCGCCTGCGTAAGCATTGCTTGCCATTTCAGCTAATTTCAACTTGATAGCCCCGAAGTTTGCAATTGGCGTATCAAACTGAACTCGTTCATTTGCATATTTTACCGATCCGTCAATTACCCTTCGCTGTCCTTCCAAACAAGCTGCTGCCAATTTAATACGTCCTATATTTAATGCATTCATTGCGATTTTAAATCCATTTCCTCTTTCCGAAAGCATATTTTCAACAGGAACTTTTGTTTCGTTAAAAAATACCTGGCGAGTGGAGGAGGAGTGAATACCTAGTTTTTTTTCTTCTTCTCCAAAAGTGACTCCGTTGGGATTCTCTTTATCATATTCCAATATAAATGCGGTAATGTATTTATCGTCTTCAATTCGGGCAAATACATTAAATATTTTAGCAAATCCCGCATTTGAGATCCACATTTTTTGTCCGCTAATGCTATAATATTTTCCATCTTCTGAAAGAACTGCTTTTGTCTTTCCGGAATTGGCATCACTTCCAGCACCAGGTTCGGTCAAACAATAAGCTCCAAACCATTCTCCTGAAGCCAACTTAGGTACATATTTTTTCTTTTGCTCCTCATTTCCGTAAAGAACGATTGGCATAATTCCTATCCCCGTATGTGCTCCAAAAGCGGTGGCGAGAGATCCGGTGGCACCGGAGATATAATCGCAAACCAGCATTGTTGAGACAAACCCCATTCCCAATCCTTCATACTCCTCTGGTACTGCAACGCCTAAGAAACCAAGTTCTCCAGCTTTGCGCATTACTTCTTCGGTAAGGGCATAATTTTTCTTTTCAAATTCTGCTTTTTTCGGCCAGACCTCACGATCAATAAATTCCTGAACCGAATCTTTCATCATTTTTTGCTCCTCATTAAAATCCTCGGGAGTAAAGACATCTTCACACCGCGTTTCCTTCACCAGGAATTGACCACCGCGGATTAGTTCTGTTTTTTGTGTTTCTGTGTTCATTTTGTTTTATTTTAGGAGTCAAGAATCAAGACGTAAGAAACAAGACTTTACTTGTCTAATCCATCTAAAAACCCGGATATCATTCTTTGGATTTGTTGAATTTTGGTTTCTAAATCTAGAAATTTTTCTTCAGAAATATATTTTGCATGATAAGCAACTATAAGTTGAGTTTCCCATTCAAAAGCAGAGCCAAGGCTGTTTTCCAAGTAATTTTTAAAGTGTTTATCTGTACTTTTACTTGTTCCTTCTGCAATATTTGAAGGAATAGAAACTGCACATCTTATTAATTGAGAAACCAAATTGAACTTTTCATAATTAGGAAAATCTCTGACTATTTTATATGTTTCTGTAACCAAAGACATACTTTCTTGCCAAATTTTTAATTTTTTGAAATTATGCCTGGTCATACTCTACATCTTTAGTCTTGGTTCCTGAATCTTGTCTCCTGTTTCTATCTTCTTAACTTAAAAACTCAAAAACTCCCGCAGCACCTTGTCCTGTTCCCACGCACATGGTTACCATCCCATATTTGTTTTTGAGATCGCGTTTGCGCATTTCGTCAAATATTTGAACAGAAAGTTTTGTTCCGGTGCAGCCAAGCGGATGACCCATAGCAATAGCTCCTCCATTTACATTGACTTTATTTTGATCTAAGCCCAGTTCCCTGATTACTGCTAAGGATTGGGAAGCAAATGCCTCGTTCAATTCGATTAGTTCGATCTGATCCTGGTTTAATCCTGCTTGTTTTAAAGCTTTTGGAATAGCGTAGATTGGTCCGATTCCCATAAATTTTGGTTCTACACCAACAGGCGCATAACTCACCAATCTAGATATAGGTTCAAGATTGAGTTCTTTTACCATTTCTTCGCTCATCACCATTACAAAAGCGGCACCGTCGCTCATTTGTGAGGAATTTCCTGCGGTCACGCTTCCGCCTTCAGCAAATACAGGTCTTAGTTTCGCCAAAACTTCTTCAGAGGTGTCTGCACGTGGACCTTCATCTTTGGTTACGGTATAAGATTTGGTTGTTTTTTTGCCCGATTCGTCCACAAAAGTTTGGTCTACTGTAATAGGCACAATTTGGTCCTGAAACCTATTTTCTTGCTGGGCTTTTAATGCCTTTTGATGAGAACTGAAAGAAAATTTATCCTGATCTTCACGGCTCACATTGTATTTTTTTGCGACAGCTTCGGCTGTAAGGCCCATATTCCAGTAATAATCTTCGTGGCCTTCCTTTACAATTTTATAATCCGGCATAGGTTTATATCCCCCAATTGGAATGTAACTCATGCTTTCCGCACCTCCGGCAATAATGCAATTGGCCATTCCGCTTTGAATTTTTGCCGTTGCAATCGCAATTGTTTCAAGTCCCGATGCACAATACCTGTTTACGGTCATTCCGGGAACATCTTCAATTTTTAAACCCATTAATGAGATCAATCTCCCCATGTTTAAACCCTGTTCTGCCTCTGGCATAGCATTTCCAACAATAACGTCATCAATGCGTTTTATATCAAAGTCAGGCATTTGTTTTAACATATACCCGATGGTTTCCGCAGCAAGTTCATCTGGTCTTTTAAATCTAAACACGCCGCGGGGCGCTTTTCCCACGGCAGTTCTGAAGGCTTTTACTATATAGGCTGTTTTCATTTTTGAAAAGTATTTAGATGTTAGATGTTAGAATTGAGAATTGAGATTTGAGAGTTTAATTAGATTTTTTTAGTTAATAGAATCTAATGTCTCATATCTCAGGTCTGGCATCTCATTTCTAATTTCTATTTTGAAAATTTTTTAATTAAGGTGTAATTCATTTTTTGAACTTTTATCAATTCATCTATTAATGGCTGTACCTGTTCTTTTGAAATTAAATTAAGACTCTGAGATAAGATTAATTGAGCACATAATTCATTTGAAGAACCATTGGCGATTCCAAGGAAATTTTTGAATTCACCATCTGTATTTCTGCCAGAGCCTTCTGCTATATTTGAAGTTATTGAAACGGCGCTTCTTCTAATCTGACTTGTGAGCCCATATTTTTCTTCTGACGGAAATTCCCCGGAAATTAAATATGTTTTTACCACAATATCCATCGCTTTTTGCCAGATTTTTAAATTTTGAAAATTATGCATCCTTTTTAGTTTAATGAATCTAGAATCTCATGTCTAATATCTCAAGTCTAATTTCTAAGCGGTTTCCCCGTCTTGATCATTTGCTCTAACCTTTCCAAAGTCTTGCGTTCACCGGTGAGCGATAAAAATGCTTCCCGTTCAAGATCGAGCAGATATTGTTCGCTTACATAAGATGCTTCCGAAAGGTCTCCTCCGGCCATTACGTATGCCAGTTTGTTTGCAATTTTCTTGTCGTGTTCACTGATGTAATTCCCGGCAAGCATTTGGTCGGTTCCAACGTAGAAAGCTCCCAAGGCTTGTTTTCCAAAAACTTTGATGTCGTTTCGCTGTATTGGTTTTGTATAGCCATTTTCAGCCATTAAGAGAGCATGTTTTTTAGCGATTGCCAACTGTCGGTCCCTGTTTACAACCACAATATCTTTTCCTTTTTGAAGGATATTGGTGTCATAAGCTTCATAAGCAGATGTTGAAACCTTTGCCATCGCGATGGTCAGGAAATTCTCCCTCAACCGGTTGATTTCCAGATCGTCTTTTTGGTAAGTATCTGATGCCCGCAAAGTAAGTTCTTTGGAACCACCTCCGCCTGGAATTACGCCTACACCAAATTCTACCAAACCTATATAAGTTTCGGCCGCTGCAACTACTTTATCAGCGTGGAGGGAAAGTTCGCAACCACCACCCAATGTCATTCCATGTGGTGCTGCAACTGTTGGGATCGATGAATATCTCATCCTCATCATAGTGTCCTGAAAGTATTTAATTGCCATATTCAACTCATCATATTCCTGCTCGACAGCCATCATAAAGATCATTCCGATATTGGCACCAACAGAAAAGTTTGCACCATTGTTGGCAACAACCAATCCCTGGTAATCTTTTTCGGCTATATCCAGGGCTTTATTTAATCCGTCAAGAACATCCCCGCCAATGGAATTCATTTTGCTTCGGAATTCCACATTTAAAATTCCATCGCCCAAATCTTCAACTACAACTCCGCTGTTTTTGAAAACTTGTTTGGATTCCCTGATATTATCTAAAATAATAAAAGCGTCCTGACCCGGAACTTTTACCTGTTCTTTTTGAGAAATATCGTAATAAAATGTATTGCCGTTATTTATTGTGTAAAAGCTATTATTTCCTTTTTTGAGCATTTCATTGATCCAGGCGGCAGGCTCATGACCTTCTGCTTTCATCAATTCTATACCTTTTTCAACGCCAATTGCATCCCAAATCTGGAAGGGGCCATGTTCCCAGCCAAAACCGGCTTTCATAGCGTCGTCTATTTTATAAAGTTCATCGGTAATTTCAGGAATTCGATTTGAAACATATGCAAACAATGCCGCAAAATTCTTGCGATAAAATTCTCCCGCTTTGTCTTTCCCTTTAATTAAAATTTTAAACCGGTCTTCTACATTAGCAATTGTTTTTGTAAGCTCCAGAGTTGCAAAATTGGCCTTTTTCGGGCCGCGATATTCTAAAGTATTTAAATCAAGGGATTTGATCTCACTGGAACCGTCTTTATTTTTGACTTTTTTATAGAAACCCTGATCGGTTTTGCTTCCAAACCATTTGTTTTCCATCATTGTATTGATGAAATCCGGAAGTGCGAATAACTCGTGTCGTTCGTCATTCGGAACGCCATCATACAAGCCATTAGCAACGTGAACTAAGGTATCTAATCCTACTACATCAACTGTTCTAAATGTGGCTGATTTTGGCCTTCCAATCACCGGACCTGTAAGCTTGTCCACTTCTTCAATGGTCAGGTCCATTTCTTTAACCATATGGAAAAGACTCATTATACTGAAAATCCCAACGCGGTTCCCAATAAAGGCAGGAGTATCCTTGGCTACAACCGAAATTTTTCCGAGAAATTTTTCACCGTATTCATTTAAAAATTCCAGCACTTCATCTGATGTTTCAGGACCGGGAATAATTTCGAATAATCGAAGATATCTTGGCGGATTAAAAAAGTGTGTGCCACAAAAATGTTTTTTGAAATCCTCACTTCTGCCTTCGCTCATTAAATGAATCGGAATACCTGAAGTATTTGAAGTTATAAGAGTTCCTTTCCTTCGGTGTTTTTCAATGTTATCAAACACTTTCATTTTAATATCAAGTCGTTCGACAACCACTTCTATAATCCAGTCAGCCTCAGAAACTTTGGAAATATCGTCTTCCAGGTTTCCTGTTTTAATTCTTTTGGCGAAATCTTTGTGATAAATAGGCGAAGGTTTTGACTTTAAAGCAGCCAGAAGAGCATCATTTACCAAGCGGTTTCTTACCAACTTATCTTCAAGGCTTAATCCTTTTTTCTTTTCCTGTTCATTGAGTTCCCTGGGAATGATGTCCAGCAAAAGTACCTCCACACCAATATTGGCAAAGTGGCAGGCAATCCCGCTTCCCATGATTCCGGAACCAATTATAGCAACCTTATTAATTCTTCTTTTCATAATTAGGCTTTTATTAAATCTCTCAGATGATAGATATATCTTGGAGGTTTGTCGTATAAGTTATTTTATTTCTTCCTTAAAGATCTTTTTACTTGAAATAAGTTCCATTATAGTCTCGGCTACTTCGGAAAATATTCTTAAGTCTTCTTTGGAAACTGATTCTTTAACTGCATCATCAAATCCGAGTACCACAGTCTTAGAATATTGCCGCATTTCTTTACCAAAATCGGTGAGGTAGAGCAAAACACTTCTTCCATCCAAAGGGTTCTTTTTTCGAATAATAAGACCCTTTTGTTCCATTGATTTGAGGATTCGGGAAAGACTCGTCGCTTCCATTCCCATTTTGGGCCCCAAAGAAGTTGAAGGAGTTCCTTTTTCCGGGTCAATACTTAGTAGGGCAAATCCCGTAGCCATAGTACTGCCAGCCTTTCCGGCTTCTTCATTGTACATTTTTGAAACTGCCATCCACGTGGCTCGTAATACATAATCGATGGTTTTTTCCTTCATAATTAATGTGGGTAAATCCAAAGTTAAGAAAAAAATATTATGCACGCATAATAAATATACAAATAATTCCTCCTGGTGCGAATTCCCTTAAATTAAATTAGAATATATAAAAAAACTCCTCAAAGTTGAGGAGTTTATCATTTTATTGTGCTTAAGATGCTGAATGTCCGTAAATCTTATTATATAAATCCTTATATCTTTCTTTGATATTTCGACGTTTAAGTTTCATAGTAGGAGTGAGCTGATCGCCTTCAATACTCCATACTTCGGGGGTCAATTCGAATCTTTTTACTTTTTCCCAATTACCGAACTTTTGGTTATAAAAATCGACTTCTTCCTTTATACGTTCAAGAACCTCAGGTTTATGGATCATATCCTCATTGGTAGTACCAATGTCCAAATTTTTACGTTTAGCCCATTCATGAACAAAATCAAAATTTGGCTGAAGAAAAGCTGCGGGCATCTTTTCTCCTTCTCCAATTACCATGATCTGCTCAATGAATCGGGATTGTTTCATTGTATTTTCAATGATCTGAGGAGCTACGTATTTTCCGCCAGAGGTTTTGAACATTTCCTTTTTTCGGTCCGTAATTTTTAAGAAACCTTCACTGTCAATTTCGCCTATGTCACCGGTATGGAAAAATCCATTTTCATCTATTGCTTCGCTTGTTTTTTCGGCATCTTTGTAATAACCTAACATCAAATTAGGTCCTTTTGTAAGGATCTCCCCATCTTCTGCAATTATCACTTCAACATTGTCAATCACTTTTCCAACAGTTCCCACTTTGAATCCGCGATTGCGCTGGTCGTTCACGGCAACTACGGGAGAAGTTTCTGTGAGACCATAACCTTCCATTACGGGTATTTCTGAGGCCGCAAAAACCCTTGCCAATCTTGGTTGTAAAGCCGCGCTTCCGGAAACAATCAATCCTATTTTTCCTCCTAAACCTTCTTTCCATTTCGAAAAAATAAGTTTTCTGGCAAGGCTTAATTTCATCTCATACCACCATCCGTTAGCTCCATAAGGTTCATATTCCAAACCTAATTCCACAGCCCAATAAAATAGTTTTTGTTTGATTCCCCCTAAAGCGGTTCCCTTGGCGATAATCTTATCGTATACTTTTTCCAATAACCTTGGAACGGCGGTAATTACATGAGGCTTAACTTCTTTTAAATTATCGCTGATTTTATCAATAGATTCAGCAAAATATATCGAAACACTATAATATTGGTATAAATAAAGAATCATTCGCTCAAAAATATGGCAAACCGGTAGAAAGCTCAAGGCAACATATGTTCCGGTTTCAAAAGGAACCCTTGGCGCACTTCCCATCACATCACTGACAATATTTTGATGAGAAAGCATCACTCCTTTTGGTCTACCCGTAGTTCCCGAAGTATAAATGATAGTAGCCAGATCCTCAGTATTAATCGAATCTTTCAGTTTTTCGACCTCTTCCTGATTGCTTTTATCTTCTCCAAGTTTAAGGACTTCCTTCCAGTTTTTGCAACCTTCTATTTCATCAAAACTATAAACCTCCTTAAGTTTTGTATTTTGCTTAATTAAATTGAGCTTTTCTAAAACTTCTTTATCCGAAACAAAACAATAAGTAGCTTCACTGTGATTCAGAACATATTCATAATCTTCCTCGGTAATTGTTGGATAAATTGGCACATTTTGGGCGCCTACCTGCAAAACCCCGATATCCAGAATATTCCACTCGGTACGATTTGAGGAGGAGATCACTGCAATCTTTTCATTGGGTTGAACTCCCAAACGCAGCAATCCACGGCTTATCGTATTTGCTTTATCGATATATTGTTGAGTGGAAATTGTCTCCCATGATCCATTGTACTTGGTGCCCAGGGATTTTTCCAGTGGAAAATTTTCCAATTGATAATATGGAAAATCGAAAAGTCGTTTTATTTCAATCATTGGTCAGATTAATAGGATATTACTCGCAAAATAGCAATTTTAAAGATATTCCAATTCTATTTTATAAAAAAAAGTAGCACTATTTTCGTATATCTACTTTTATTATCCATTATTTTAAGAAACCAATCATTGCCTTTTGAACCGCAAAGTCCGCTAAGTTCCCGCAAAGATCACAAAGTCTGGGTATTCGATCACGGACTTCTATCAAGAAGACTGATTTATCTTTCCAGTTCATTTGAATAATTATGCAATTTTTTTTGAACTTGTAATTGAAGTAATTATTTTTTTCTTTGTGTCCTTTGCTTTTTTTCTCTTGGCGAGCTTTGCGGTTAAAAAGGAAGGGAACAATATCATAAATTTCTCAATTTTAAACATTTTAGGCTTTCAAATTTTGAGAAATAATCACCCTTTTATTTCTTTTCAAGCCATTTCCTTGCATTGACAAATGCCTCGATCCACGGAGAAACTTCATCTTTTCTTCCTTTAGGATAATTCGCCCAATTCCACTGAAAAGTGGAACGTTCAAAATGTGGCATAGTTACCAAATGTCTACCGGTTGCATCTGTTAACATTGCAGTGTTATAATGTGATCCATTTGGGTTGGCAGGATAACCCGTATATCCGTATTTGGCAACAATATTATATTTTTCCTCTTCAAAAGGAAAACTGAATTTCCCTTCCCCGTGTGCAGCCCAAATTCCTAGTTTGCTGCCTTCCAAACTGGAAAGCATCACCGAATTATTTTTTTGAATTTCCACTGAAGTAAAATTACATTCAAATTTGTGAGATTTGTTATGCAACATTTTCGGTTTTTGAAGATGGTCCGGATTTATCAAGCCTAACTCTATAAACAATTGGCAACCATTGCAGGCACCAAGGGAAAGCGTATCATCCCTTTTGAAGAAATTATCTAAAGCCGATTTTGCTTTTTCGTTAAATAAAAATGCTCCGGCCCAACCTTTTGCACTTCCAAGCACGTCTGAATTAGAGAATCCACCTACAGCAGCGATAAACTTAATATCTTCCAGGGTTTCGCGCCCACTTATTAAGTCTGTCATGTGAACGTCTTTTACATCAAATCCCGCCAGATGCATCGCCCGGGCCATTTCGCGTTCACTGTTGGAACCTTTCTCCCGAATTATAGCCGCTTTTATTCGTGGTTTTGAATGATCAAGCACTGGCAATTTTCCGTCAAAATTCTTCGGAAAAACAAATTTCAGTGGCTGATTTTTATAATTGGCAAAACGTTGGGTAGCCATATCTATCCCACTTTGTTTTTGATCCAACAGAAATGAAGTTTTATACCAAACATCACGCAAACCGGCGACATCAAATTTGAAGTTATGTTCGCCATTTTTTATTCTGAAGATATTTCCTTCAGCCGGAGATCCAATTTTAAAGAAGTCGATATTATTTTCAGTTAAAATAGTTTCTACGGAAGCGTCCTTCGCCTGAAAAACAATTCCGCAGTTCTCATTGAATAAAAGCTTGACTGAATCCTTTTCGTTTAAAGCTGAAAGATTAATGTTTGCTGATAAATTATTTTCGGCAAAACACATTTCCAACAAAGTGGTGATCAATCCTCCGGAAGCTACATCATGTCCCGCAAGGATCAAATCTTTTTTGATCAGGCTCTGGATGGTATTGAATGTTTTTACAAATTGTTCTGCATTTTGAATTGTGGGAGTTTCACGTCCTATTTTATTTCGAATTTGAGCGAAAGAAGAACCTCCCAACTTAAACGAATCCTGTGACAGGTTGATGTAATAAATTTCTCCTTTTGGCTGAAGAACGGGCTCTACAACCTTGGTGATATCACTGCAATGTCCTGCAGCCGAAATAATCACGGTTCCCGGCGCCAAAACTTCTCCGTCCTTATACTTTTGCTTCATTGAAAGCGAATCCTTTCCGGTGGGAACATTGATTCCCAATTCGATCGCAAAATCTGAAACTCCTTGCACCGCCTCATATAAACGGGCATCTTCCCCTTCGTTATTGCAAGGCCACATCCAGTTTGCCGAAAGTGAAATAGATTTCATTCCTTTCTCCAGCGGCGCCCAAATAATGTTGGACAAAGCTTCCCCAATGGAATTTCTAGACCCGGCAACCGGATCTATCAAGGCCGAAATAGGGGAGTGGCCCAGCGAAGTTGCCACGCCGTTTTTTCCGTTATAATCCAGCGCCATCACCCCGCAGTTGTTTAACGGCAATTGCAATGCACCTGCAGTTTGCTGCTTGGCGACGCGTCCGCTCACGCAACGGTCTACTTTATTGGTGAGCCAGTCCTTTGAGGCAACGGCTTCCAGTTGAAGAACCTGCTTTAGGTAATCCTGTATTTTATCTTGTGTATAAAAAATCTCTTCGTAGGTTCTCTCGACCGTTTTATCGGTCATCACCGTTTTTGGAGAACTCCCAAACATATCTTCCAAAGGCAGCGCCATAGGTTTTTCGCCGTTGCTCATGCGCTGGAAAATAAATTTCCGGTCATCGGTTACCTGACCAACACTGTACATTGGGGTTCTTTCCCTGTCTGACACCCTTTTTAAGATATCCATATCTTTTTCGGCAATAATAAGACCCATTCGTTCCTGGGATTCGTTCCCGATGATCTCCTTGGCAGAAAGGGTTGGATCGCCAACAGGAAGTTTGTCCAGATCGATAAATCCTCCGGTATCTTCCACCAATTCGCTCAGGCAGTTTAAGTGTCCACCGGCGCCGTGATCGTGAATGGAAACAATTGGGTTGAGTTCGCTTTCCACCATACCGCGAATGGCATTGGCAGCGCGTTTTTGCATTTCAGGATTGGCGCGTTGAACCGCGTTTAACTCGATCCCGCTGTTGAATTCCCCGGTATCAGCCGAAGAAACCGCGGCACCACCCATTCCAATTCTATAATTATCACCACCCAAAACCACTATTTTATTCCCTTTTTTGGGAACTTCTTTTATGGCCTGATCGGCTTTTCCATATCCAATTCCACCAGCTTGCATAATTACCTTGTCGTAACCTAAAACCCGGCTTTTTTCTGAATATTCAAAGGTCAAAACTGATCCGGTGATTAAAGGCTGGCCAAATTTATTTCCAAAATCGGAAGCTCCGTTAGAGGCTTTTATCAAAATATCCACCGGACTTTGGTATAGCCAGTTGCGCTCGGCAAGTCGGTTTTCCCAGGGCCTGTTTTTGTCCAATCGTGAATAGGAAGTCATATAGACTGCGGTTCCGGCAAGTGGCAATGAACCTTTTCCTCCTGCGAGCCTGTCGCGGATTTCCCCACCACTTCCGGTAGCAGCTCCGTTAAAAGGTTCAACCGTGGTGGGAAAGTTGTGGGTTTCAGCCTTTATGGAGATCACCGAATCAAAATCGGTATTCTGGTAATACTCCGGAACATCGGCCAATTTTGGTGCGAATTGTTGCACTCTCGGGCCTTTTACAAAAGCCACGTTATCTTTATATGCCGAAACTATTTCGTTCGGGTTTACTTCTGAAGTTTTTCTAATGAGTTTAAAAAGTGAGACTGGCTTTTCTTTTCCGTCTATAACAAAAGCCCCATTGAAAATTTTATGCCTGCAATGCTCTGAATTTACCTGTGAAAAACCAAATACTTCCGAATCTGTTAGCGGCCGTTCCAGTTTCTTGGAGAGGTTTTCCAGGTATTCTATTTCTTCTGAATTCAGGGATAAACCTTCCTGCTTATTGTAGGCTGCGATATCTTCAAGCTCCAAAACAGGAGCCGGGATTGTAGTATCTGTGAAAATTTCCTGATCCAGGCCGTTGTATTTCTGGGAGAGCATCGGGTCAAAGTTGGTGAAATTTGAATCTACCTGCAGGAATTCCTCGATACGCAGGATTCCTTTTATTCCCATGGTTTGTGTAATTTCCACGGCATTGGTGCTCCAGGGCGAAACCATTGCGGCACGTGGGCCAACAAAAAAATCTGCCAATGCAGATTTATTAAGTTGTTGGGCGTCACCAAAAAGCCAATTTAATTTAGTGATGTTCAGCGCTGATAATGCCGAGTGGGTTTCTACTGCGTAAATTGTGGTGGTATGTGTTCCGAAGAAAATTATCATTCTACGTTAATTTTTGGATTGTTGGACAAAAGCCAAATTTAAGTTTTTTAGGCTTAAAATATGAGGTTTAAAACATAAAATTAGCAATTCGAAACTGTTAGGATCTGGGAGTGGTTATTAAAAATTCTTTGGGAAATGGGAAAGCAGAAGTTTAAATAATTGATTTTAATTTCTAATTATTTTAAGATGAATTGATTATTAGAATGCTTTTCTGTTAAATTAAGTTAAATTTGAGAGGAAATTAAACGACATGGTTTTCAGAATTGGAATAAACAAAATGTCGTGCAAAAATGATATATCAGCAATAAGATATAAACATGTCTGATACGGACATAATGGTGTAAATTAAAAAAAACAAACTTAGCATTGTACATTTTTAAAAATACTGAGCAAAACAATTTTAAAGCTTCGGATTTAGAAACAAAATCTATGCTATACCTCCTTGGAATGCATAAAGAAAAGGAACAAATTGAGACAATTGTTGTGGATTGTTTCAATGATGTCACAGGAATAAATACAGCTGAAAATAATCTTTGGGATATTCAATCAAAGAATCATTCTATTATGAATCCAAAGAAGATTGGAAAATCGCTATTTACGCTATTTGATAATTTTGAGTCTAATTTCAATTTTCTTGAGTATATTTTATTTATTCCAAAACTGGAACCTAAATACTTAATTAATTCAAGTCTAAATTCATATGGATCTTCGAACATCGTAGAAAGAACTATTATCAGAGTTGAGAACGGACTTACAGCGGAATATGAACGAGTCAATAAGAAACAACCTGACGTAACGAGCCTGAGAGAATTTATGGAATTAGTTATTTATGTACAAGATTACAAAAGAGTAAACACATACATTAAGCAAATCACTAAATTCAAAAGCAATTCTATTAAAAGCGAAGAGTTTTATAAATCGATATTTGATGAAATAAGGAACGTTCAGGCATCTAAAAAAAACTCGTTCATTGAAGGTGAATCCATTAAAACTATTTCTGATGTACTACTATTTAATAGGCATCTACATAAAAGGGATATACATACATTAATAATAAATCGATTTGTTGGAGGTGATTTATTTGCAATAAACACAATTCCATTTCCATTTATGCAAGTCCTGAATCAATATGATGATATCCAAGACCAGCAAGATTTACTAGTGGATTGCAATTCTAATATCTGTAAATCTTTTTTTAATAAAAATGATAATAAACGATTCTGGAGAGTGACTGAAAGTATCATTTCTGAACTTAATAGTGACTCTAGCCAAGGAATTAGCGATATCTATAATCAAATTAATGGTGATAAATTGAAGTTGCCATTTTTGAATAAAAAAAGTCTGCTGTTCCTAATTTCGATAATAAAAAATGGATGGAAAGATGAAGATTAAAAAGGTTGGTTTTGGTGATGGGAATGAGGCATTTATTGAATCTCGCTTTAAAGAGAATGTCAATATTATATTTAGTGAAGGTAATAATAAAGGAAAAACTTTATTGATTCAAGGTTTAATGTACTCTATGGGAAATGAGCCCATTTTTCCAAGTGGTTTTAATTTTAAGGACTATCATTTCTACTCTCTGGTTCAAATTAAAAATAAAGACTATGAATTTTTAAGACATGGTAATAGTATCATAGTACGAAATGAAAACTTCCTTCAAATTTGTAATACAATTTCCGAATTTAAGCACTTTTTTAATAAAGTAATTGAAGGTCTTCCCATTATTAAAAAAGATGCAAGAAATAAAGTAGTTGACTTACATCTGCTATTTGAATTATTCTTCCTCGGACAAGACAACAGAGTACCTTCAAATTTAATTGTCAAAGGACAATATAATAAAATTGATTTTTTAAGTATGGTATATACTCTTAAAGGCATTGAGAATCAAGAGCCGGAGAAATATGACTTAAAAAACGAACAGATAAAATTGGAAATTCTTAAACAGGATAAAAAAAACCTATTAAAGAAACTTAAAATTGCTAAGCTGAATACTAAAGTAGCAGGGTTTACCCAAAAAAGTATAGATAAGGAACTTTTCAACAAAAAGAAACAAGAATTAGAGAAAATCAATAAATCTATACTTGATTTAAAAAAAGACAGATATCGTGAATTCAATCGAAAAATAAAGTTAGAATCACTCCTTTTTGAATTAAACTCCTTAAATAAGAATTTAAGTCAAGGTAAAACTCATTGTGGTGAATGTGGCAGTGACAAAATAATTTTCACAAATGATGAATTTGATTTTGAAATTAGCAATAAAGACGTTAGATCACGGATAATCAATTCAATCAATGAAAACATTGAAATAAAAGAAGAAATAATTCAAGAGTATGATTTGCAAATTCAAAATGAAGTAAATCAATTCAATAAAGAAATAGAATTAAGTTCACCGGATTTAGGTGAATATATATTATTTAAAGACGAAATTATTAATGCAACCTCAATTGACGAGGAAATTTATTCTAAGCAAATTTCTATTGATAAGGCAAATCAAATCATTTCTTCAATTACAGTGTTTTCATCAGATAATTCGAAAGAACGCGAAGATTTAATTAAAGAAATAACGGACGAAATGAATCGTCTTTATCATATTATTGATCCAAATGGCAATTTGACTTTCAATGAGTTGTTTCCTAAAAAGGATCAAACTTTTTCTGGGAGTGAGGGCCAGGAATTCTATTTCTGTAAATTAATTGCCATAAATACCATATTAGATCATAAATACCCCATTATTATTGACGGCTTTAGAAATGGAGAAATCTCATCTGATAAAGAGCGAAAAATGATTGAAATTTACGAACGTTTGAGCAAACAGGTTATTATCACCTCCACATTAAAGTCAGAGGAATATGCGATTGATAAATACAAAAACACAAATACTATTAATGTTATAGATTATAATAATCATAAAGACAGTAAAATATTAAGTCAGAAATTTTCGAAGGATTTTGTAACTATTATTGAATCATTTGATATTTCATTAAATAAGAACTAACACCAATAACTAGTCGTTCGTATGGCCAGTATGACCCAAAATGAACGCCCTATAGACAGAACCGGTTCCATTTAGCAAAGTCTCCCACACCTTGCTCTAATAAAGATCGAATAGGCAAATACCAAAAAAAATTGAAAGATCAGTAAATCTATTTTAATCAAACTCAATTGAGAAAATAACAATCCTATTTCTGGCTTTTGGATTGACACGAGAAGAAGAACGAACCCATAACAGGCGTTTGTCAACTCTGAAGGATTGGTTTATGTGTCATTCAAATATTCCATTCCAGATCTCCACTTTATATTTTAAATATATGCTAAAAAAGGTATAAATTAAATTATATGCAAAATCACATATATATTTGATTATATGCAAAAAAGCATATATATTTGAGGAAAATTAAAACTTATGATTGCAATCATCACAGGCGACATTATCAATTCCAGAAATGTGGATGCCCAAAAATGGATGCCTGAATTAAAAACTGTGTTGAATACATATGGTTCGGAACCAAAAACCTGGGAAATATATCGAGGGGATAGTTTTCAAATAGAAACATTGCCTGAGGATGCATTAAAAGCCGCCATCCTAATCAAATCAAGCATCAAGCAATTTAAAGCATTAGACGTACGATTGGCAATTGGCATTGGAGAAAAAACATATGAATCGGAAAAAATAACCGAATCCAACGGAAGTGCTTTCGTCTATTCCGGGGAAGCTTTTGAAAAACTAAAAAAACAAACCCTCAGCATACAAAGCAACTCGGAAGATTTCAATCAAACAATGAACTTAATGTTTGACCTTGCCAGCCTGACGATGGACAGCTGGACTCCAACTTCTTGTTTGATAATAAAAACCGCACTTGAGACTGAAGATATAAATCAAAAAGAGTTAGCGAGACTCCTTAATAAAAAACAAAGTAATATAAGTACTAGTTTAAAAAGAAGTGGATTTGATGAGATTCAAAAACTACTGGATTATTACCAACAAAAAATTAGAAATAAATGATAACACTAGCCATAAAATTTATTCTAGCACATTTAGCGGGTGATTTCTTATTTCAACCCGATAAATGGATTGTTGACAAGAAAGAAAGAAAACATAAATCACCCTATTTATATTGGCATCTCTTAATTCATACAGTTTTACTATTAATTACATTACAATTCAACTTTCATTACTGGCTTGGGATTACAATTATAATAGTTTCGCATTATATCATCGACCTCTTAAAATTGAACTTGAATGGAACAATAAATTCACGGATATTGTTTTTTGCAGACCAAATTCTACACTTTATTGTGATTTTTGGAGTAGTTCATTATTACTTTCCATTTGAAATAGATATTACTTCTATTTACAGTTTTGAGTCATTAGTATTAGTAAGCGTTATACTAATAACGACCTCTGTGTCTTCCGTAGTAATTAAAACACTTATGTCCAGATGGAAAATTGATGATGAATCTCCAAATCAGGCAGGAAAGTATATTGGGATGTTAGAAAGGTTGTTTATTTTTTCCTTCATCATTTTGAATTATTGGGAAGGGATTGGTTTTCTTCTTGCAGCAAAATCTGTATTCAGGTTTGGTGACTTATCCAAAGCAGAGGATAGAAATTTGACCGAATATATTTTAATAGGAACCTTACTAAGTTTTGGTATTGCAATAGCAACAGCGGTTGGATATAAATATTTAATGGAGTTATCGATTCATCTTTAAAAGTATAAAAACGAAAACACAATATCATGTAAATTGCATAGCAGTCTGTGGGATGCTATTGCAGCATAGATTAAGCCTTGCTTCTTTTTTTTCAAAAATGCCAAATACCAATCCTGATTATTCCGCGGTGTTGCTGAACGAAGACACAACAATGCTTTTACGACTGTGGGTTTGAGAGTGTTTATTTGAAGTTCTTAGGGAATTTGAAAATCGAAAGTTTAATTAATTGATTTTAATTTCTAATAATTTTAAGATAAATTAGAAACTTCGTGCTTTTTTTGTTAAATAAAGTTAAATTCACAAAGAATTAAATCGGAATAAATTTTTAGAAGTTCAATTGAGGCAATTAGGTAAAAGAATTATAGTTCCAATCCCAGGGAGTGTATGTAGAATTTTAAAAGCTATTTGTCGATAAGTAAGATAAAATTGATGTCCTCAATAATTTAAAAATTAAAATTTAATAACTCACATCTAAAAATAGTAAAATGGATACAGAAAAATCTTTCAATTTGAATGCGGACTTCCTAAATGGCTATTCAACAATTTTTATAAAATTAGTATTTATTGTTATCCTGATTTACTTGTGCATAATTATCATTAATTTTTTGAGGGACAAATTCATAAATAAAGAAGTGAATACGCACAAAACTGAAATAAGTGATTTGTTGACAATATTGAACAAATTGTTTTTCATTTCAGGATTTGGATTTGTAATCGGAAATATTCTCAATGTTATCCTAAATAATATAACAAGAACCCACCGCAGTATGCCGTCAATGAATTTCAAAGGAGACTGGGAATACCTAACTTTTGGAATTATTCTTATTTTCGTTGGAATTGGATTTAAAGCAGCAAAAAAAGTTTTAAAGGATGAAAAAGTTATAACGCCCAGCACAAACCAAGTAGAGTAAAAACGATCAGGCAATTCGCCTTGGCCAGTTCTGTTTCATCAAAATCACGTTATTTCCATTAAAAAAGCATCTCTTGGGGAATATTTTTATAAAGAGTGTTTTACGAGTTAGATACAATGAGAGAAAATCCAAATTAGTATGAAAAACATTTACAACTTATCCATACTTTTCATTCTTTTATTTTTTAGCAGCTGTAATAATCATTTGACTTCTGACAGTTCTAATTCTATCAATATTGAGTGTACTAAGGAAAATTTTGATTCTAATTATAAAAAAATCCAGGCTATTATCAATTCTATTCAACCTAAAATCAACGATGCTATAGCCGCAAAATTCCCCGAAATAAACGAAGATGTTTTTAATGGAATTTATTTACATTTATCAAAATCTCAAGCGAGTTTGTCTACAAACATTATGTTTATAAAGGCATCAATACATGAATCTCAAAATGTGAATATAGAGATACGAGGTAAATTCGATAATCTAAATTCGGACCAGATTTCCCTAATCCTGGAATATTATAAGGATTATATTCGAAAAGAACTTTTAAAGAATAATATTAATCGTGATACTTAAACTGCAGATATTACAAAATAAAAATAAATGCTAATAAGGTTAAACCAAAGATTTATAGAGTTTGGACTGCTTTGAATTTATAAATACATTGATTAAAAAAAATGCATGTGTATTCACTTAATAAGCTTTCAAGAGCTATTCCATTTCATAAATTTAGAAAATAATACTTGGATAATTCAAAGAACATTAAAAAGAAGGAGCAAAAATGGGCTTTACTAATTGTGTGGAGCATTTTTTCTGTGGCAACGACCTTAATTATACTTTTGCCATTCTTTGTAGACAGGGGAACTGTTTTACAGATCACTCCCACCTGTATTTCAAAAAGCCAGTTTAATATTGAATGTTCCCTTTGCGGAATGACCAGGGCATTTATTGAAATTAGCGATGGAAATTATAGCAAAGCCTACGATTTAAACGGGGGAAGTATATTGGTTTATATTTCCTTTCTCTTGAATTCAACAATCTTTATAGTATATGGTTTTTTTCAAATAAATAGAAAAAGTCTTTGGATGTTTAAATAATTCCTAAGTCAGGTAGAAAACAGTCTTTGAGTTAATTTAGAATTTAATAATTTAAAATCAAGAAATGAAAACAGCAAGTTTAATTATGGGGATTTTGGCAGTCACCGGAATGGTAATAGGTTTTTTCCCTTGTTTAGGCGCTCTCAATTGGATTAATATTCCATTTGCAGCCATTGGATTAATAATTAGTATTGTAGCAGTGACAGAAGAGAGAGATGGAGAGCCAAAAGGGAATGCCATTGCAGGATTGGTGCTTTGTGGAGTTGCCATGTTATTTGGATTATTTAGATTAATGTTGGGTGGGGGAATTTTATAGAACATTTTTAAGCGTTCAATGAATCTTGTCGTAGTAAATAGAAGGTTTTTAAAAGAGATGTAAAAAGAAATATAGCTTTACCGCAAAGGCCACAAAGATTTTTCGCAAAGGTCGCAAAGTTGGTATGTGAAAATTGAAATTAAAGTTGTCTCTTCTCTATTTTCTTTTCTCTTAGTTTCTGTTTTTTCTTGGCGCTCTTTGCGTCTTTTTACTTTGTGGATTTAGCGGTTAAAAGTAACGAAGTAAAATTTTAATACTTATAGGTTGCTAAAAATTGGGTTCAAATCAGATTTGAAACTTCATATTTGTCCTTTTATTGACTTACATTTCATTTAAAAACATCTTGACAACAATCTTAGAAAGACTTGTTAGTGGTTCGTTTTTGGTGTAAATTTACATCAAAACAAAATATTATGGCAAGACAAAGTATATCATTCACCAAGCCAAACGATGAATGGTTAAAAAACCAAGTGGACAACAAAGAATACTCCAGCAAAAGTGAGCTTATAAATGATTTGATCAGACAAGCCAGAAAACAACAAGTTCAAGTTGATTGGATTAATGCTAAATTGGAGAAAGCTGAAAATAGTGGATTTACCAATGACAGTAAGGAGCAAATTTTAAAACAATCAAAGTCTTTACTTAATGGCTAAATATTAGATCATCGAATGACAAAATAATTCTTGAGTATAAAGAAGGCCGTACCCTGAAAACATTGACATTTCCAAAATAAAATCACTACAGGGATCAATTAATTAGGAATTGGACTAGCAATTAAACCGGCACAAACTCCTCTGGCTTAATGGGACTAAAGGGAACGTTTTTGTTATAATGGACTCTTTTTTGTATTTTTGGTACACATTATTTAGATATGAGACAATATGCACCAAATAAGAAACTTGAGAAACTACCGCCGAAACGAGAAAAAGTTGAAACATTGGAAATTCTTCGACAACTAAGTAAATCGTCTAAATCTTTAGGAGAATTAAAAGGTATTGCCAAGACTATCCCAAATCAAGCAATGTTGATAAATGCTGTTGTATTACAGGAAGCTAAAGACAGTTCAGAAATTGAAAACATCATAACAACCCAGGATGAACTTTATAAAGCCCTCGCAACAAAAGGGAAATATACATCTGAAATTAAAGAGGTCATCAATTATCGGAAGGCAATCTTTCTTGGGAATAAGATGATAGAACAACAGGGGTTTTTAAGGTTAAAAGACATTGAAGAACTCCAAAAGACAATAGTGGAAAATAATGCAGGAGTCAGAAATTTGCCCGGAACTGTTGGATACACCGGACTAAGCTGACCCCTCTCCGGAACACAAATTTAGCAGCATGAACAGGAACCTTAATTTACTGCCATTCCGGCGGATGCTGACCCCCTTCATATAAAAAGATAGCAAGATAGGAAT
>Ga0307486_1000737_pt1 | contig 27901 bp, 22 predicted proteins | sample CBIW02metaG_FD_203663 | JGI IMG/M metagenome (GOLD analysis project Ga0307486, IMG submission 203663) | Sea-ice brine microbial communities from Beaufort Sea near Barrow, Alaska, United States - CBIW 0.2 | ecosystem: Environmental > Aquatic > Marine > Coastal | place: USA: Alaska | collected... | reverse complement strand
CAGTGATTAAATTATTTTCAAATGCATACATTAATCCTTTAGTGGTTACACTTACAAAATGATTCCCGCTTGCCCATTTTGTATATTCAAGTCGATTTAATTTAGTAATAGCAATTCTGAACATAACTTGAGAAATATTTAACTTGATAGCCATATCAATAGAACTAAGGTCCGATTTTACTCCTTGAGATTCAGCCAAAACTTTTAATACTTCATTCAAGAATTTTTTATCTCCTTCTAAATTTTCTTTTTGAACCGGAGTAAATGGGTTATTCCCAACGGGGGGTTTTTCAAATAATGGATGCTCATGAATTGTTCTGACTAATTCATCATAGTTAAATTCATATTCATCGTTCTTTGAAAAATTAATATATAGTTTACTTTTTAAAAAAGTAGGTAATTTACTTTCACCAAATTGTCTGATTATAGGTATTATTTTGTTTTTATTCATTCGTTGTAAAAGGCTTGATGTAATAATCATTTTCTCATAACCAACTCCACCTTCTCCATTATTTGATTTTTCAACATACCTATCGGAACAAATCATAATTACTTTATCAGACTTTTCTAAGCTTGTTTCCATAAAATGAGGTAAGTCGTCACCTAGCTTCAATTCAAATTGGTCGATTATAGCATCAATACCACTATTCCTTAATCTAATAGCTAATTCGAGAACCCATTTTTTATGCTCTTGAGAATCATGGGAATATGAAATAAATACTTTTGGTATTTTCATTTTATTTTTTTCTTAATTACAGCCAAGGCCAATCTGTCTAAAAACCTAAGTTTACCGCCAATTATCGACTAAAATAAGCATTTTAAACTTGGGGTTAGGATTAGGCAATTTTACACTAAAAACACTTAATTGGAAGTTCTTAAAAAAATACATTTTTTACCAAAAGAACCGCTACATTAGATTTTCAATAGATTTTTATGCCATTATACAAACCTCCACTGCTGTTAAAAAGCAAAAAGGATACAAGTACTCAATCCCAGATAGAGGATGCTCTAAAGGGGCTGGAGTACAGCTATTTTTATAATGGAAAACGAATGGGGAATAGCGATAATATAGAATTGAATGTTACCACAGTAATAATGGATGCTAATGAAAATCTGTATTTAAGGACCTGTAATTATTCTGGGCAAAAAAACACCTGGAAAGAAGTTATAAAAGACCAACTAATTCGGCATCTAAAGGATCTAGGAGTAGAAAACGGTTTGATTAGAAGTGAAACCCGATATTTTGAAGTTTCACCGGAACAACATTTGCCAATAGAAAAATATGAGGGCAGGCTATTGGATTTTATTTCAAAAGTAGAAAGATAGCAAGAGGGTAATCAATCTTCATGAATTCATGTGGTGGCCTGTTTTACTAAACTGGCACGGGTAAATACTAGGTTCATTTAACAGGATGTTCATGTTTGGCCTTACCAGCCACACGAACGCCTAATTATTATGCACTGTGTTTTTATTCCCAAAATACTTCTCTGTAAATACCTATTGGACTTACAGCTATCTTTGGGTAACTAGGCACAAAAAAGAATTTTTCAAAAGCCTCAAAGGATGAAAATACATTCCTAAAGATTTTATCAAAATTTGCTTCTTCTGATAGTTCATCATCTCTAAATGCTAAAAATTCATCATTTAAATCAACTCTTTGATCCAATTCACTAGGGCAAGAAGTTATTACACCGAATACAGTTAATTTTATGTTGGGCCTACTACCATACGTATATATCACATTTTCAAAATCACCATTCACAAGATATTCACTTTTAAGATTACTTAAAATTTGAAATTCTGGAAACATATCGAATGGTGCCAATCGGAAATTTAATCTATTTGGGGGAAAGTATCTAGAAATGTTTTAACTCTTTCTACGAAGGTTTCATCCAACAAGTTAGCTTCTGTGTGTTCTTGAATAGTTTTATCAAACTGTTTCTCAATAGCTTTTAATCGAGCTAATTCTTTTTGGTTATTAGCTTTTTTTAATCCTCTTTTTAATTCATTAATTTCTTGTTTTTGTTTAACAATTTCAGGATTGTTTTCAATACCTGAAACGTATATCAATCTTTGAATTTCATTAAAATTTGTCATTATTGTTTTAAACCATTCAAAGTCCTCAAAAGAACTCCATCCATTGGCTTTTACAAAAGTGTAATTTGGAACATTTTCTAAAAAGTCATTGAAACTTTTACCATCATCCCTTAAAGAATGATTTAAATTTTTTAGAAGTTTCTTTTCAGACAATTGATTTTCTACTTCATTTAAAAGTTCGTGATAAAGTTCAATTCTTTCAGTTCTTATATTTTTTTCTTTATCGCTAGCACCAATATTTCCTTTAAGTATTTTAATGTCAAAACCTATATCTGAATTAATTCCTCCTTCTTCCTCAATTGCTCTTGTAATCTCATTAATAATTCCACCATTTAGTTGACTACTTAGTGATTTTGCCTTGTCATAATCGAAATAGATTAAATCTTTTATTGAACTCATAGTTTTCTTAAATAGTGTACAACTCTTAGTTAACGCAAATGGTGCGAAGTAGGGACGCGTTCTTGTCAGCTTAGATGTTTTGTTATTTGATGTCTAAAATATCGCTTTTCACTGGCCCCCCCCTATTTTGTGGTAACCGATGTTCGCTGGTTCTATTCAATATATGTTTTTTGATGCTTTAACAGATATTCTTTTTTCGGTTTATGTTTATTATCATTAGGCAAACTAATCAATTTGCCATTCAAGTCAATTGTCATAAGCCTGTCATATGTAGAATAATCACCCTCGTTTTTATTCTTATTAAAATAATTTATCGTACAGTCTTGATTTATTGTTATCTGTCCGCAATCAAACATTTTGTGATGATTAGAACAAAGCAACATTCCATTACTAATTTCCAGTCTTTGTTTAGAATCTGACTTTGAATATGGAATAATATGACAAGCTTCTAAGGCGTTATCGATTGATAATCCACAAATACAGCATGAATTATTATAAACTTGTAATAGTGCATTTCGAAATAATCTTTGTGTAGTTCCTCTAACTTTTATTAATGCATATATTTCAGAGGATGAGTCTGGATTTTTAATTAACTCATGAACTAAATTTTCACTTGTCAATCCTGTTTCTGCAAATCCGAATGGATTTTTTAGCCTTTTCCAGCTAAAATCATAAACCTTATTCACTCCATCATCAGAATTTTCAATATCCCAAGCTATAAATCCACCTCCAGGCTTTCCTGTGTTTTGGTTAATAACTAATATTGTCAAAGGAGGGTACTCATTATCCATACAATAATTCTGAATCAAAGCTAGAACATACTTAACAGCTCTATGATGAATACCTGTTTTAACACCGAGCTCTTTGTAACTAATGAGGCTCCTGTTTTTGGCAGAATCAGTCAATATATTCCATGCCTTACATGCTCTTTCCTCTTGGTTTATTATCATATTCACTCAATTTTTAATAGCCGAACACTCTCTCTGGCTTGCGCACAACGTTCTTGGTTTACGCAAGTGGCTGTATTAGTGATGCGTTCTTGTCGGTTTAGACCTGGTTTCTATTTTTATTTCGTTTTTCAGCGTTGACAAGACCTACACTTTTCCAATTTTTGGCGTGGTATTGACTTCTACGATTTGTAAATTTGTATTTCCTATGCGGTGGTTTCTTCAACGATTGCGATTTCTTCTCTTCTCAATCCATACAACTCGTAAACCATTTGGTCTATTTTCTTATCAATTATTAGTCTTAACCACCTAATGTAAAACCTCTTGAAAAGAGATAATTTATTAATTCATTATTATTTATTCGTCTGTCAAATTCTTCATAACCTGGTCTAGTGTTTGAAGTAGAAATTTCATCCAAAAAATCTGGAAGATTATCCGCAATAAAATAAATTCGTAATTCAATTCCCCATTTATCAGCTGTTGGTTGTAAAACAAAATAAGGTCTTTCATCAGTATTAGGTGGCAAAGGCTGATTATTTGTTAAAAGTGCATAATTAACTTCAAACCTCAAACGTGAGCTATGAGCACTTTCAGCTTCAATATATACTTGCATATTTGGTTTTGTAAAATAATCATAAGCTTGATCTAATTGTCGTGCTGTCATTTTTTTATTTTTAAAAATTAATTTTAGTATTCTATTTAATCATTTCAATAAATGCTTCAATTGTAATCACTGTTTTATAATTTGTTGGGATTTCAACATATGTTTCTTGCTGCCCTCTTATAAAAGGATGAATAATTGGTAGGTTTAGAAGTTCGGGCGCAATCGGAACTACTCTAATTAAAGTAGTAGAATCATCTTTTCTTTCAATGATATGAATAACAAAATGACCTTTTCCTACATCATTTTTGGTCTTTTCCAATGCATTTTGGATTTTATCAGGCCTTACCCATAAAGGTGCATCAGAATAGACTTTAATATTAGGGCCTGTAACTTCTACAAAAAAGTCAACTGCTCTAATATATAAATCAGCATCTCCCTTGACTGAATTATTATCTGAAGCATTGCCGGTTAAATAATCTGTTGTACCTGCTCCCAAACCAACGAGTTCAACTTTTTTCCCTGTTTTTAATTCAAGTAAATCAACTATCATTTTTTCCTTTTGGGCTGCTTTATCCCAACTATCTTTATATCTCTCCTTCCAAAAATCTGAACTCATAATGTTTTTTTATATTTAATAAATTTTATTTTAAGGCATTTGACTAAATACCAAATTAATTTCAAATTCTGTTAGTTTAAATAATTCGCAAAATTTTACATCAATTTCTTTATTTATCCTATCCAAATTTGTCTCAACTTTTTCTACCTCTTTCTTTCTTAAAGTGAATCGTTCAAACCATTTATATTCTTCTTCCGAATCAAAAGGGCCAGCATCATTATCCTTTCTCAACTTATTAAGTTGCTTTAAAAAAGTTTTAAAATCCTTCTTATTCCATTGTTCTAACTTATTCGTTCCTTCCACACCGCTTAACAGTAATTCTGAAAAATATTGATAAAAAGTTCTAATCAATTTATCCGATTCAGCTTGAAAAGAATCGACTTCCTTTATTTGATCTAATAATTTACTTAGTTCTTCTTTTGTTATTTCAGGTATTGGTATCCTTTCGGTAATAGCATTATCAAAATGCATTGTTCTAATTGCCTTTCCATAAATAAACCGAAAACAATACCAATTAATAATTTTAGAGTTTAGTAGAGTGCAAACAAAGTCGTTATTATATAAGGAGCTATTAATTGTAATTTGGTTTATAGTGTCTAAAATAGCCCAATCCTTATCTTTTGGCACGCAAGCAATTATTTTAATATGCTCAATTGGGTTTTGAATATGTGAAACTATGTTTTGAGCCAATACAGATTTATTATTAACAAAATTTCTTTTTTCATGTACAATCTCTTCTTCATTAACAAAGCCTTTAAACCCTCTAATTCCATTTCTTTGAACATTAGCACCACCGAGTGCTCTTACGTCACCTGTTTCAGCAATTAATTTTTGCAATGGACCGCCTCTTTGATTAGTAGCTATGTCATTCAAAAATCGTTTACTTTCTGTGAGTTTATTACCAACATTTAACTCTTGTTCGGAAATACCATTTAGGTAAAATCCAAATTTAGCAAAGGTGTTTTTAGAAATATTCCCAACCTCTTCTATCTCTTGGTCATTCCTTAGTAAGCTTTTGTATGTTTCATGGTTGGCAGATTTTGTAAACCCAACAATAACTTGCTCTAACTTAACCTCATTCCACACTTTTTTGCAGTCAACGATAAATTGAATCTCATTCAATAATAACTCTCTGATTGAAGCATAGTTCGAAGAAAATGAAAATGCTTTTGGTATAATAAAACCAAACTCTCCCTTATCTTTTAACAAATCATGAGATAATTTGAGAAATGATATTACTGTTTCTGAACCACCTTTGATATAAGTTTTATTAAGATAATCTTGTGTTTCCTTATTCAATTTAGCACCATAAGGAGGGTTACCAATAATGACATCAAAACCACCATTTGAAAATATATCTTGGAATTCTTTTTCCCATTTGAAAGCCTTATCTCCAGCTACTTTTTTATCATCTATTAATGAATTTCCGCATTTGATATTGCTGTTCAGATCGTTGAGCTTTCGGCGGGGTTGTGCGGTACGCAGCCAAAGACTTAATTTGGCAATTTCTATGCTCTCTTCATTGATATCTACTCCATAAATATTGTTCTCTAAGATGGTGGTTTCAATATCGCTAAATACCAATCCGCCACCCAACAGTTTTGCTTTCAGTTCGTCTATATAGCGATGTTCCTTTATTAAAAAATCCAGTGCCTGATTTAGGAAGGCACCGGAGCCACAGGCGGGATCGCAAATAGTGAGTTGCAATAACCAGGCGCGGTAATCATCCAGGATCTTTATCAAACCTTCCAGAGTTTCTTTTTGCCGTCTTTTTCGTCCCTTATAATATTCCTCTTCCCTAAAACCAAGCTCGCTCTTCTTTTCTTCACAAAGTTTGCCTAGGGTGTTTTCTACAATGTATTTGGTGATGTATTTCGGGGTGTAAAAAACGCCATCATTCTTGCGCTTACTTTTCTGCTTATCAAAGTCGGCACCTTCAATTTCGGCATTTACGCCTTCTATTTCATTCAGGGAATTTTCAAAAATATGTCCCAGGATATTCACGTCTACCTGGCTATCAAAATCGTATTTTGAGAGTTGCGTGGTGTGTTTTGCTAGTAGTTCATCATTTATCTCTAGACGGTCCAGAAGATTGTCAGGTTTGAAAAGTCCGCCATTGTAGGCGAAAATCTCCGCTCTTGAATCAGTGCTTTTTCGTCCCTTGTCCAGATAGGAGAAATAAAGTTTAAACCGATCATATAAAGGCACAACAGCATCAAGTTCTTTCAGCTTATTCCAGTCCTTAACAATCTTAATGGTAGAATTGGGAGGGAGGAGGCCGCGATCTTCAGCAAAAAATATGAAGAGGAAACGGTCAATTAACTTCTGCGATTTCTTGAACAACTCGAGCTTCACATTTTTCTCCAGCCGCAGCACTTGCGCCTGGGATTTTGCAAAATCCAGATTAGACTCTTCTACTCCCGAAAAGTTGGGATCGCTGATCCGTATTTTTTTTAAGGACTTGGCATTGAGCCGTACCAAATCGCGGTACAACTCGCGCTTAAAGACGGAGTAATCATTATAAAATTCCTTTGTTATCTGTTCTTCTTTTACCACAGAAGATTCCTTAATTTTCAGCGGTAAATTCTTGAGGACATTCTCTTTTTGCAGGCATAAATACAGGAGCGCAAAATCTTTGGACGTAAGCAGAAAAAGGTCGAATTCTAAAAATTCTGTTGCATCATTTATGTAAAATCTAAGTTTTTCAAAATTGGACGTGATCACATACACACAGCTCTTTTGATTCACTTTATAATCAAAAGCCTGTCGCCGGATTCCTTCAAGATCCTTTGTATTGGTGCCCTTTAGTTCAATTACTCCTATTGCGGCACCATCTTTAAGAATAGCACCATCAGCTTTACGGGCATTGTTTTCATTTTTAAATTCCGTAGAAAGATTAAAATCCGGCTGCGGATTTAAGGTGTAACCAAGCACATTGACAAAAAGCTCATTAAGAAAAGTCGCCTGAAACTGTTCCTCTTTGGAATTCCGGATGTTTTCCTGGATAGTAGGATTGTGAAAATATTTTGAGAACTTTTTAAAGGCATTTGCCAGTTTTTGTTCTTCCTGTAATTTGAGATATGTATTAAGTACCGATACCTGGAAAAGCGCCATGGATATTTTTTGGGGTTAAAAAATTGGACTTAGCTCAAATTCTGGATGTAGGGTAGGCAGATTCAGAAGTAAGTATGGTAAATCTAAATATTTTCTTAAAGCTTTTGAGCAATAAAGCAGATGAATTTGCTCTAAATAACATTTATGATGTCTTATTTAGTTGGATGGTTGGAATTAAATGAGAAGAATCAGAATAAATTGAACTGAAGTACAAATGGGTGTAAAAATCATTTTGCGGAGAAACCACGGAGAAGATTTAGGTTATTAAAACCAAAAAACCCTGATAATCAGAAGATTAGCAGGGTTTAAAGTACTCGGAGCGGGACTTGAACCCGCACGACCGTTGCGGATCATTGGATTTTAAGTCCAACGTGTCTACCAATTCCACCATCCGAGCATAGACATTTATAATGAGCGAAAAACGGTCCCGAAGCGTCGGGAGAACCCGCGACCTCAAAAATTTCTCTCTCATTCAGAGCGAAAAACGGGATTCGAACCCGCGACCTCCACCTTGGCAAGGTGGCGCTCTACCAGCTGAGCTATTTTCGCGTATGTTAAGAACTTAGTTGCCTTTTTACAGGCGTGCAATTACTTATTGCGGTTGCAAATTTAATACAAATCTTATAATAGCAAAGGTTTTTCTGCTAAAATTGCCCGCTTTTATTCACTGCTTTCCGAACACCAAAATATTAAAGCCTTAACCCCTTGTTTTCCAGCTTCGCAAAAATGTATTCTGAAATATTTTTTATATAAATTAATTCAAACTATGGTAAATAGGAATTTTGAATTTTCAACCGGTTACACCTTTGCCTTTTGTTTGCTGGAAAGCATACGTTTGATCTCGTTCAACTTCATCAATGCTTCCACCGGCGTAAGCGTATCAATATCAATATTCAATAATTCTTCTTTTAGTTCTTCCAATAATGGATCGTCCAGATTAAAGAAACTCAATTGCAATTCTTTTTCTGCTGAACTTTTTAAGATCTTCCCCGAGTCTTCCATCTGATGGGATTTTTCCAGCTTCTTTAAGATCTTATTAGCGCGATTGATCACCATTTGCGGCATTCCGGCCATCTTTGCCACGTGGATCCCAAAACTGTGAGCACTTCCGCCCGGAACAAGTTTGCGAAGGAACAATACCGTATCTTTTAATTCCTTGACCGAAACATTGTAATTCTTGATCCTTTTGAAGGTTTCCCCCATTTCGTTCAATTCGTGATAATGGGTCGCAAATAAGGTTTTTGGGGAAGCCGGATGTTCATGCAGGTATTCAGTAATGGCCCAGGCAATCGAAATCCCGTCATAGGTACTGGTTCCACGGCCAATTTCATCCAGCAAGACCAGGCTCCGGTCAGAAATATTGTTCAAAATACTGGCCGTTTCATTCATTTCCACCATAAAGGTAGATTCACCCATGGAAATATTGTCACTGGCCCCTACCCTCGTAAAGATCTTATCCACCAAGCCGATCCTCGCTTGTTTTGCGGGCACAAAACTCCCCATTTGCGCCAACAGTACAATAAGTGCCGTCTGACGTAAAATAGCCGATTTCCCACTCATGTTGGGTCCGGTGATCATAATGATCTGTTGGGACTCCCTGTCTAAAAACACATCGTTGGCCACATATTGTTCGCCTTGCGGCAATTGCTTTTCAATTACAGGGTGCCGACCATCTTTTATGTCCAATTCCATGGAATCCTCGATAAGCGGTTCTGTATAATTTTCGGAAATGGCCTGCTGCGCAAAAGAACACAAACAATCCAACTGACCGATTTGCTTTGCATTTTGCTGCACCGGCCGAATGTAATCTGCCAGCCAATCCACCAATTTGGCAAAAATTGCTTGTTCCAGCTGATAAATTTTCTCCTCTGCCCCCAGGATTTTTCCTTCGTATTCCTTTAATTCTTCAGTAATATAACGCTCGGCATTTACAAGGGTTTGCTTACGGATCCAGGTTTCAGGAACTTTATCCTTATGGGAATTCCGTACCTCGATATAATATCCGTACACGTTGTTGCTGCCAATTTTAAGCGAAGAAATTCCGGTAGCACGGGTTTCTCGTTGTAGCATTCCATCGAGATATTCCTTGCCCGAAAAGGCCAGATTTCTCAGTTCATCCAATTCTTCGTGGAAACCTTTTGCAACTGTATTTCCTTTAATAATTTGTACAGGTGAATCCTCATTCAAGGTTTCTTTTATTTTTGAGCGCAGTACCTCACAATGCTGCAACTTATCTCCAATTACCTTTAAGGCTTCTTCCCCGGCATTCATCGCCAAAGCCTTGACCGGCACAATGGCTTCCAGGGAATTTTTAAGATGGATCACTTCCCGCGGACAAATTTTTCCGGTTGCCACCTTGGAGATCAACCTTTCCAGATCGCTTATTTGCTTAATATGATGTTGGATTTTATCCAATTCCTGCCTATTTTCAATAAGATAACTCACCACCTTATGCCTGTTCCTGATCTTTTCGGCATTTTTAAGCGGAAGTGCGAGCCAGCGTTTCAGCATTCTACCGCCCATTGGGGAGATCGTCTTGTCTATCACATCCAGCAAGGTCACCGCGTTTTGGGAGTTGGAATTGTACAATTCCAGGTTCCTGATGGTAAACCGGTCCATCCAAACATATTCTTCCTCGGCGATACGGGTTATGGATGCAATATGTTTGAGGTTATGATGCTGTGTCTCACTCAAATAATAAAGAATTGCACCCGAAGCTATGACCCCTTCATTTAAATGATCTACGCCAAACCCCTTTAAGGATTTTGTCTGAAAATGGTTGTTTAAAGACTCATAGGAATAATCCAGTTTAAATACCCAATCTTCCAGGTAGAAACAATGAAAGGAATCGCCAAAAGTCTTTGAAAATTCTTTCTTGAAGTTTTTCTGAACTAGAACCTCACTGGGGCTAAAATTTTGCAACAGCTTATCAATATACTCTGAATTGCCCTGAGCGGTGAGGAACTCCCCGGTAGAAACATCCAGAAAGGAAACCCCCATATTGGTTTTTCCAAAGTGGATCGCACACAAAAAATTATTGGTTTTAGAGTTTAACACTTCATCGTTCATTGAAACCCCTGGAGTAATCAATTCGGTGACCCCACGTTTTACGATTGTTTTGGTGAGTTTTGGATCTTCCAACTGGTCGCAGATCGCGACTCTAAGGCCGGCTTTTACAAGTTTAGGCAAATAGGTGTTCAGCGCATGATGCGGAAATCCCGCCAGTGCCGTCGCAATCTCGCTGCCATTGCCACGCTTGGTGAGCACAATATTCAAAATGCGCGCAGTTCTTACGGCATCTTCACCAAAAGTTTCATAAAAATCGCCTACCCTGAACAACAACAAAGCATCAGGATATTTATCCTTGATAGCGTTGTACTGCTTCATTAAAGGCGTGGTTTCTTTTGTTTTTTTGGCTGCCAAAATCTTGTTGTTTTATTTATCGCTAAAATACTTAATCATGAGTGCTATTAAAAATTTAAAGATTTCATTTTTCCATAGTCACCCCTATATTTTAAAATTCTGAAATTTTCTACTTAAAATAGTACATAAATAGTTTAAATTTTGAACATTAACTCGCGCAGCAGAAGTTTTTTCATGAAATATATAAGGATTGAATCCGCTAATTTATTCAAAACTAATTTCGGAATCTGAATTGATTTTACTTCTCCATTTTTTTAGCATTGTTCAAATTTTGCAACCAAGCATAGAGTCTATCTGTCCAGGATTGTAAAGCGCCTTTTCCTAAAGCTAGTGAAAAACCGTGACCACCTTCCGGATAAATATGCATTTCCGCAGAAATGTTTTTCTCCTTCAATGCTTTGTAAAATAAGAGGGAGTTTTCCACAGGAACTACCTCATCATCGGTAGAATGAACTATAAAAGTTTGCGGCGTATTCGAGCTCACATGCAATTCATTGGAAAATTCTTTCACCAAGTCTTCCGAGGGATTCTCTCCCAAAAGGGAATTTTTGGAGCCCTGATGTGTGATTCCTTTTTTCATTGTGATCACCGGATAAATAAGCACGCTAAAATCTGGTCTGGCACTTAATAGATCTATTGAATCCTTTTCAAAAGTGCCTTTAAGATCAAAATGAGTGGTCAAAGTCGCTGCCAGATGTCCGCCCGCAGAGAAACCCATTATTCCCAGCTGGCTTGGATCTATATTCCATTCTTTAGCGTGAAAACGCACCAACTTCATCGCTCTTTGTGCATCCTGCAAAGGGGCTTCATAACTCACGTTCACCGACTTTGAATTTGGCAACCTATATTTAAGAACGATCCCGGCAATGCCTTTAGAGTTTAGCCATTTTGCGATATCAATTCCTTCCCAATCATAGGCAAGACCTTCATATCCTCCGCCTGGACAAATTACCACCGCCTGCCCGGTGGCCTGCTGTTTCGAAGGAATATATACACTAATATCCGGTTCCTGAACCTTCGTAATCCATAAAATTCTCTCAGAATTAAGAACTTCTTTTTCATCAGAATTCTGACTATTAGGAATAGCATTTGGCCATAACGAAATTTTTTCTTCCTGACTAAATACGTTTAAGATCATCAAATTTATCATTAATACCAGCAGCCAATATTTTTTCATTTTACTTTTTTCTCTTATCATCTTTTCAGTTTATCGATTAAAAAATTTCACTTTTTATTAGCTTGACCAATAGTTTAATTTGAACAATATATCCTAAATCTCCAAGATGAATTGTTCAATTGATGCTAAAAATACTTATTCCTTTCTGTTAATTAAAACTGATAGGCTTTTATCTTAAATTATTCAGATTAGATATCTTAATGAAATGTTGCTTTAAAAACTAACTTTCGATTTATTATTTCAATTTAATTTATCTTGAAAATTTTTTTTAAATGGTCCTGATATAAGCTTATTTCAGTTTTAATATCGGCATTTTTTTCTACATCGTGAAAATGAATGCTTTCTAAAGCTGACATTCCCGTAAAGGCATTCATCCTATGAAATCCGAATAATGGCCCATTATCCACGCTAGTTTGCATAAAAAATTCATTCGGAAGTGTAAAGGCTTCTTTTGGGGCATTCCAGGAAGAAGTTACCATATATTGCTTTCCTTTCAGCATTCCGCCAGTTCCGTAATTAATTGCCGGATTTTTTGAAGACCTGCCGTCACTATGGTAAATACCTTTATTATGCCCTTCGGTAAACACCACGTCTATGTATTTTTTTAATCCGTGTGGCAATTGAAACCACCATATTGGTGTGTGATAAATTACGACATCCGCCCAGGTATATTTCTCTACTTCCATTTTTGGATCATAATCCTCATTGATATTGGTTGTTTTAACCTCAAAGCCATTTTGCTCCTTAAAAAATTTTTCTGATGTCGCAGCAATGCTTTCATTGAATCTGCCTCCAGAATGTCCAAATTTTTGTCCGCCGTTTATTATAAATATTTTTTTCATATCACCGTCCTGTTTTTTGACAGGACAAAATTACTTTAGACTTAGGTATTATCAAAATAAGATAAATCATACCTTTGTATTATAATTATAATACAATTTTTATGGTAAATCTGGAATGGTTTCGAAGTTTCAAAGCTATATATAAAGCAGGTACGCTAACAGGAGCGGCCAAAACCTTGTTTATTTCCCAGCCGGGAGTAAGCCTTCATCTGAGCTCATTGGAAAGTTATGTGGGTTATCAATTATTTGAGCGTACCGGTCGCAGAATGATTCCCACAGAAAAAGCAATGGTGCTTTTTAATTCTATCACAGGGCCTTTAGGCAAACTGGAAGAAGCGGAGAAGAATTTTCAGAAAAGTACCGAAAAACATATTCCTACAATAAGTGTTGGAATGTGTTTTGAAACTTTCCAAATCACCCTGGAACAATACATTTCATCCCTGCCCTTTAATGTAATTATCCGATTTGGTGAGTATCCCGAAATGCTTAGCAATCTTGACAAGGGCATTCTCGATTTGATTATCACGCCGCAAAAAGGAACTTCGGCAAACATTGTTCACGAAGCTTTTTCTTCAGAAACAATTGTATTGGCAGGAGGAGGTGAAATTGATCAGAAAGCTTTTGATAAACTGTTGAAGGAAAAAGATATTTCCGGCATGGAGGCCTGGACAAAACAACAAAAATGGTATGGCACTACCGGCGATATGGAGCACTTGTTTCGATTCTGGCAGCTGAACTTTGGCAGGCATCCCGATTTCCGTCCCAACTATATTGTTCCCAATTTAAATTCCATTGTGCGTTGTCTTGCAGGCGGAAAAGGTCTGGCTGTTCTTCCGGATTTCCTTTGCAGAAAGGAAGTGGAATCAGGACAAATAAAACTATTATGGGAAGGATCGCCTAAATTAATGAACACCTTATACTTCGCATCCCGAAAAAAAACTCAATATGCCGAAGAAATTGTTCTGATTAAAAATTTATTCAAAAAAGTAATGGTGGAAGTGTAATTATTTTGAAAATTCGCTCTGACTTTCTCCTAGTCCAAATTTCATCATTTACTGATCTTTATATTGTGTTGTTGTGTTTCAGCCCTTCAGGCCGTCATTGGACCTTCCATCTATTCTTGAGGCTATGCCTCAAGTTGTGGTGTAGGAGCCTTTCAGGCTCTATGCCATCCTCATAGACTGAAGCCTTTTCATGGTATATCTGCGAAGAGAAATTATTAAAATCAGACTGCATGAGATAATTAATTCAAGCTTTTTTGTTACAGCCGTTCAGGCTGTGAGTGGATCTACTATCTATTCTTGAGGCTACGCCTCAAGTTGTAGAATTCGAGCCTTTCAGGCTCTTTGCTCCTCCACAGGCTGAAGGCCTGCAACATCAAAACTGGGAGCATCGCCCCTAGGAAGGCTGAAGGCCTGAGACATCCATCCCAGAACATCGCCCCTGGCTCAATCCAAAAAATATTTGGCTTCATACTCAGTAACATTATATTCCTTCATGAATTTTTCAACTTCATCTTTAAAGGTCACTATTTTATGATGCTCTTTTTGTCTGATTATATAATTTGTTACCACATCCACCTTATAACTACTCACCGAAAAAGCCCCATATCCAATTTGCCAGGTAAAACCGCTTACCCCTTTTTCCTTCATCCACTTAGACGACTGCTTCTTCACTTCTTCCACCACTTTGGCCAGAGCATAATTCTTGGAAAGCCGAAAAAGAATATGAATATGATCCGGAACAGAGTTGATTTTAAGCGCTGGACTTTCCAGATTCTTTAATATTCCGGCCATATAGGCATGTAAAGAAGCTTCAATATTTTCCTGAATATAGGGATGTCCATATTTCGTTCTGAAGACCAGGTGGATATACATTTGTGATAGCGATTGTCCCATATGTTACGTTTATATTAACGTGATGCCTCATGTTTTTATGTTTCAGCCCTTCAGGCTGCAGTTTGGTTTGCTATCCATGTCTTGAGGCGATGCCTCAAGTTAATGGTGCCTTAGCCCTTCAGGCTGTGATTGTGTTTGCTGTCCATGTATTGAGGCGATGCCTCAAATTAATGGTGCCTTAGCCCTTCAGGCTGTGATTGTGTTTGTTATTGATGTCTTGAGGTGATGCCTCATGTTTTTATGTTTCAGCCCTTCAGGCTTTGATTTTGTTTGCTATCCATGTCTTGAGGCGATGCCTTAGCCCTTCAGACTGTTTTGAGGCTGCGCCTCAAGTTGTAGTGTATGAGCCCTTCAGGCTCTTTATATAATCACGAAACTTGTTTGAATATTGTCACTTTCTTAGATTGTACAATTTTGCAAAATCGAACTTTTCTCAATTTATATATCTGTCATAAACTTAATGAAAGCACTTAAAGCAGTAACTATTCCTTAATCTTATATGTTTTTAGGGATTTTCGAACGATGAAAGACTCTTATAAACTCAATGTTCAATTAAATTTAATTGATTTTATGAAGCTCAAGTCTAAAAAGATGATAAAAGATCATTTAAAAAAGACCTTTACTGATAACCGGCTGCCTGAAGATTAAATAATTCGGCGTATAATTTATCGTTTTGCATCAATTCTTGGTGGGTCCCAATTTCGAGAACTGCACCGTCCTTCAATACCATAATTCTGTCTGCAATTCGGACAGTGCTGAATCTATGTGAAATGATCACCGCGGTTTTTCCTTCGGTCAGTTTAATAAATCTTTTAAAAGCTTCTGTCTCTGCCCTGGCATCCAAGGATGAAGTTGGTTCATCCAGAATCAACACCTCGGCATCTTTCATATAAGCCCGGGCGATTGCGATCTTTTGCCACTGCCCTCCGGAAAGATCTTTTCCCTGTTTAAACCTTTTCCCGAGTTGTTGATCGTATCCCCTTGGCAATTCCGAAACCACTTGATCGGCAAGGCTCTTTTCAGCTGCATTTGCGATCCGTATCTGATTCCCGATTTCCTCAATCTCACCCATCGCAATATTTTCCCTGAGCGTAAGTTCAAACTTTACAAAATCCTGAAAAATTACTCCGAAGTATTGCTGATATTTTGTTTTATTAAATTGTTTTACAGGGATTCCATCCAGGAGAATTTCTCCTTCGGTAGGTTCATAAAATCTGAGCAGCAGTTTTATCAGAGTGGTTTTTCCGGCGCCATTTTCACCCACAAAAGCAAGTTTTTCACCGGCTTTCAATTCAAAATTAATGCTCCGAACAACCCATCTTTCAGATTTTGGATACCTAAAACCTACATTTTTAAACTCAAAGCCATTAGTGATCTTTTCTGGCGGAGGTAACTTTCCTTCTGAAGGATTTTCTTCGAATTTTAAGTCCAAAAATTCAAAATAATCCTGCAGGTAAAGGGCACTTTCGGTAATTGCCGTAAATCGCGTGAAAAAGCCCTGAAGTTTAGAGCGCAGCCTGTTGAAGGAACCGGATAAGAAAGTAAGGTCTCCTAAGCTAAAGATGCCGGCAACCGTCCTAAAAACAATAAGAATATATGCACTGTAATAGGCACCCGTTCCTATTACATTAAAGAACGAACCCCAGGAGGCGCGTTGTTTTGCCAGTTTTTTACTTTGAAGGTAATATTTATCAGAAAGCACTTTAAACCTTTCCGCAATATAATTTGAAAGTCCAAAGAGTTTTACCTCTTTCGCCGTCACGTCACTTGCACCCGCATATCGTAAATAATCCAGTTCACGGCGTTCCTGCGTCCAGCTCCTCGCCAGAGAATAACTGGTGCCGCTGAATTTTATTTCATTTAAAATAGTAGGAATAATAGATACTACCAACAGGATTATAAGCCAGGGTTCAAATACCACTACCCCTGCCAATAAAGATAAAATAACGATCACATCCTCGCCTTGAGTGAGAATATTCGACATTAGCCCAACACGACCAGTTGTTTGTTGACGTGCTCTTTCCAGTTTATCGTAAAATTCGGAATCTTCCAATTGATCCAAATCCAATTCTGATGTTTTTTTAATAATCCTTACCGATGTATCAATGGAATACTGATCTCCCAGCAATGAATCGGTTAAACTGATCGCCCTGCTGAGTAAATCTGATATTATCGCCACACCAAATTCAACTCCTACTAATAGCCAAAGCCTGTCCATGTCTTTAACCTCTGCAGCCATCTGGAGCACCACTTCATCAATGATCATTTTGCCTATCCAAAGGATTATTACCGGCAAAACAGCGCTAATTATTCTGCAAAGCAGATTTATATAGAATAAAAGCGGGTTAACAGCCTTGATTTCTTTAAAAAACCTGGGGACAAACCTCAGCGAAGCAAAGCTTTCTTTAAAGTTTATTTTGTTGGGATTTATGGATTTTCCTGGTCTTGCCAATAGCTTTTCTTTTAATTTATTTTTTTACAAGCCTTCGCAATTCTATCCATTGTTTTAGCATATTTTTAGAATCTGTAGCTGGATACCCCAAAACGGTATTTCCTGCCGCAACATCATTCATTACCCCAGAACCGCCTGCTACTACCGCACCTGAATGAACAGTTACGTGATCACTGATGGATGCACTTCCACCAACAATAACACCGTCTCCAAGAGTAACAGAGCCCGCGAGTCCACTGTGACCGGCCATTATACAGGATCTCCCCAAAATACAATTATGCGCGATCTGAACCAGGTTATCGATTTTACAACCATCGCCAATTATTGTTGAACTAAACTTTGCTCTGTCAACACAGGAATTCGCTCCTATCTCCACAGCATTTCCAATAACTACATTCCCAATTTGAGGTACCTTGACCAAACCCCTTCCATCTTCACTTGGACGATATCCAAAACCATCGGCTCCAATACTCACATTGATATGCAATACGCAAAAGCTACCGATTTCACAGCGTTCCCTCACTACAGTTCCCGGCCATATAACAGTACCCTGACCAATTTTGGTTTCGTCCATAATGGTAACATTGGGATATAAAATAACATCCTCCCCCAAAACTACATTCCTTCCAACATAGCAGCCTGCGCCTATTTTGCATCCTTTACCAATGCTCACAGTTTCATGGACAACCGCAGCGGGATGAATATCCTGGTCAAATTTTGGAGGTGCTGGGGCAAAAACGGCCAATAATTTAGCCATTGCCAAATCTGCATTTTTTACCTTGATCAAAGCACGGTTCTCACCGGGCTCAAAATCCAGTTTCCTATTAACTATTGCTGCACAGGCTTTGGAATTTTCCCATTGCCGCACATATTTCTGGCTTCCTATAATTGTAATTTGATTATTTTCCGCCCGCTCTAATTCTTCGGGACCATTAATCTTTTTAGTGGTATTCCCCACCAATTCCCCTTCTAAAATCTCATTGATCTCCTGGATTGTATATGATTTCATCTGTATATATTATTGGTTAAACGGTAAAATCTAATACCCATAAATTTCTGAACCGATGTTAGCAATATGGTTGTGTGGGATATTACATCTATTTAATTTGAATAGCCCCGGCTATTCCTAATTCACATAAATCCCGATATTATGTTCTCTCGAGTTGCAATTTATTAAATCTCAACTAGTTTTTCAAGCTTCAGAAATTTCTTTCACCTTCTGAAGAGCTTCGGGAAATTTCTCCTTAAAATATTCCTGATGCTCCCTGGACGCATCTATTTCAATGATCAACTCTGTTTCTCCATGGGTTGCATGTAACCGGTAATTTTCCATTGAACCGGACCATTTTAAGGTTTCTTCATCCCGAGCTAATTCCTTGAAATTTTTCACCACTCCTAAGTGTTTGAATGACATGAACTCATTTTTTTTATTCGTGACGATTTTGCTATACATACCATCACCAGCCGGAGTGAGGAATAATACTTTCCCTCCCTCTTTCCAGTCAGTTGCTGCATAAGAACCTTCCATGAAAACACTAGTCCACAAGCGGTAGGTCTTATCATCCCATAAAATGTTCCAAACCTTTTCCTTTGAGGCTTTAATTTTAGTCGAAAAATTTAATCTTTCCATTTTATTGATTTTTAAAAGGTGAATGTTTTTTAACTGCCATTTTGTTTAGCAATATTTTCATTAGATGGGCTTTCTAATTCCTTCAGAATTCTATCCACGTCTTCTTCTGTCGAGCTGAGTTTCTGTTTGCAAATCGCAATCAGGGAGGCGGCCCTTTTTACCTTGACAGACAATTCATCTATTGAAATTTCACCCTGCTCAATTTCAGAAACTATGCTTTGCAATTCATTAAAGGCTTCCGTATATTTTGGAATATCACTCATTATTTTTTTGTGTTTTCTGTTGATTTTACCAGGCTGAAAATATTTCCTTCAAAAACCCTGGTTTCCAATGCGTCGCCTTCTTTTAAATTTTCAGTACTTTTTATAGCTTTTCCGTTTCTCATTGTAATGCTATAACCACGTTTCAAGACGCTCTCCGGACTCATATTTGCAATATTTTTTTCCATATTATTTAAGGCTGTTTTTGACTGAATTATTTGGGAAATAACATCTTTTTTAATAGCTAATGCAAATCCATTTATTTCCAGTTTTTCCGCAACACAAAATTTAAGACTTCCCCTTTTAATTTCATCCCTGAAATTACGCAAATAATCCTTTTCATTTTTAAACCGAAATGTGGTTTGTTGCGCCAATGAAGTGATGTTTTCTTTGATCTGATTCCGATTGCTAATCAATATATTCTCTGTTACCGAGCGGAAGAGTTTAATCTCAGAATTAAATTTCGTCCTTTCATCAAGGATTAATCGTTTTGATTTATCTCTGATTTTTTCTTCTGCTTTTTGAACCGGAACTGAAAAATTATGAAATTTCTGAAGCAAATATTCGGCAATTTTGGTTGGTGTGATCGCATTGGAAAATGAGATCATTTCCACAACCGTCTCATTTGTAACATGCCCTATCCCGGTGATGACAGGAATTGGAAATAAAGCGATTTCTCTGGCAAGTTCATAATTGTTATAACAAGACAACCCAATATCCCCACCGCCACCGCGAATAATTGCCACCACGTCAAAATGTTCCCTTACTTTTTTAATCCGATTCAATTGATTTCTGATGGTAACTGTCGCCCGATCTCCCTGAAGCAAAGAAGGAAAAAGAAAATAAAAGAATTTATAGTTCCAGGAATTTGTTTCCAGGACTTTCAAAAAATCGGCGTACCCCTTACTGGTTTGCACTGAAATAATCGCGATGCGTTTTGGCAACATCGGGATTTGCAGCAATTTATTCCTATTGAAGATGCCTTCGGATTTCAACCTTTTAATAGTTTCCTGCTTTTCCTTTTCAAGATCCCCCAAAGTGAAGCTTGGGTCAATGTCAAGGATTCTCAGAGAAATACCATAAGATGGATCGAATGAAATTTTCGCCAGGAATAGTATTTTGATGCCATCTTTTAAGGGTTCCTTCAGTACATTCAGGAAGTTGTTGTTGACATTTATGAAGTCATCCTTCCATAAAACCGATTTTATTTGGGCGATCACTTTTCCATTTGCCTTTTCAACTAATTCCGGATAACAATGCCCCGAATGGCTGTAATGATTTAGTTTATTCATTTCCGCTTTCACCCAATATGCGCTTTTATACCTCTCGGCAAGCGTCTTTTGAATGCTCTTTGTAACCTCGAGTAAGGTAAATACGGTTTTATCGTTTACTATTTCCGGCATTGTCAGTAGTTTCGAAGGTCTGGTACAAATTATTTGCTTTCTACTTAAAATTCAAAGTTACAATTTCATTTATTAGATTCAATTTTGCAAATATCAGCTCTAAAAATTTGGGAACGGTGAAATCCATTAGTTTCTTATCAGTTTAGTTGAAAGTTTAAATCCACAAATTTCTTAATTATCATATTTTAAAGGCTTCCTACTGGTTCTCTCCTTCTTAAAAATAATGATTTTTTGTATTTTTCTTTCTTTTTTTCCAACCAATTAACTGAATGTAAATCAGCTTTACTGAAAATAGCTTTGATTTAAAAGTCTGATTTTTAAAACCCAATTTTGAATAAATGATGTTAATTTTTAATACCTGGTGTCATTGAAATCACTAAGTAAGTGTTTTGTTTTTCATTTAATTTTCCATAAATTTAATAGGCTAATTATATCCATTTGAGACTTTTATGAATTTTCAATTTGTTTCCAAAGAATTTAAAATCAATAAATTGGAGCTTTTAATTAAAAAATTTTAAAAGCATATTTTTCAAGTCTTATTAAAATGGGTTGAAATGTTAAATATTAATTTAATTCTTTCAATATGTTCCCATCAGCAATTTTCCTTCTTTTATTTGGCTTATTTCTTTTAAGCGGCATTCGTATAATCTTTGAGTACAAAAGAGCCTTAAAATTCAGGTTTGGAAAGTACATTAAGATTTTGCAACCCGGATTCAGATGGATAATTCCCATAGTTGAATCCGTTCAAATTGTCGATATTCGTGTAATTACTATCAACATTCTTTCTCAGGAAGTAATGACCAAAGATAATGTTCCATGTAGCATTGACGGGGTTGTTTTCTTCAGGATCAACGATCCGGAAAAGGCTGTTCTGGAAGTGGAAGAGTATAATTACGCCATTGCCCAACTCTCTCAGGCAGCTTTGAGGGATGTCTGCGGAAAAGTAGAACTGGACACAATTTTATCCAAACGGGAAGAAATGGGTGATAATATTAAAGATAATGTAGAAGAAGAAACCCGGGTTTGGGGAATTGAAATTGTTGGTATGAAAATCAAGGATATTCAGTTGCCTGAAAATATGAAACGTATGATGGCTGGTCAGGCAGAAGCGGAACGTTCCAGAAGATCCCAAATTATTCTCGCGCTGGCAGAAGAACAGGCTGCGGGAAAACTACTGGAAGCTGGTAAACTCATAGACCAATCGCCTTCAGCCATTAAACTAAGACTCTATCAAACCTTGTCTGACATCGCCGCAGAAAAAAATTCGACCATCGTATTTCCTTTCCCTGAAGAAGCCTTGCCGAAAAAATAGATTTGAGATGTTAGATATGAGAATTGAGAAGTAGCCAAAAAATTAATATTGTCTTATATATTATTGATTTCTGCTCGAAACATTAGGCTAGAAATTAATTTAAAATTTTGAATCAGGAATTTTGAATCTTGAATTCTGAATTTTGAATCAGGATTTTACCTCGAAGGCTTCGGGAGTAAATTCCTGATTCCTTCATATACCACAACACTCACGGCGTTTGCGAGGTTCAAACTTCTTATATGAGGACTGAAAATAGGGATTTTGTACAGTTTATTTGGATTGGCTTCTATGATTTCTGGAGACAAACCCACGGATTCTTTTCCAAAAATGAGAAACATCTCATCGGTAAAGTCTATATCCCAATACTCCTTCTCTCCATGGCTTGAGAAAAATGCCATTTTCTGATCCTTATTTAATTCGAAAAATTCATCTGCATTTTCATAAATTTTCAAGGAAATATGCTTCCAGTAATCAAGTCCGGCACGTTTTACCCTTTTATCGTCCAACTCAAAACCAAAGGGTTTCACCAAATGCAAGGTTGATCCCGATGCCAGGCTCAACCGACCAATATTTCCAGTGTTCATTGGAATTTCCGGTTCTATAAGTACAATATTATATCCCATAATTAATTTTATCTCTCATTAATACTATTCCATATTCAACAGAATTACCTTCTAAATATAAAATGTTCTTAGAATTTATAAATCTAGCTGTTGTTTTTGTTTCAACGGAAGTTTCATAATCAGATCGGTTTGAATTTCATCTCCCATTCTAAAAGGGTGAGATCCTGTTACATTAAAACCATTCCTTTCGTAAAACCTGATCGCTCCTTCGTTTTTCTCCCAAACTCCTAACCACAAATAATCCATCTGATTTTTTTTGGCAATTCCCAGGACTTTGTCCAATAGTTTCTGACCATTCTTTTTGCCCTGAAATTCCTTAATCACATAAATCCTTTCCAGTTCCAGTGCATTGTGATCATGCAAATCTGTTTGTGCGTCACCGAAATTGATCTTAAAATATCCGATGGTTTTATGGCTGATCTTAGCAAAATAAAATTCTGAATTTGATTCCTTGAGTTCCTCCAATAATTTTTCTTCAGAAAAAGAACTCTCCAAATAAGCCCACATATTCTCAGGTGAATTGTCCTTTGAAAACGTATCAGAATAAGTTTTTTTGCTGATTTGTTCCAGTCCTGTAACATCACCGGAATTGAGCCTTACAAATATTACTTCATCAGTCATAGTAGGTTTATTGTATTAAATATTTAAACGATTTGATATTTCACAGGTTCTTGTTGTTAGCAGTTCTCGTAACGACAAAGGAAAATAAACCTGTTTAAATATTCGCCCAGGTTTTGGATTTTTATTTATTAATTTCCAAAAAGATCAAAGTATGTAATGTATACCGAAGATCACTTTTTTTTGCCACGAATAATTTTATAATAACTTCATTGGATGATAAAATGTGTTTTTGAGGAATAAATTTCTGTAGAGAGATTCAGATAATAATCCTATTCTACCTGGAAATATTAGAGAGCATTAATTTATTAGTGCATTCGTGGCTATACTTAATATTATTTAGCCCACACCTGTTTCCTATAGAATCAAATCGGAAATTAATTATACTAAAAAAAGAACCGCTTTTAACCTTGACGGCTAAAAGCGGTTCTAAAAGGTGAATCAAAATAAACTACTTATCTAAAATTTGAAGGCAAGGTTGGTGAAAATTCTTGTCCCGTCAATTCCAAATTGAGTGGTTTGCCAAGGGTATTTAAACCTTCCAACAAAATCCAGATTTCTGTCGTTTGGAACCCCGCCATTAGCGCTATAGGCATCGGCAAAAGTATCCGGGTAGACATTAAAAAGATTATTGGCTCCCAAGGTTAAATCGATCTTTTCTGTAATGGCATAAGAAAAGCTCAAATCGGTAAGTAATTTACTTCCATAAGTGGCATCATCCTCAGGATTGCTGGGATGGCGATAGGTTACTTTTCCATAATTCATAAAAGATAAATTGGTAGAGAACTTATCGAGCTTATAGTTTACCGAAGCGATAATTTTAGACCTTGGTCTCCAAGTTTCAACTCTGGATACATCTTCTCTGGAGAATAATTTATCTTCAAGATTGTTCTCCACAATTAAATCCGGAAAGTGTGTATCTCTCACTGTGGTTTTATTAAAATTGGCTGCTATACTCCCGCTTAAAAATCCATCCCCTAGTCTGATCATATTGTAGCTAAAAACAATATCGATACCCTTGGTACGGGTGTCTATTGCATTCAGGAAGAAACCGGCAGCTTCTACTTTTGCGACAGCAAGTGTTCGATCTATCGGGTTGTTTTCATCTCCCGTAGGAGTTACCTGGCCGGAAAGTACGATCCTGTCATCCACATCTATTTGGTAAAGGTCCATAGTAATACCAATTTTTTGAGTGAACCTGTAGGTGATACCTGTTCCTAAATTGAAGGCAGTTTCCGCTTTTAATTTAGGGATTCCCAACCCTCTTAAGGCTGGGTCGGCATTATTGAGAATTCCATTTTGCGATATCCCGTTTTCGGTTAATGTGGTAGTGATCGAAGTATAAAATATTTGATGTAGCGATGGCGCTCTAAAACCACTGCTTATAGAACCTCTTATTGAGAGCTTATCATCCAATGCTTTCACCCTGGAATTCAGTTTCCAGCTAATATTAGACCCAAAATCACTGTAATTTTCAAATCTCAATGCACCACCTACTAAAAAGGCTTCTGTGAAATCTGCGGTAATATCAGTGTAAATTCCCAGGTTACTCCTATAATCGGTTGAGGCAGTTTCTGGTCTGAATCCTCCAAAAGATTGAGATCCGGCATAGTCTGAAGGATCATCTGGAGTTCCATCTCCATAAGAGGCAAATTCCCCTTCTTCTGTTTTAAAGTTCTCCGTCCTGTGTTCCGCTCCAAAAGCGACGGTTAATGCGTCAATTCCAGTCTCTTCAAAGGTTCGCACAATGTCAAGATTATTAACTACATGGCCAAATTGATGTGCTCCATTGTAGAAATCTGAAGGACTGTTGGCACCTAAAGATTGGTTAAACGAGTGCTTGATGTAATAATCAATCCTATTTCTACCAATTGTTGAACTCAAATCAAAATCCCAATTGTTAAAGGTTGTTTTTAATCCAAGAGCAAAAGTATAATCATTTATTTGGGGAGCCATTTCCGCCTGAAAATAGTCGGCTCCGGGATAAATTTGTTCAAAACCGCTTACCCAATAAGGAACCCTGGCAAACTGAGGTGAAGCACCACTTCTGTTCGCGAGCGTCCCGAAAGAATATATCTCGGTATTGGTATCTTCATCCAGCACATAACCTGTGTTATACACAAAATTAGTAATGGTCATATCTGGAGCTCCTACTTCAAATCCGGCACTTGGATTTCTCTGTAAGAACCCTTCAAGATCGTAGTCGTCTGAAACGCCCCAATAATTGGCTTCATCAGCAACGCTGGTGACAGTTCCTGCCCTTTGTGATCTTTTTTGTTCAAAATAGCTGAAGGTGAAATTGGCATAACCTTTATCTGCTATTTTAACGCCAAAACCCGTTTCTATTTGATACTGCTCTCCATCACCTTCTGTAGTAACACTATAGTTGGTGTTTATAAATGGATCCGAATATTTTTTTAGTACGAGGTTAATTACCCCCGCAACGGCATCAGAGCCATATTGTGCGGCTGCACCATCTCTTAAAATCTCAACGCGTTCCAGAGCGGCAGATGGTACCGATTTCATATCAACTCCTACCTCACCACGCCCCGGGGTAGTGTAACTATATACAAGTGCACTGGCATTTTTTCGTTTTCCGTTTACCAAAACCAGTGTTCTACTTGGGAAAAGACCTCTTAAATCTGCAGGGCTAAAGTGAGCTGCGGCATCAGAAATAGGTTGTTGAGTAGAGTTATATGAAGGTACTTTAAACATCAATTGTTGATCTAAAGTTCCTTTTCCTGTTTGTTTTAGTTCGCTTGACTGAATATTATCAACTGGAACTGGGGAATCAAAAGTAGTCCTCGGCTTCCCGCGGCTACCTACAACAACCACATCATCCAATCTCGCGGAAGCTTCTTCCATAGTGATGTTAATTGTTTTTTTACCAGTAATATTCACTTCCATAGTTTTAAAACTAATAAAAGATATTTCCAGAATATTTTTTCCTTCCGGTACGCTCAAGGTAAAATTACCGTCAAAATCGGTTTGAGCCCCAATACTTGTACCCTTCACTATTACATTGGCTCCTGGCAATGGAGTACCATTGTGATCTTTCACGATACCCGAAATTTCCCGCTCTTGTTGGAGTTTGGATTCGAATTTTGTCTCCTTTTCTGAAAGGATAATTTGTTTTCCAAGAATTTCATAGGAAACTTTGGTGTTTCGAAAAAGTCGGTTTAAAACAATTTCTGCCGACTCTTTATCAGCGAATACCGAAACTTTTTGAGCTGTATTGATGTCGTTATTCTTATAAAAGAAATTATAATCTGACTGATTTTTTATTTCTTTTAAAACTTTATTAAGCGAAACCCTTGTGAAATTAAATTCCAACTCTTCCTGTGAATTCTCTGTTTTTGCAGTCATCTGAAAGATACTGAACAACAGAAAGACCACGGAAATTTTAATTTTTAAACCCCATGGCTCAAGAGAATGGAATGTTTTGTTTGATGAATTAATTAAGTTCTTTTTTCTCATAATTTATATTGATTTTGATTAATTAAACTTGAAAATTGTTGAAACTGAAAATTTTTACCTTAGTATCTATTTTGCATAAATAGTTATGGTTTTGTTTTCAATTTTATATCTGAAATCCAGTCGGGATGAGAAGGTTTTAATAATATCTTCGATATTTTCATTATCAAATTCTCCTGTAAATCGTTCGGTTTCGAGCTCTGGGATTTGATTTATAATATTGACATTGTAGCCGCGTTCAATTTTAAGAATCAATTCTTTAAAAGCTTCGTTTCTAAATAGAATTTTATTATCCATCCACGCGGTAAAATCGGATGTATTTACTTTGAAAGCCTCCAATTTTTCTGTTTTTTTATTGAAGGCTGCCTGGTAACTTGGTTTAAGAATTAATTCCGCAATAGAATCTTGTGAATTATTGATCTTTACCGAACCTTCTACAAGGGTTGTGCTTATTTGATTACCACTAGCATAAGAGGAAACATTAAATCTTGTTCCCAAAACCTCAATCTCCAGATCATTTGACTTTACAATAAATGGTTGATCTTTATTATGTGCTACTTCAAAGAAAGCCTCACCATTCAGGACGACTGTCCTAGTATCTCCTGATGCTAAAAATTTTTGAGGAAATGTAATCTTGGTGTCTGCATTTAGCCAAACCTTCGTCCCATCGGAAAGGACAATTTTAAATATTTTTCCCTTTGGAACAATTATGGAATTAAAGACTAATTTTTCTCCGGGTTTTTTATCCTCGAGGTAACTTAATTCCTCTTCTTTATCTGGAACTATATTTTCAGAACCGTCCTCTTTAATAAGGATTATTTTATCACTAAATTCTGGCTTTGATCTTTTTTCGACAATACCTTCATTATTAGTTTCAGATATATGACGGCTCAACACAAAAAGTTGTGGAGTAACCAAAAATGAGGGAACTTTGAAATAAAGATTTCGATGCCCTCAAATTCACTACTAGCTATAGCCAATTTATTACTTCCCGAAGTACTCGTAACCTATT
>Ga0307486_1000736_pt1 | contig 27902 bp, 23 predicted proteins | sample CBIW02metaG_FD_203663 | JGI IMG/M metagenome (GOLD analysis project Ga0307486, IMG submission 203663) | Sea-ice brine microbial communities from Beaufort Sea near Barrow, Alaska, United States - CBIW 0.2 | ecosystem: Environmental > Aquatic > Marine > Coastal | place: USA: Alaska | collected... | reverse complement strand
CGGGCCGTTCTTGCCGTAGAGCCAGGCGGTACGCACAATGTAGCTGCGTTCACCGTTCTCGGCGAGCACGAATTCTTCGCCGGCGGCCTTGGTGCGACCGTAGGCCGAGATCGGGCTGTGTGGCGTGTTCTCGGCGTAGGGCGTGGTCGCGCTTCCGTCGAAAACATAATCGGTTGAAATCTGCACGAGCGTTGCTTGCAGAGCGGATGCCGCCAGCGCGAGATTTCGCGGCCCCACCGCGTTCACGGCGTAAGCCTCGTCCTCGTTCGTCTCGGCGTCATCGACCTTGGTGTACGCGGCGGCATTGATGATCACGTCGTGGCCGGCGACTGCAGCCTGTACGGCCTCCAAGTCGGTCACATCGAGGTCTGCGCGGCCGAGAGCCGTCACCCCGCGGCCGGCCAAAGCCGTTTGCAGGTCGCGACCCAGCATGCCGGTAGCACCGGTGATCAGATAACGGGGCATTAGTTCAGCGCCGCACGAGCCTTGAGCGGTTCCCACCACTGGCGGTTGTCGCGGTACCACTGGACGACGTCGGCGAGACCCTGCTCGAACGGCACCTCGGGGGCGTAGCCGAGTTCGGCCTGAATCTTGCTGATGTCTACCGAGTAGCGCAGATCGTGGCCGAGCCGGTCGGCGACGCGGTCAACATACGACCAATCCTTGCCGGTTGCGTCGAGCAGCAGCTGCGTGAGTTCCTTGTTGGTCAGCTCGGTGCCGCCGCCGATGTTGTAGATCTCACCGGCGCGACCGCCGACGAGCACCATAGCGATCGCACGGGTGTGATCGTCAACGTGCAGCCAATCGCGAATGTTGTTGCCCTCGCCGTAGAGGGGAACGTGCAGATCATCGATCAGATTGCTGACGAAGAGCGGAATGACCTTTTCGGGAAAGTGGTAGGGGCCGTAATTGTTCGAGCAGCGCGTGATCGAGACGTTGAGGCCGTGGGTGCGGTGGTAGCTGCGGGCGAGCAGGTCGCTGCCGGCTTTTGAGGCGGAGTAAGGGGAGTTGGGCTCGAGCGCCCGCTCCTCGTTCCAGGAGCCCTCGGCGATCGAGCCGTAGACCTCGTCGGTGGAGACATGCACAAACCGGGCCAGCTTGTGGCGCAGGGCGGCGTCGAGCAGCTGCTGGGTGCCGAGCACGTTGGTCTCAACGAAGATCGTCGAGTCCATCACGGAACGGTCGACGTGGGATTCGGCGGCGAAGTGCACCACCGCGTCGAGCGAAGGAAACAGCGTGTCGAGTAGCGCGCGGTCGCGGATGTCGCCGTGCACGAAGGAATAGCGCGGAGAATCAGCGATCGGTGCGAGGTTCTCGAGGTTGCCCGAGTAGGTCAATGCGTCGAGCACGACAACCTCGGCGCCTTCCAGGCCCGGGTATTTGTCTTCAATCGTGCGCCGCACAAAGTTGGAGCCGATAAAACCGGCGCCGCCGGTGACGAGGATCTTCATAGAGGAGTAACCGTTCCGTTCGCTTCAATGGCCTCCGCGATTCTACCGGATCGCGATTGATAGACTCCGAACGTGCAGATTCGCGAACTCTCAATCCCTGATTCATTCGAAATCACCCCCAAGCAGTTTGGTGACGACCGGGGAGTGTTCCTCGAGTGGTATCGCTTCGACAAGCTCGAAGAGAAGGTCGGCCACCAGCTGGACTTGGCCCAGGCGAATACCTCCGTGTCGAAGCGCGGTTCGGTGCGCGGAATTCACTTCGCGGATGTCCCGCCCAGTCAGGCCAAATATGTCACCGCCGTTCACGGTTCAGTGCTCGACTATATTGTCGACATTCGCGTTGGTTCGCCCACATTCGGTCAATGGGACAGCGTTCTTCTCGACGACACTGATCGCCGCGCGGTCTACATAGCTGAAGGTCTCGGACACTGTTTCGTCGCACTCACCGACAACGCCACGGTCAGCTATCTCGTGAACAGCACGTTCAGCCCTGGCCGCGAACACGGCATCAGCCCGCTCGACGAAGAGATCGGTCTCGTGTTCCCACCGGAGGCCGGCGAGCTGCTTCTCTCGTCCAAAGACACGGATGCCCCCACTCTCGCAACGGCCGCTGCATCCGGCCTGCTCCCCACCTGGGACGCCGCTAAGGCCTACTACGCCACTTTGAACGACAGGAAATAACACATATGCGCGGAATTATTCTCGCCGGCGGCTCGGGTACTCGCCTGTGGCCGATCACCAAGGGCATCTCCAAGCAGCTCATGCCCATCTATGACAAGCCCATGATCTACTACCCCTTGTCGACCCTCATGATGGCGGATATCAAAGAGATCCTGATCATCACCACTCCCGAATACAACGAGCAGTTCCGAGCGTTGCTCGGAGACGGCTCGGACCTCGGCATTCGCATTGAGTACGCGATTCAGCCGTCTCCGGACGGTCTCGCCCAAGCCTTCATCATTGGCGAAGAGTTCATCGGCGAGGAGAGCGTGGCTCTCGTGCTCGGCGACAATATCTTTCACGGCGCGGGACTCGGTTCCGCCCTACGTGGGAACGCCGAAATCGAGGGCGCGCGCATCTTCGCGTATCACGTGAGCAATCCCACGTCCTATGGCGTCGTCGAGTTCGATGAAACCGGCACCGCGATCTCCATTGACGAAAAGCCCGCGAAGCCCAAGAGTAACTATGCCGTTCCGGGCCTGTACTTCTATGACAATTCAGTTGTGGAGATCGCCAAGACCATCGAACCGAGCGCACGTGGCGAACTCGAGATCAGCACGATCAACGAGCGCTACCTTGAAGCAGGTTCGTTGCACGTTCAGGTGCTCGACCGCGGCACAGCCTGGCTGGACACCGGCACGTTCGAATCGATGATGCAGGCATCCGAATATGTGCGCGTCATCGAAGACCGCCAGGGATTCAAGGTTGGCTGCATCGAGGAAATCGCCTGGCGTGCCGGCTGGATCACCGACGCACAACTCGCCGTGCTCGCGGCCCCATTGCTCAAGAGCGGATACGGTCGATATCTGGCGGGCCTCGGCGGATAGCCTGCCCCGTAAGCGTCGCCGTTCCCATGCCTGCGTCTGGTTCCCGATGTGTCGGCGGCTAAGCTGACAAATTTGGGCGTCCTTGCCGCTTTGGCTGAGACCCCGTGCAAGCCGCGAATGGCCCGGAAGAAAGTAGACGATCGCCCGTGGCAGAAGCCGAAGCAGGGACCAATGAATTGAGTAGTTCGGCCGCCCAGAGCCGTTCGTCGACACGTCGTGATCGTCTGCTGAGCTGGATTCGCCGATCCTGGGTACCGCTCGTGCTCGTTGTGGCCTCGCTGGCCATGACGGGGGCCGTCACCGCCAGCCACACCGCCCAATTCTCCCCGTACGACGAATGGGTGTACTACGACTACGTCACCAAGGTGCCCGAACAATTCGTGGTGCACCAGGGCGAGGATATCGGCCCGGCGGCGCTTGAGGCGATGGCTTGCGATGGTGATACATTCGGGCCCAGAGGCGAGCCTTGCGGCGGCCCCTACGTCAACCCGGCGGCGTATCCGCAGAGTGGTAAGACGTCCGCTGACCTGTACACGCCGGTGTATTTTGTTATCACATGGGGATTGGCGCAAATCTTCCAGTTCGCGCTCGGGCTGGATCTGCTCACGGCCGCACGACTAACGGGTTTCTTCTGGCTGGCCGGCGGTATGTGGCTCTTCGCGTCTTTGATGAGCAAATTCCGGGTGCCTCGACTTGTCACGCTGGGACTTGGGGTGGCGTTCATCGGCTCGCCCATCGCAGCCTTCACCTTCACCTACATCACCACCGATTCGCCCGGTTTCTTAGTTGGGGCGCTTACGCTTCTGGCGACTGTGCGGTTCGTGCGAGGCGAAGGATCTGGTTGGTGGCTCGTTCCAATTTCCATATTCGCCCTCGCGCTGAAGGTCACCAACTTGGTCATAGTCGGGCTAATGCTGGTCTTCCTCATTATCTACGCTCTGTCAATGTGGCGACGCCGAGACGAACTAGCGGCAGGCGTCACCCGTGTCAAACTCATCGTCGTCGGATTCCTGGCGACCCTTTCGGGAATGGCAGGCGTTATGATTTGGCTTGCGATACGTTCTGCAATCAAGATTTCCGACCAGCCTGATCAGGGGCTGGTCGAGGAAGTCATCAATCTGCGGACCATGAGCGGCCTCACTTCGACCTTCTTTCCAGGACCCTTTGGGCTGACAACAGGGCCACTCACCATTCCGGCGTCCGTTGCCCAACCCTTCGTTTGGCTGGCGATCGCCGGGGTCATCGGCTTCCTGTTTCAGAGTCGGCGGGGGAACATTGAGCGTTCTCTGAGTATTGCGTTGGCGGTCGCCGTAACACTCTTTGCGCCGCTGATGCTCATCGGAATGTATATCGTTCTGGGAGCGATGCCGCCCGTTTCAGGGAGGTACTCGGCAGGGCTAGTTCCAGCCATGCTTCTCGCTACGGGGATGATCATGCGCAACGGTATCGCCCGTTGGGGAGTTCTGATCTACGGCATCGGGATGCTCGTTGTCGAACTTGCTTATGCCTTCAGAGCAATAATGCAGTTGGATTGATTCAATCGATCGACCGTTTCGTTCGTGTAAACAGCTTCCTGATGGCGACAAGTCGGGCGCGCACGAAAGTCATAGCGCGCGATATCCGTTTGGGTTCGCTTCGCGAAAACACCTCCTGATGGTGCAGTACCTCGATAGCCAACTGGTCGGATTTTGCCTCCGATAGAGACAGCATCGTCCTCATATGATCGATGGTCATCTCGTGAGCCGTGATTGTCATGTTGCGGGCGGCCACGGCGTTGGCCAGACCGTTGGTAACCTCCTGACCGAGAGTGAATTCCATGAGGTCCGGCTCGCTAATCTGCCGGATGACGTGGGGCGTGAGAGAGTCCATTACTCGCTCGATGGCAACGCTCAGGAGAAAATCCCGAGCGATGGTGTTGTGCAGTTCCCCTGCATGCACTGCAGCCGTTTCAAAGCCGGAAACGAGCTCATCTGCAAGGACTTCGGCCGAACGAGTGGTGAACCCACGCCCGGAAAAGTTGTTATGCCTCGCCAGGCCAACATTTTCGGGCGTTAGCCAGCCCGGACCGCCGAACCGGTCGTAGCAGTACACGGGAACGCCTGCAGCCAGGGCGTACTGCACCGTCTTGCCGATGGAAATGATTGCATCGGCCTTCGCCAGTTCGTCCGGCTGCACGAGCTGGCTGACCCCGCCGAGGGATGTCTCTTCACCTCGGATCACCACCTCGCAGTCGGACGGCAGGCTGCTGAGCGCCGTGGCTAATTCATCGGGGATATGATTCGAGACCAGAAGTACCCGCGCCAGGTGTGTGCGCGCGAGTGGGCTCGCCATCCAAAAACGATCAGGGGCGGGGTTTCCAAAGACGAACAGTCGATTCGAGTTCACATCCTCCAGAAGGCGGGAGGCTCGCTGGGCCTTTAATGTCTCCTCGGCGGGGAAAAGCACGGCGGATGCGAGGGCAGCTTCAACCCGGTGGGCCAGTGGGAACTCTTGGGGTAGAAAAGCCGACATGTGATGGAAGAGGAAGGCGGTCGAGCCAGGATTCCGAAGGAGTTGAATGGGAATGATCTGATGTTGAATCCAAGCAATGTCGGGTGGGTCCGTCTTCATTCCGTCGTCCAGGCGAGGATCGTCAAGACGCAGCAGCGTCGTGTTGGCCAACAGGCTGAATTGTTTTTCCCACATCGGGGAGAACCCACAGGTGGCCACCGTCACCACTGCCCCGCGGCCCGAGAAGAACTCTGCCAGCTCGTATGCAACGACTTCGCTTCCAGCGATCGAAAAGAGAGAGTTTTGAGTAATGAGAACTCGTCGATTAGTCCAGGTGGGCACGTGTTCCTCGCTAACGTTGCTGCCTCAGGAGGCGGTTTTTTTTGCACAGCGGGGGTCGCGTAGGCAAAAACCGAAAGTACAAATTGACCGGAAGCGTGTATCGACCGGGACGATGTTGTGTCGTATCCTTTAATATTGTGTCCAGTATTCTCCCGTTCTTCCTAGAATCGGCGACAGCGACGATGCGAATCCGTGAGGATTCTCTAGTCCATCGATCGGTCCGCGACGGATTTGAGTTGTCGATGCTTGTGCTATTTTCGTGAAGTCTGGGAGCGTCTGAAGTGAAGAAAATAACCTCAAACTCGGGATGGATGGTCGGCTTCCTAGCCGTAAGCCTACTTGTCACCACTTTGAACCTGTACCTCCCCACTTCAGCTTCGGCGACTAGTGGATCCGATTTTCAAGCGGGATACATCATCTCCGACACGAACTTCTTTGACGCTGCTTCTCTCAATGAGGTGCAAATACAGACGTTCCTGGAAAGCCAGAGCTGTGCGCCCTCCGGAGGAGTGCCGTGCCTCAAGGATTATACCCAGTCGACTCCTGACGTGGCTGCGGTCGGTGGCGGGCACTGCGCCGCTTACGCCGGCGCTTCGAATGAACGTGCGAGTACCATCATCGCCAAGGTCTCTCGTGCCTGTGGGATCAACCCGAAAGTCCTTATTGTTCTCTTGCAAAAGGAGCAATCCCTGATCACTCGCCCAAGTCCCTATGGATACGCACGAGCCATGGGCTGGGGATGCCCCGACAGCGGCCCAAATTTCAGTGCGAATTGCGACGCGAATTTCTTCGGCTTTTTCAATCAGACATACAAGTCCGCGTGGCAGTTTAGGCAGTACACCCAGTTTCCGTCCGGCCGGACCTACCGGATCGGCACTGTCTTCGTGCAGTACCACCCAAACCCAGCCTGTGGCGGCACAAACATTAATATTGTCAACCAAGCCACGGCCAACCTCTATCTATACACTCCCTACCAGCCCAATGAGTCGGCCTTGAACAACCTGTACGGTGTCGGGGACGGCTGCGGAACTTACGGAAATCGTAATTTCTGGCGTATGTATACCGATTGGTTCGGCAATACATCAAGTTCCGTCGGTCCGTCGCAGATTGAGCTTGTCTACCAGATTATGGGTGGGAGGAGCGGCACGCTCGGAGCAGCGACAACGGGCTACAACGAACTCGCGTCCAATGGAAGTGGCATCGTGAAGGGCTACACCAACGGAGCAATCGCCTGGAGCCCGTCGAGGGGGGCTTACCCGCTCTATGGCGAGATTCGGACTGCGTTCAACAATTTGGGTGGAATTGCCGGCAGCCTGGGCTGGCCGTCCAGCGCAATCAACGCGATTGCTCGGGACGGCGGAGGCGGAGTCCAGTCATTCCAAGGGGGCGCCATTACGTCTACTTCGGCTGGAGGTGCCATCTTGATCAGTGGAGCCGTTCGTGACGCGTTCAATGCCGTGGGTGGGCTACTTGGGCCTATGAGTTGGCCGACAGCAGTGCAGACCTGCACGTCCGGGTCGTCCTGCAGCCAGGAGTTCCGCGGAGGCACACTATCCGTTAGTCCTGGCACTGGGGCCATTATCTCCAATGGTGCCGTGGCATCGGCATACTCTGCTGCAGGCGGGGCCGAAGGCAGTCTCGGCGCCATTTCCGGAAGCATCGTCCCCAACATGGTGCACGGCAGTGGGCTCGTCCTTCCCCTGGCCAACGGTGCGATCGCGTGGTCTTCGGCGTTCGGGGCACACTCGATCAGCGGCGAAGTGCGCGCACGGTTCGGTGCGGAGGGCGGCCTTGCCGGGGCCCTTGGATGGCCAGCTGCCGACCAGGTCTGTGTCAACAGTGCATGCTCCCAAGAATTCCAAGGGGGAACAATATTCGTTGACGCAAATGGAGGCAGCACTGTCATGGACGTGAACATTCTGGATCTGTATAAGACCATGGGAGGTGCGGACGGAGCTTTTGGTGCGCCGTCCGGGACTTCCTCGTGGCTTTCCATGAACGGCGGGGGAATTGTCCAAGGCTTCACTCATGGAGCGATCACGTATACGAACGGTTCCGGGGCTGTTGCCCTCGCCGACCCCATGCGCGCCGGATATAGTGCCCAAGGCGGGCTAGCTGGCGGCTTGGGATGGCCCCAATCCAGCGTTTCGACCGCGTCCACAAATGGCGGTGGTCTGGTGCAGGGTTTCCAGAATGGTGCTCTGACTTGGACGGCGCAGTCGGGCGTTGTGGCCTTGAAGGGTGAGATCCGGGCAGCATTTGCGCGCGAGGGAGGCTTGGCGGGATCCTTGGGGTGGCCGCTCGCACCGAGCACCCCGGTAGGTAGTGGTGCCGTCCAGGGTTTCCAAAACGGCGCGATTACGTCGTCGCCGAGCGAAGGTACGCACGCTATCTCAGGAGAAATTCGAACGCTGTACGGTGTCACGGGTGGGCTGAGTGGGCGGCTCGGCTGGCCAGCAAGCGATGTCAATGCCTATGACGCGAACGGTGGTGGTTTCGCGCAGGGATTCGCGAATGGTGCGATTACTCGCACGGACGACACTGGGGCTGTGCTCGTTGAGGGCCCGATTCGGGCCTTCTATAATACCCTCGACGGAATGCTGGGAGATCTTGGCTGGCCGTTGAGCGGTGCGAAGTGCCAGGTGAGCGGCATTTGCTCGCAGCCGTTCACCGGGGGCATCGTTGATGTCTCGGCGGAGGGAGTAGCATCGCTGCGTGCAGTCGCTGTGGAGGCCAACGGGGCTGAGTAAGCTATTTCACCGCCCAATCCTCTGACGCCCCTGTAGACGGGCGGCCGTGCGAACAGGCGGTCACTGCCAAGTGACGCGGAAGAATGGAATCTGAGGAGCAAAGTACCGTCTAGGGCAGGATGCGATGCTGCTCAATTCGAGCTCGCGCGCCGAGTCCAACACCCAGAATGACCCGAACGGGCCAGAGGAGAGGTCCGCCGTACTTCTTGAAGAGGAATCGTTGTGCACTGTCATGGTGTGCCCGGATCATGCGAGCGGACTCACCACCCCGGGTGGAGTGTGCTCCAGTATGGATCACTACGGCTCCAGGCACGTACACGTTCCGAAGGCCGAGCTTCCCGATCCGATACCCTAGATCGACGTCTTCGAAGTACATGAAGTAGCTCTCGTCGAAACCATTCAGCTCGTCCATCACCGAGCGGCGGACCATCAGGAATGCACCGGAGAGCCAGCCGGCGTCTCGGGTCATGAGGTGGGATCCGGTCTCCCGCCGATACGCCCGTGTCCAAGGATTCTTGGGCCACAAATCAGCGAACAACGCGTGTCCCACACCAGACCGAAGTGACGGGATGGTGCGAGCCGACGGATAGACCTCCCCGTCCGAGGAGAGTATCTGCGGCCCGACAGCGGCGATGTTTGCGTCATCGTGCGCGGTGGTCAGCAGAATATCGATGGAACCGGAGCCGACGGTCACGTCGGGATTGCTGATGACGACCCAATCGATCTCGGCAGGAAGTCCTCGCACTGCCTCATTGATGGCGTGTCCGTAGCCGCGGTTGGATTCCAACGGCAGGTAATACGCGCCCGCTTCCCGTGCAAGGGCAGCAATCACGTGGGGATCGCCTGCTGGCTTGTTATCGGCGACGACAACGCGCAGAGGCAGGGCTGAAGACCCCGTTAATGAAGACAGGAACGGGCCGAGAACATCGTCTGATCCGTAGCTCACCGTCACAACGGCCACATGTGCCGTCTGGGACTGGGAACTCGATGCGGTGGCCATACGTTCTTCCATCATAGTTCTAGGCTAGATTGACATGCGGCCATCCCGGCCAGCTACACAGTGAGGCTACATGCGATATATAAAGGAAGTTCTCCAATCACGAGAGCTCCTGGCCAATCTCACCCTGCGTGAGATTCGTGGTCAGTACAAACGCACGATATTCGGGCAGCTCTGGTCTTTGGTGAACCCACTGGCGTCGATGCTGGTATACACCCTCGTCTTCGCATTCATCCTGCGTGTGACGCCACCTCCCGGAGATCCCAGCGGGTTGAACATCTTCCCTGTGTGGCTTTTGTGTGGACTTCTTCCGTGGACGTTCTTTGCAAACGTCGTTCAGCAGGGCATGGGCTCGATTCTGGGCAACGTAGGACTCGTGCAGAAGGTGTACTTCAGCCGGATTGTCCTTCCGCTCTCTAAAGTCGGCTCGGTTGGCTATAACTGGCTCTTCGAGATGGGCGTCCTTGTGGCCGTGCTCGCACTCGTCGGCTCCTTCGTGTGGCCTTGGCTCCCCTTGGTTCTGGTGGCCATGGTGCTACTGGCGATCTTTGCTGCCGGTCTCGCGCTCATCCTGGCTGTCGCCAACGTGCACTTCCGTGACACGCAATACTTCATGTCGATTGTGATGCAGATCTGGCTCTATCTCACGCCGATCATCTATCCGATCGGCCTGGTGGCTGACCAGTCGGAGAAGTACGGGGGCCTGTTCGGCACCTCCATCACAATTCTCGACATATACCGAATCAACCCGCTCGAACGTTTCGTAGCGGTATTCCGCCAGTTGCTTTACGACAACAGGTGGCCAGACCCGCAGGACTTCTTACTGTGTGCCATCTGGGCACTTGCAGTGTTCCTTTTTGGCCTGTGGATATTCCGCCGAAGTGAGAAAGGACTGGCTGAAGCCCTATGAGTGAAGTCGCTGTCCACATTGAGCACGTCAGCAAGAAATTCCGTTTGTACCATGAGCGCAACCAGTCCCTGAAGTCGGTCATCATGCGTGGTCGGCGATCCGTGCACGAGGACTTCTGGGCTTTGAAGGACATTAGTTTTGAAGTGCCCAGTGGATCGACTTTTGGTCTGATCGGCAGCAACGGGTCCGGCAAATCGACCCTCCTCAAGTGCCTTGCGAAGATTTACTACCCCGAGAAGGGGACGATCAACTACAACGGCAAGATTGCTGCACTTCTCGAGGTCGGTTCAGGGTTCCACCCAGAGTTGTCAGGTCGGGAGAATGTCTTCTTGAACGGATCAATTCTGGGCATGTCCAAGAAAGAGGTTACGCGCAAGTTCGATGAGATCGTAGACTTCTCCGGGGTTGAGCAATTCATCGATCAACCGGTGAAGAACTATTCGTCGGGAATGTACGTTCGGCTGGGGTTTGCGATTGCAATCAACGTGGACCCAGATGTTCTCGTGGTAGACGAAGTGTTGTCGGTCGGCGATGCGGCGTTCCAAGAGAAATGTCGCCAGAAATTCATAGATTTCAAGACGGCGGGTAAGACTGTCATTCTTGTCAGCCATGCTATGGAATCTGTTCGCGAAATGTGCGATCAGGCGGCTTGGCTCAGCCATGGTGAACTTGTGCAGGTCGGCGATGCCGATGCAACGATTCGTGCGTACTTGAACTCGCTGCCCGGCGACCACAGGGCAGCTTGACCGCTCATCCGCGACTGCACGCCTTTTTTACACACTGTCCAAGGGAAGAGAACACACGTGTCCAAGCTTTATGATGACCACGCCGCCGGATCAACTCCCACTTCACAGACGTCACCGACCCGCGTGCTCGTCGTGACCGCGGACGTTCTCGGTGACCGGATGGCCGGTCCGGCGATTCGAGCGTGGGAAATGTCAAAAGCGTTGTGCCGCGTGACCGACGTGCGCCTCATCTCGACGGCGCGCTCCACTATCGAGAGCGACAAGTTCACGGTCGGCGAGGCCCTCACCGCCGTTGAGCTCAAAGCACACGTTGAATGGGCTCAGGTGCTCATCTTTCAGGGACATCTACTGGCCAGCCACCCCTGGATCAAAAAAACCGGCACCATCATCGTCGCCGACATATACGATCCAATGCACTTGGAACAGCTGGAACAGGGTCGAGAGCTGCCCGCGAAGGAACGAACGGCCGGAGTCGCCGGAACGGTCGAGCTGCTTAACGAACAGATCAGGCGCGCCGACTACATGCTCTGCGCCTCCGCCAAGCAGAGGGACTTCTGGCTCGGTCAGCTAGCGGCCATGGGACGCATCAATCCGGCGACGTACGACGATGACGAGAGTCTTCGATCCCTGTTGGCCATTGTGCCTTTCGGCGTAGAGGATACGTCACCGGTGCAACGTCAGCACGGTATTAAGGGTGTTGTTCCCGGAATCGCAGCAGATGACAAGGTCATCATCTGGGGTGGGGGAATTTACAACTGGTTCGATCCTGTCACGCTGATTCGGGCCGTTAACGCGCTGTCGCTGCGCCGTGACAACGTGCGGCTGTTCTTCCTCGGAGTGAAACACCCGAATCCCGACGTGCCTGCCATGAGTATGGCTGTGCGTGCACGCGGCCTGGCCGAAGAGCTTGGACTGCTTGATCGCGTCGTGTTCTTCAACGAGGGCTGGGTGCCCTACGAGACTCGCGCTGACTATCTGCTGGATGCAGATGTCGGCGTGAGTACGCACCTCGAACACCTCGAAACAGCATTCAGCTTCCGCACACGAATTCTCGACTATCTGTGGACGTCCCTGCCGATTGTTAGCACGCAGGGGGATACGTTTGCGCAGCTCATTGATGCGAACGAACTGGGAATCACCGTGCCGCCCGAAGACGCCCGCGCTCTCGAGCTCGCACTCGAGCGTCTCCTGTACGACGACGAACTGCACGCGGCCACGGCTCGGCGTGTCCACGATTTCGGACTGTCGATGACCTGGGGCAAGGTGTTGGTTCCGATCACGGAATTCTGCCAAAGCCCGCATATCGCTCCCGACCGCTATGTGCCCCTGGAGCTTCCGCAGGAGATCCACCTGCGCCAGCTTCAGCGCCGAGTGGAGGGTCTGGAGGCGAGTACGTCCTGGAGGATGACTCGTCCTCTTCGTTGGGCCATCGACAAGCTCAGGTACCGCCGACCGCGTAGGTCCTGACTCTAGAAGGCATACCCGGAGCTACTCCGGCGATGCCCGACCTGCTCGTTTATACACTCGCAAGTTGACTGTCCCCATGGAAAGGTGTTCATGTCCTCGTTACGTCCGGGAGTAGTATCCGTCGTCCTCGTTAACTTTCGCGGGACGAATGACACTATCCACGCAATCCACCATTTGGGCAAACTCCACTGGCCGGCCGACAGGCTCGAAATTATCGTCGTCGAGAACCACTCGGGTGACGACAGCGCCATGCGAATCAGAGCCGCTGCTCCTCACGTCGTGCTCATTGAATCGAAGGCTAATCTAGGGTTTGCCGGTGGGTGCAACCTCGGCGTGGCCTCGGCCACTGGGGAATTTCTTGCTTTTCTGAACAATGACGCAAAGCCGGATGAAGACTGGATACATGCGGCCATCGCACGATTCCAGCAGTCACCCAACATCGGTGCGGTCGCCAGCAAAGTCCTCGATTGGGACGGAGTGTTGGTCGACTACATCGGCTCGGCTATGACGTGGTTCGGTCAGGGGTACAAGCCCCTGACTGCGCAGCCCATCCCTAGTGGACCCGACAGGGTGAAGGATGTTCTTTTCGGTACCGGGTCGGCTATGTTCGTGCGGCGAGATGTGTATGACGCGCTCGGCGGCTTCGACGAGCGGTTCTTCATGTTTTTCGAAGACGTGGACCTGGGTTGGCGCCTGAACCTCCGGGGGTGGCGTTTCGTCTACGAACCCGCCTCGTTCGCCTACCACAAGCACCACGCATCAATGTCCTCGTTTGGAGCGTTCAAGGAGACCTACCTGCTGGAGCGCAATGCGCTCTTCGCCCAGTACAAGAACCTCGGTGAAGACGCTTTCCGTAGCACCTTTGCGGCCACTCTGCTGCTCGCCGTGCGGCGAGCCGTTGCCCGTGGGGAACTCGACTCGACAGCGTTTGACCTTCGAAACGGTGCAGATGATGGTCCAGTGATGTCAGTCGCGAAAGACGCCATGGCCGGGGTCTACGCCATAGACCAGTTCATTGAAGAGCTACCGTCCCTCACGGAGTCCCGCAATGAGGTGCAGTCCCATCGGGTCGTTGCGGATAACCGTCTCTGGTCACTTTTCGGCGAGACTGATGCACCGTCCTACTCGTCAGAGCACTATCTGGAAGGCTACGACAAGATCGTCACGGTTTTCGGGGTGACTGAGTCACCAGCCGTTACGAAGGTGTTGATCATCACGGGAGATCCGATCGGCGCGAAAATGGCAGGTCCTGCCATTCGCGCGTGGCACATGGCCGAGGCGCTGTCAAAAGACAATGCCGTGACTCTCGTCACACTCTCCGGAACCGAAGATCTATCGGCACCCTTCGACATCGTGCACGTGCGTCCCGGCGATGATCGTTCGATGCGCAAGCTCGAACAGGTGAGTGACGTCATCGTTTTCCAAGGCCTGGCTATGGCACTGTTCGAGTCGCTACGCAAGACCGACAAGATCATCGTCGCGGACATCTACGATCCCATGCACCTTGAGCAGCTCGAACAGGGCCGCGAGCACGGGACCGAGCAATGGAAGAAGCAGGTCGGCGATGCCACGGAGGTGCTCAACGAGCAACTCGCCCGCGGAGATTTCTTCCTGTGTGCCTCGGAACGTCAGCGACACTTCTATCTGGGGCAGCTGGCGGCTCTGGGACGGGTTAATCCTGCGAACTATGCAGACGACCCCGATCTGAAGGGTCTCCTCGACGTAGTGCCGTTCGGGCTCAACGAGGTCTTCCCGGCAGCGACCAATCGAGTCCTCAAGGGGGTGCTTCCTGGGATCGGGGAAGACGACAAGGTGCTCCTCTGGAGTGGTGGACTCTACAATTGGTTTGATCCCAAGACCCTCATTCAGGCAGTAGCGCAACTTTCCGAACGCCACACGAACGTGCGCCTCTTCTTCCAAGGAACCAAGCATCCGCATCCCGGTGTGCCCGAAATGGGAATCGTGGCCGAATCGCGAGCGCTCGCGACTGAATTGGGTGTACTGGACAGTTCCGTGTTCTTCAACTCATCCTGGGTGGACTACGCACAGCGGCACAATTACCTCGGAGAGGCAGATGCCGGGGTGAGCACCCACTTCGATCATGTCGAGACGACCTTTTCCTTCCGCACACGAATCCTGGACTATCTGTGGGCCGAGTTGCCCATGGTGGTGACGGAGGGGGACCACTTCGCCGAGCTCATTGCGGCAGAAGGACTGGGGGTCGTCGTGCCGCCGAGCGATGTGACAGCACTGGCTGACGCCCTTGAGCGGGTCCTTTTCGATGATTCCTTCGCTCAACAAGCCCAGAAGAACATTCGGCGGGTGCGGGCCGACTACGAGTGGGGCACCGTTCTTGCGCCCCTCGTGTCGTTCGTTGCTAACCCGCAGCATTCTCCCGACCTTATTGAAAGCGGCCTCGTTTCCGCGGAAGGGTCACGCAAGACACGGGGTTCGCTCATTCGCCGCAAGAAGCATGGTCTTCGCCACGATGTTGGCCTCCTGGCGCACTACCTGCGTACAGGCGGACCGCGCGTTGTCCTGAAAAAAGTACGAAGCCGACTCAAGCGACGCTGATTTGCCGGGCGGCCCAAATCGGTCGCTCCGTATACTCATCTGGCCTTGGACGAAAGGAGTTTAGCCTCCATCCTCCCGTTCTCGAGACTTCCAACAGAGCATTTTTTCGAAAGGCACGCGGTAGGGCATGAACGGTACTATTCCTCGGAGGGGGGATCGTCAGCAGCGAGGCAAGTTGAGGCGGAGCTTCCGTATCGTGGCGCTTGCACCAGTGTTTGCGGTGCTTGCGTTGATGTGTTGGGCCCTGGCCTCTCCTATCGGGTCAAGTCCGGACGACGATTTCCACCTGGCGAGTATCTGGTGTGCGGGCGGCGACGTGGCCGGTCAGTGCGAGGCAGTGGCAGATCCGGAGCAGCGCGCCATACCGGCATCAGTGTTGGGAGCCACTTGCTTCGCTTTCAAGCCACACCAAACCGGTTCCTGCCAGGACTTCGGCACCGGCGGTGAAATGGTCTCAACTGACCGCGGCAATTTCACCGGGTCTTACCCGCCGGTTTTCTACAGCACAATGAATCTGTTCGTATCCAGCGGAATCGAGGTCTCCGCGCTGGTCATGCGATTTGTTAACATCGCGCTGCTCGTGGGAATTGCTTCCGTACTCTATGCGGTGCTGCCGCCGAACCGACGGCTGACCTTAGTCTGGGGGTTTGCTGCAACGGTTGTTCCCCTTGGCGTGTTCCTGATCGCCTCGAACAATCCGAGCTCTTGGGCCGTTATCTCCGCTGGCACGCTGTGGGTGGCACTTCTGGGGTATTTCGAGTCGACGGGTCGTCGAAAGATTGCCCTGGGCATCCTGTCGGTGGTGACAGCGGTCATGGGTGCAGGTGCGAGGGCAGACGCGGCGGTTTACGTTATTCTGGCCGTGTTGATTGTTGGAGTGCTCAGCGCCAAATGGAACCGAGTCTGGGCGATCTCCGCAATCTTGCCGATCGGTCTGATTGGGATTGCCGCAGCCTTCTACGGGTTCGCCCAACAATCCTCTTCAGCGCTGTCCGGGCTTGGCCCCAGTGGAGCCACCGACCCACCCCCGAATTGGATGTCCTTGCTCGCCACCAACCTTCTCGAAGTCCCCTCTCTCTGGGTCGGGGTTTTCGGATCATGGAAGTTGGGCTGGTTGGACACAACTCTCCCAGGAATTGTTTGGGTGGGCGGGTTTGGCGCATTCGCCGCTCTCGTTTTCGTAGGACTCAGGTGGCAGTCGCCGCGAAAGCTCGTAGCAGTCGTCGCCATGCTTGGTGCAATGTGGGTCGTCCCGACGTTCATCCTGCAACAATCTCAGGTGGCTGTGGGCTCGGAGGTGCAGCCTCGATATCTCCTCCCGCTCATCGTCATGCTGGCCGGCGTCTCCTTTTTGGGGCCCGCGCACCGACGTATCGAGCTGTCCGCAACCCAAACTGTGGCACTAGTTGCCGTACTCTCAGTCGCAAATTCAGTCGCTCTCATGTTCAATATGAGGCGCTACGTGACAGGCGAAGACGTAGCCGGAGTCGACGTTGATGACGCCCCACCATGGTGGTGGTCGAATCTCCCACTGTCCCCATTGATAATCTGGATTCTAGGTTCCGTCGCCTTCGCCCTCTTCCTGGGGATCATATCCCGAACCGAACTGGCGCGGCGGTATGCGGTTCCTCGAACCACTGCCAGATCCTGCGATCCCGGCAACGTAGACGATATCGCTGTGGAGGAGAAGGAGGCTGGGGCGTGGGAAAGACGGTGAGCCCGGCGTGCTGGTTATACTCAAAGGGGGCATGGGTAGGGTCAATTTCGCCCGATTCCTGCAGGCTTCGCTCGACCCATTTCTTGCACAAATTTCTCCGTCGAAAGGCACACGGTATTCCTCGTTTATGAGCAGCTCAGATATCCTCGTTATTCTGCCCACTTTGGGGGACCGGCTCGATACTCTTCGTGAGTCGCTGGAGTCCATTGAGCAGCAGCGAGGGGACGTGCATTTAACTCTGGCTTTGGTTGTCCCGGCGGGCGCGACTGAAGCTCGTGCGTTGGGCGAGGAATTCGGGGCTCTCCTCGTCGATGATCCGCGTGAGGGGATCTCGGCGGCAATCAACTACGGTTTGGCTGCTCGACATGGCGAGAAGTACTATGCATGGATTGGGGACGATGACCTCTTTCGTCCGGGCGGATTGAAGTGCCTGACGCGGATGATGGAAGCGGATGCGAAGGCCGTCCTTGCCTATGGCGCCTGCGACTACATCGATGTTTCCGGAACGACGCTGGCTGTGAGCAACGCCGGCGCGCTGGCCAAGTGGCTATTGGCTTGGGGACCAAATCTTATTCCCCACCCGGGTACCCTTATCCGGCTTGATGCCTTGGAGGCGATCGGCGGATTTGATGTGGAGCTGAAGTATTCAATGGATTTGGATGCTTTTTTGAAGTTGCGCCGCTTCGGGCGGTTCATATCGACGCGAGTGCCGGTCTCGGCTTTCCGCTGGCACCCGGATTCCTTGACAGTATCGAGCCGATTGAGTTCGAGCCTGGAGTCTGAGGCGGTAAAGCGGTCTCACCTGCCCGCAGCGTTGCGGCCGGTGAGCATATTGTGGAGCTATCCGATTCGGTGGGCTTCCGCCTTCGCCGCCCGTCGAGTGAGTGCGCGGGCCTGAGTTGGTGCCGTCCAGTGATTCCCGGTCCGCCACACCGTCTTCGAGAGCAGACGGCGTAACCAAGGGCGATCGAGCCGTCACGGAGCGAACCTGGTTGATCATCCCCTTGTTCAATGAGGGCTCCGTCATATTCGACGTCGTGCAGCAGGCTCGCGAGACCTTCCCGAACGTTGTGTGCGTCGATGATGGAAGTACCGACGACTCTGGTGACAATGCCCTGCGTGCGGGTGCTCATCTCGTGCGGCATCCGATCAACCTCGGCCAAGGGGCAGCCTTGCAGACCGGGTTGCGTTATGCGCTCGGTGATGCCGGAGCCGCGTATTTTGTCAGTTTCGATGCGGACGGTCAGCACCGCACAGAGGATGCCCTCACGATGGTGCGGCGTTTGGCGACGGAGCCACTTGACATAGTTATTGGGTCCAGGTTCCTGGACGGACGCACGAAGCCGGGCGTTCTGAAGCGCGTCGTCCTCAAGGCCGCGGTTGTTTTTCAAAATCTGACATCGGGAGTTCGGCTGACTGACGCCCACAATGGGCTTCGTGCGTTTTCTCGGCAGGCTGCGGGATCGGTGCGGATTACGCAGAATCGGATGGCACACGCATCTGAGATCGTCAATGAGATCGGGCGGCTCAAGCTGCGGTACGCGGAGGAGCCGGTGCACATCATTTACACCGACTATTCGCGATCGAAAGGTCAATCCCTGTGGAATTCCGTGAATATTTTAAACGATTTGATCTTCAAATGATGATTTCTGGCAGGGGTTGATTGGGGTGGACGCGAATCAAGTACTCATCAAGGTAATTCTGATTGTCATTCTGTCGGCTCTCGGATTAATCATTTTGCTTCCGGGGCGTGGCGCTCGGGGCCAAGCGATCAGGCGGCTGACCCTACTCGTGGTGATGGTCTTTGCGATTGTGGCCGTCGTGTTCCCGAGTACAACCAACGAGGTCGCGGCCCTTTTGGGCGTAGGCCGTGGTGCCGACCTGCTCCTGTACGGGCTGATTGTTGTGTTCCTTGGGTATGCCGTGACGTCTACGGCTCACGCACGACGGGCTGATCGGCAGATCACCGAGTTGGCTCGGCGTCTGGCGCTGGCCGATGCCGAATCACCTCCCGCGCCGAAGGCATCCGCCCAACCTGACACTACCGAGACCGCGTGATTTCGCGCGATTGGGAGAACTGAGGGTGGGGAGCGAGACGGAAGTGGCGGGTTCGACCAACCGAGTCGGCGTGCCGCTGATTGCAATTGCGACCATCATCGCGGGTATCAGCGGCTACCTGGTGATTTGGGCGGTTCCTCGACAGGCGGGGTTCGAGGCCTATGCGATTTTCGCGGTTTTCTGGGCCGTGTTGTACTTCATTGTCGGTTGCCTTTTTGGTTTTCAGCAGGAAGTGACTCGGGCTATCTCGGCCCGATCGCCCTCCAGCGATCCATCCCACAGGGTTTCAACTGTTCGATTTGCACTCGGCACGGCGGGGGTTGTGGGCCTGGTAGTGGCCGCTACGAGCCCGCTCTGGGCGCCATCTGCCTTCGGTGCAGGAAACCTGGCGCTGCTGGTTCCCCTCGTCGCGGGGGCTTTGGCCTACGTCGGCGTGGCCGCTGGCAGCGGAGTAATATCGGGACTTGGCCTCTGGCCGGATCTGGCGCTCATCGTATCCCTAGACGGCGTGCTGAGGCTTGCTGCAGTGCTGGCAGTTCTTGGCCTAGACGGGGATGTGGTCCAGCTGGCCTGGGCCGTCATCGCCCCGTTTCCCGTGGCCCTCGGAGTCGTACTTTTCCGCGCCCGCGCCCGCATACGGCCGGCCAGGTACGTCGAGGGAACCTACCGCTCTCTTTACTGGAACAGTTCCCGGACCATGCTCGCCGCTGCGGCCATGTCTCTCCTGGTCGCGGGATTTCCCGCCCTGCTTGCCTTCGCCGCACGGGGAGTCGAACCGGCGTATTTCGGGGCACTGGTGCTCGTAATAACAATTCTGCGTGCGCCCCTGCTCGTGCCGCTGACAGCCTTCCAAGGGTTCCTTGTGGTGTACTTCACCGCGCGACAGTCGCGCGTCATACCAACGGTCCTCTTCCTGCTCGGAGGAGTTGCACTGGGAACCGCAATTCTGGCAGTGGCTATGGCCCTGTGGGGGACTCCACTGTTCGTATGGCTCTTCGGACCCGGAGTCTTGCCCGTGGCAGATCTTCTGGCACCTCTGGTGCTGGTTTCGGGACTTATCGCGGGGCTGTACGTAACCGGACCGGCGATCCTCACTAGAGGGGGACATGCGGCATACACGACAGGGTGGGTTGTGGCCGCCGTTCTCGCCACGGCGGGACTCGTGTTGCCGATTCCGCTGGGCGAACGCGTGCTCGTGGCATTGGCCGTCGGCCCGGGAACGGGACTGCTCGTTCACCTCATCTGGATCGTTCGATCTACGCGGGTGACCGCTTCCGCGATCCCGTAGGCGCCGGGTGGCTATCAGCGGGGAGCGCATGCAGTCTGCGATAAGCTAATGAGGTTTCATGCCTGGAGGCTCATTGATCCAGAGCCCTGCGCAACCCATTGCACTATTTCGGAGTGAACTGAATGACTCTCAGCAAGGCCAAAAAGGCGATCTTCACCGGGATCACGGAACAAGTCCACCGGTACACGGGCACAGTGGAGATGCTCTAGTGCGGCTGCTCGTCACTGGCGCAAATGGAATGCTTGGAAGAAGCATCGTCGCAGAGTGGACGGCGCAACGCCCGAACGACGACCTGACGGTCGTCACTCACGCTGACGTCGACCTGCGGGACAAGAACGCCACCCGCGCCGTGATTGAGAAAGCACAGCCCGACGCGATCATCCATGCCGCCGCGAAGGTGGGCGGAATCGGCCAGAAGATTGCCGAACCGACGCCGTTTCTGCTGGACAACCTGCTCCTGGATTCAAGCGTTCTGTCCGCCGCCATCGATCTTCGGATCCCGGAGGTGTTGTATGTCGGGAGCGCTGCTGTCTACCCGGCCGAGTACGTTCGCCCGATCCTCGAATCGGATCTCCTCGGTGGGCCACTCGAGTCAGCAAACGAGGGCTACGCGGTGGCCAAGATCGCGGCCATCAAGGTGTGTGAGTACGCCAGCCGCCAGTACGGGCTGAGCTTCAAGGCTGCGCTCCCCTCCAATCTCTACGGAGTGCACGACCACTTCGAACTCTCCAACGCACACCTCGTGGCCGCGACCCTGGCAAAAGTTCACAACGCAAAGAAGAGCGGCAGCGACGTCGTCTCCGTTTGGGGCGACGGCACAGCCCGGCGGGAATTCACCTACTCGGTCGATGTGGCCAGCTGGCTCGTCGAGCAAATAGGCCGTCTGTCGGACTGGCCGGCGACTGTGAACCTCGGCTGTGGTACCGATCATTCGGTAGCCGAATTCTATGAGGCTGCCCGTACGGTGATCGGATTCGACGGCGCACTCGAATTCGACACGAGCAAGCCATCCGGAGTGCCCCAGCGTCTGCTCGATTCTTCGGAAGCTCGCGCCATGGGCTGGAATCCCCAGACCACTCTGCTGGACGGCATGGCCGCCACCTACGCCGATTACATTTCCCGCCTGAATGCGCACGAAAGGTAGCATGAACGAGAGAGTCTCACCCTCAACTGTTTTCCCCCTGGCAACCGCGTCTTGGGACGAGGCGGAGTATGCCGCGATTCAACGTGTGGTGGAAAGCGGGCGATTCACCATGGGACCGCTCGTCGCCCAGTTCGAGCGCGATTTCGCCGCACAAATCGGCTCAGCTCACGCCGTCATGGTCAACTCCGGCAGTAGCGCCAACCTGCTTGTGATCGCAGCAGCCGTGTTCAACCCCGACATCGACCTCAATCCCGGCGACGAGGTTCTGGTGCCCGCTGTGTCATGGGCGACCACGTACTTTCCCTTGCAACAGTACGGGCTTCGACTCAAATTCATCGATATCGACGTTGACACCCTCAACATGGACCTTGACCTGGCCGAGGCCGCCATCGGTCCGCGCACCAAGGCAATCTTCGCGGTGAACCTCTTGGGAAACCCCAACGACTTCGACCGCTTGCAGTCCATCGCTCAGCGGCATGAACTGCTACTTCTCGAGGACAATTGTGAGTCCCTCGGCGCCGTGTTCAAAGGCAAGCAAGCCGGGACGTTCGGTGCAATGGGAACGTTCAGCACGTTCTTTTCCCACCACATCTCCACGATGGAGGGTGGAATGATCGTCACAGATGACGAACGTCTCCGTCAGACACTCGTTTCGCTACGCGCGCATGGCTGGATTCGGGAACTCCCGGACAAGAACTTCATTCATGACAAGACGGGCGACCCATACGAGGACTCGTTCTGCTTCGCCCTGCCCGGGTACAACGTGCGCCCGGTCGAAATGTCCGGGGCCATCGGCATTGAGCAGACCAAGAAGATCCCGATGGTGGTCGAGGAACGACGCAGCAACGGCAAATACTTCGTCGACGCGCTGTCGCAGCTGACCGACGTACGGCTGCAGAAGGAAACCGGCGAAAGCAGCTGGTTCGGTTTCTCCCTGGTGTTGGAGGGGGCGCTTGCGGGACGCCGACGTGAGGTCGGCGAGTCGCTCACCCGTGCCGGAATTGAATCCCGTCCGATCGTGGCCGGAAACTTCACGAAGAACCCGGCTATGCGCTATCTCGATGCCGATGTGCCGACATCGTTGCCGGCCGCCGACAAGATCCATTTCGATGGACTGTTTGTAGGCAACCGACACTATGAATCACATGACAGCATCGATGTTCTCGCCGAAGTCCTGGCGGGCATTAGCCGCTAGCGCACCGCTCTGCGCGGGTCGCGGCGGCATGGAGCTCGCGGCGACCCCGATTGCGGAGTGCTACTTGCCTGCGGCGATGGCCCGTTCGAACGACGTGATCGTTTCTGTTGCGACGCGGTTCCAGGAGAACTGGCTTGAGCGGGCGCGCCCGAGCGCGGCCAGTTCCTTTTGCCGAGCCGGATCCGCAGCGAGCTTCTGAACTGCCCTGAGAAGGTCGGCGGGATCGCCCGCGGTGAAGTAATCTGCCGCGTCAGCACCCACTTCACGAAAAATTTCTGTATCGGCCAGCAGTACCGGCAAGTCGATCATCATGGCTTCGAGCGTTGGCAGCGAAAAGCCCGTCGCTAGCGTCGAGTCGATTAGGGCCGTTGCGGTCGCAAAGAGCTCGTGAAGTTCCTCCGTGGGCACCCAGGACTTTAGCTCGACTGAGTCCTGAAGACCCAGACTCTCGACCAGCGGGATGAGCGGGTCATCGCCGTGGCTGCCGGTGATCACGAGGCGCGGCCGATCCTCAGGACGCATCAGGCCCCAGGCGCGCACGACAGTCTGGAAGTCCTTGTAAGGGCTGCGCTGACCGATGGCGAGGAACAGGTCGTCTGCACGGGGCTGTGCGAGCGTCTGCCCTGCCGGGGGAGTGCGACCGGCAAGTGGGATCATGTCGATACGGTCGCTCGGAACCTTCAGGTAGCGCCGGATGGCTGCGGCCGAGTACTCGCTGATCGTGATGATCCTGGTTGCGTTCGCTGCGCCACGCTTTTCCATCCACTTCACAGGCTCCGTGAAAAGCTTGGTCTGCATGAGTTCCGGGTGCGAGAAATACAACAGGTCGTGCACGGAGATGACGACGGGCATTGTGGAGCGCAACGGGCCGAACATCGAAGGCCCGTGGATGAGGTCGGCGCCGGCCTTTTTTGCCGCACGCGAGACGCTGAACAGCTCACCGCGGGCCCAGGTGAAACGGTTTTCACCGCTAATGCCGGAATCGATGACGGTGCCTGGGAACCACGAGAGGTCAGAGCCCACGAGCTCCGAGCTGCCGAAGCCGACGAAGTCGAAGCCGGTATCGAGCTTGCCTATCTCCCGATACAGCTCGCGCGCGTAGGTCTCCATTCCTCCTTTCGTGCCGGTCGACTGCAGAAGGTTTACGAAAATCAGAGGCATAACGACGAGTTTAGTCGCTGGCCGTTGTGTGGGTGGCGAGGGGCGAACTCGTGAATCAATGGCACACTGAGTGAGTGAGTGTGCTTGTGACCGGCGGTGCCGGATATATCGGATCCCATGTTGTTCGACTGCTCCGGGAACGCGGTGAGCAGATTGTCGTCGTCGACGACCTCGTCACGGGAGACAGGGATCGAATCCCCGGGATACCCCTCATCCAGATGGATCTTGCTGACTCCGGTGCACCGACCCTGCTCGAAGCGGTCATGCGCGAGCACGGGGTAGAACAGGTTATTCACTTCGCGGGCCGCAAACAGGTGGGCGAGTCCGTGTCCCGTCCCGCCTGGTATTACCAGCAGAATGTCGGCTCCCTCGCGAACCTACTGCTCGCCATGGAGAACGCGGACGTCAACCGAGTAGTTTTTTCGTCTTCTGCCGCCGTGTATGGCACCTCGGAGGGTTCCGCACTGCGGGAAGACACCGCGCAAAACCCGATAAATCCGTACGGCGAGACCAAACTCGTCGGAGAGTGGTTGCTCGCAGCTGCAGTCGCGTCCTTCGGAATCCGGGCATCAAGCCTGCGATACTTCAACGTTGCAGGTGCAGGCTGGCCCGAGTTGGGGGACACTGCCGTGTTGAACCTCGTACCCATGGTTCTGGAACGTCTGGATCTCGGAGTGGCCCCGCTCATCTTTGGCGATGACTACGCGACACTCGACGGTACCTGTGTGAGGGACTACATTCACGTGCTTGATCTTGCGGAGGCCCACCTTGCTGCCCTCGACAGCCTGGTCGCCGGGCCTGCGAGACACGACGTCTACAACGTCGGCACGGGGGTCGGTTCTTCAGTGCGCTCAATGGTCGACGAGATCATCGCCGTCTCCGGAGTGAACGCCGTCCCCGAAGTGAGGGAGCGCCGCCCCGGAGACCCCGCCGTTGTCGTGGCCGACCCGCACGCAATCGCCGTGGCCATCGGTTGGACCGCGAAGCGGGGGCTCACAGATATCGTACGGTCGGCGTGGGACTCGCACCTGTTGCTCAAACGATGACGATGTTGGTTGCACTCTGCACATACAACGGTGCCGCCTATCCACAGGAGCCGCTGCGCAACATCCTGAATCAAACTCGGCGCCCAAGCGAAATCGTCGTGTCCGACGACGGATCCACCGATTCCATGCCTTCTCTCGTGGAAGGCGTTTTCGCGGAGCGGCAGGACAACCACGATGGTGACCATGGCGACAAACAGGCGCGGCGGGTTGCGAGAATCTCGAGAACGAGCCGCAGCGATCGCGCATCCCGGTCGGCCTACTTGGTGGGATCCGTCCAGTGCCGGCCGAGCGGCGGACCAGGCAATACAACAATTTCGGACTCGCAGGACGTCGCCCGTGATCTTCTTCAGCCTGCCTAGGACATGAACGACAGGTTGCGCGTAGCCCTCTCCATGCTGACTCTCGTGAGGGGAGGCATGGGCGGAAGTGAAACCTATGCCCGTGCACTCACTGAGCGTCTGGCCTCTAGCGATGCCGTTGACGCACGCGCGTACCTGCCAGCGTCTGCACGCGGATTCAGCGCCGGACTACCCGAGCATATTATCGAGGCCGCACGGAACGGCCCAAGCACCCGAGAGCGCCTCGCGGGGCTCGCCAGAATCCAAGCCCGATCAACCTCGATTCGACGGGCTATGGACAATGCAGACGTCGTGCACTACCCGTTCACCGTGCCGGCACCGACCCCCAGCCGCAGCCAGGCCACAGTTCAATCGCTGCTCGACGTTCAGCACCTGGAGTTACCTCACATGTTCGGCCGACTGGAGCTGCTGTACCGCCAGCGGTTCTATGAGGGCTTCGCAGCCAAGGCCGATGCCGTGATCACGATCAGCCACTTCGCCAAGGCGCGAATGGTTGGCAGCCTCGGGCTCGACCCGGAGCGCATTCACGTGGCGCACCTCGGCGTCGATACTGCTCGATACACACCCAACGCCGGCGCCCGGGAGAACTTCGTTCTCTACCCAGCCCGAGGATGGCCCCACAAGAACCATGCGCGGCTGATCGAAGCCATGCGGCTGGCACGACGAGCGCTGCCGGATCTGCGTCTGGTACTGACTGGCGGAGCGCTAGGTGGCTTGGGTGACCTACCCGACTGGGTGGAACGACGTGGACTCGTCGGGGAGGACGAGTTACTCAGGCTCTACCAAACGGCCACCGCGCTCGTGTTTCCTAGTCTCTACGAGGGGTTCGGGCTGCCGCCGCTGGAGGCTATGGCCGCGGGGTGCCCGGTTGCGGCATCCAATGCTGGATCGTTACCTGAAATAGTCGGGCATGCGGGAGTGCAGTTCGATCCTTACCATTCCGAGGCCATCGCGGCGGGCATTCTGGAGGCTATAACACGTGGCGGCGAACTAGCCGAGGCCGGCCTGCTTCACGTCAAAAAATTCACCTGGGAAAATTGCGCCAACGTTCACATTGAGGCATACCGCGCGGCTGATCAGCGGAAGAACTCATGACAGACCACGATTGATCGGTAAGCTCTATGGGTCGAGGGTTTGGCTGCAGCGGATGACCGCGAGCATGGCCAGGCCTTTCCAGCCACATAGTAGGGATCCTCCATGGCCAAGCGCGCTTTCATCACCGGTATCACCGGACAAGACGGTTCATACCTCGCGGAACTGCTGCTCGGTAAGGGCTACGAAGTTCACGGCCTGATCCGTCGGGCGTCAACGTTCAATACATCCCGAATTGATCACCTCTACGTGGACCCGCACGATGACGGCGCAAAACTCTTCCTGCATTACGGCGACCTGAGCGATGGTTCCCGGCTCAGCACCCTCCTCGCGGAAATCAAGCCGGACGAGGTCTATAACCTGGCTGCGCAGTCGCACGTGCGTGTGTCGTTTGATGAGCCTGAGCACACAGCCGACACGACCGGGATGGGCACGATTCGTCTGCTGGAGGCCGTGCGGATGTCCGGGATTCATTGCAGGTTCTATCAGGCGTCGAGTTCGGAGATGTTCGGGGCGTCGCCGCCGCCACAGGGTGAGGAAACGCCGTTCTACCCGCGCTCCCCGTACGGTGCTGCGAAGGTCTACAGCTACTGGATCACGAAGAATTACCGTGAGGCGTACGGCATGTTCGCCGTGAACGGAATCTTGTTCAACCACGAGTCGCCGCGTCGCGGCGAGACGTTTGTGACACGGAAAATCACCCGTGCGGTCGCGGCGATCAAGGCCGGCACGCAGGACTATGTGTATCTGGGTAACCTCGACTCGATTCGTGACTGGGGATACGCGGCCGAGTATGTGGAGGGCATGTGGCGCATGCTGCAGGTTGATGAGCCGGAAGACTTCGTGCTCGCCACCGGCGGCAACTTTACAGTGCGGGACTTCGTGCAGACCGCGTTTGAGCATGCGGGCCTGGAGTGGGAAAGCCACGTGCGTTTCGATGAGCGGTACCTGCGCCCCACCGAGGTGGATGCCCTTGTGGGCGACGCCTCGAAGGCGGAAGCGAAACTCGGCTGGAAGGCCACTGTAGACACGGCGGAACTTGCCCGCATCATGGTCGATGCCGACATCACCGCGCTGAGCCACGCCGGAGGGCGTTGGATCGACGAAGTTAAGCTCGCGAGTTGGGGCACCAAATAAAATGACCGAAACCGACCACCGCGACCACGTGGACTTCGTTCCCGGCCCGCTGGACCGCGCGAGTACCTTCTACGTGGCCGGGCACCGTGGCCTCGTCGGCTCGGCCATTTGGCGGCGCCTGCAATCCGAAGGTTTCACGGACCTCGTGGGCCGGACCTCGGCGGAGCTGGACTTGAAAGACCGCGACGCTGTGTTCGCGTTCTTCGCCGACACGAAGCCTCGGTATGTGGTTCTCGCGGCGGCGAAGGTCGGCGGGATCCTGGCCAACGACACCTACCCCGTTGATTTTCTCAGCGACAACCTGCGGATTCAGGTAAATGTGCTCGATGCCGCGTTGAAATTCGGCGTGGAGCGCCTCTTGTTCCTCGGGTCGAGTTGCATTTATCCACGGCTCGCGACACAGCCGATCAGAGAAGATTCCTTGCTCACGG
>Ga0307486_1000733_pt1 | contig 27977 bp, 28 predicted proteins | sample CBIW02metaG_FD_203663 | JGI IMG/M metagenome (GOLD analysis project Ga0307486, IMG submission 203663) | Sea-ice brine microbial communities from Beaufort Sea near Barrow, Alaska, United States - CBIW 0.2 | ecosystem: Environmental > Aquatic > Marine > Coastal | place: USA: Alaska | collected... | reverse complement strand
TATTATTGGTGAAGGAACTATAGCAGATGCTATTTTGGACAGGATCGTGAACTCCTCACACCGGATTGACCTCAAAGGAGAATCATTAAGAAAAGGAGCTTTAAAGAACGAATAACATTAATTTTTTTATATAATTGCAGTATCTTTCAAAGTGGCACTGTTTGACCGAAACAGGTGGCACCATCACTCCGAAATAGCCATGCAGTTAATTATTTCAGATTATTCATTAAAAATGACTGCTTTGATTATTGAATTTCAAGAACTTTCTCAAAAACTTCAAAGAACACTCCAAAGAAAATTCGAATTAGAAAAATTATCTAAAAAACTACAAGAATGGTATTTATTATCTTTTTTAGATTTTGTAAAAGAGCTAAAGAAAAAGAAAATTAAACTATCCTTATCAGAAGAAGCTGAATGGGAAGATTACTTTTTACAAGAAAGCAAAAAAGCCTTAGAATTAAATACCAATATAGATACTACTGATAAAGAAATTGATGCAATGGTTTATGAATTATATGGGTTAAATAAAGATGAAATTGAAATTGTTGAAAATAGTTAACTTATTTTCAGGCAGTATTAAGAAATAACAATTAAACCATAACCAAACAAGCTAAAGGCTATTGGTGAGCTTGTAAAAAATGGTAGAAGTAAGGTTTAATTTTAAATTGAGCAACCAGAAGGATTCTGTTTAATTACTGCCTGACTAGGAGATGAAAAACCGGAAATTCCTGAAACGATCCTTTTTTAAGATTCAAAGATTGAAAAAAGATAAAATTTCTCTTTATGAATTTCTAGCCTTACCGGACCAGGAACAATTTGCTATAATATTTAATAAAGGTAATTATATTGATTTTCGACTGGAAGAGAAGAAAAGATTTGTTTTGTATGCAGTGGAGTTATTTTTTGTTGAGGTAGAATATGATAATGAGGCAAACAAAGTAATTAACAAACGTGCTTTTGTATCTGGAGAGATATTGGATAAATATTCAGGTCTAAATTAGGATGTATTTTATTACAAATTTTTTGTCATTTACTCTATCGAATACCTACTTCAGTAAAGTTTTTGTTTTAAAATCCATTTTTGACGTATCCAAGACGCAAACTATAAGCAAGGGGGAAGCATAGGTATAATAACTGACTCCCTCCGTAAAGAAAACTTTCTTTTTTAAATTATTATTTTCTTCGTTATCTGGTAAATTTTCTTCGGCTCTTATAAATTTTCTTGGAAAAATTGTGGAATCTTTTTTTGTCTCCTCTCGAAAGAATTCAATCCAATTCGCAATCCTCCAATTTTTAAATTTAGGGTTTTTAGCTATGTATGGCTTTTTTATTTCTTCTAGGTAGGCGAGATCTCTTCTGTCCCCTAAATCTAATAGATCACTCTTTGATATTTTTAAATCTTTATATTCAATAACATTATACTTGTTATAATAATGGTTTTTTCCCCAACGATGAGCAGCCTCTTTATTTTCTTCCCAAAAATAATATCCAGTACCTAAAAATGGAATTTTCTTTTTACCTTCTACCATCCTGACAACCGCTTTAAAAGGGGATTTTGCTAAAATGTAGGCAGGATGCCCCGCTTTACAAGTATGTTGATATGTATAAAGAATAAAATTACTCATTTGCCATTTTCTTATCCAAATCGATTAGATTTTTTATCAAATCTTCTTTAAATCCGGACAAGTTGAGAGTAGGAAGGGTAACTGTTTCGAACCCGGAGAGGGATGTGAAATTTGAGATGAAACTCCTTATGTAGGGAAAAACTATCGCAGGGCCATTAACGGACATGAAATTAAAAAGCTGATCCTCTTCTTGGGCAGAATAACTAAAAATACCAACGCTAGTCATTTTTAGAATAAACTGATTTTCTTTATTTAAAAGTTCCATTTCTATATTAATATGAAATTGTTGCTTTTTTCTACTAATAAGAGCTTGAGGTTGGATCTCAAAAGAGCTTTTTTCTATGTCAATTTCAGTTTTTTCAAATTGAAACCTTGGCACTACAAAATTCCTGAAATTTAAATTGGATTCCATACAATTATAATGTGAGTTTGTTCTTAAAATAAAAAAAGAACCTTTTTAGGGTCCTTTTTAATTAGAATATCTTGGTCTAAATTAACCGGTTTATGTTCTTTCTCGAAATATTCAAATATTTTGAACGAATATAAATAGTCACAGTTTACTTTACTGTTATTAAACCAATCGCTAAATTCTTCGACCTCATAGTCATTGAATTCATTAAATAATTCATCTAATTCATGGTCAGATAAGCTATCCGCAAAAGCTTGATTGGCTTTTATTGAGGCGTTCATTTCTTCAGTAAACATAGCTTTAGTATTAGTTTATTTGGACAATTCAAAAACTTGATTCAATCTTATATTTCAAATATAGGATTTTATTATTATTATTATTATAAATTCATCCTAATTTTTAATCAAGCTTATTTAAATTTCCTGCAAATATAGTTATAATTTCTAATCTTTTTATTGAATTTATTTGATTAAAACAATAACAGCTAATGCACCCTATAAACAAAAACATTTATTTTAAATGAAAAGGGAGGTGTTTCAGCTTAAAAAGATTCAGCCGTACACTAATCGTACAAATTAGAAAATAAAAAAACCATAAACTCTTGAAAAACAAGAGTTTATGGTTTTATCAAGCGGAGAAAGAGGGATTCGAACCCCCGGAGGTGTGACCCTCAACAGTTTTCAAGACTGCCGCATTAAACCGCTCTGCCATTTCTCCTTTGCCTTTATCAAAGCAATGCTTTGCTTAGGCGGGTGCAAATATAACAAGGTTTTATAATTTCACACAATTAATTTAAGGGTTTTTTCAGCTTATTTTATTTCGCGATTATTTAACCTGATTTATTAATCGCCCGGATCCCTTTTGAATTTCATATATTTATCCTCAATAATAAAAATCTTACTCATGAAACAATTTTTAATGCCAATATTTTGCTTATTTGCCATAGTTAACCTCTATTCCCAGGAAACCGAACTTGAAACTTTAATGGATCAGGATTGGGCAAATCTCAAAAAATATTCTACGGATAATGAACAACTAAAAAGTGAACCCTCAGGAAATACCGTTGTTTTCATGGGAAATTCAATTACCGAAGGTTGGGTAAACGCCAGTCCCGAATTTTTTTCCGATAACAATTATATTGGTCGGGGAATAAGTGGGCAAACAACACCGCAAATGCTTGTCCGGTTCATGCCGGACGTTATCGACCTTCACCCAAAAGTGGTGGTCATTTTGGCCGGCACAAACGATATCGCGGGAAACACGGGATTTTCATCGGTAAAGATGATAACCGATAATATCAAAGCCATGGCACAACTGGCTGTTGCAAACGATATTAAAGTGATCTTATGTTCTGTTTTGCCCGTATTTGATTATCCATGGAGAACAGGACTTGAGCCTGTTGATAAAATTGAAGAAATCAACCAATGGCTGAAAGAATATGCCCTGGAAAATGGCCTTATTTATCTGGACTATTTCAGTGAAATGGCCGATGAGAAGAAAGGCTTAAAGAAAGAATTTTCCAAAGATGGGGTGCATCCCAATCTCAAAGGTTATTCAGTGATGGAACCTCTTGCAAAAACGGCGATTCAAAAAGCATTAAATCAATCAAATTAATGCCTTTTACAATTTTTGGAAATTCAGAAAATAAATTTCAGAGTTTGAATGACAAGCTTGAATTTTTCAGATGAATTTTAAACTTTCCAGGACTTTTCAGGAAACCTTGGGAATCTTAAAAATATTCCCGGATTAATATTTCGCTTTGAACCGGAGCTTTTCTAATCCCAATAATTAAATTTGGCTCAAAACTTGTACCTTCCCAACCAAACAAGACCACTGATATATTATGAAAAGAATATTTTTATTTGCCCTGTCCATAAGTTTTTATAGCTGTATGGCCCAGCAAGCAAAAGAACTCGTCAATGTCGACGAAATGGATTTTGCAAACACCATTACATCAAATGAATTAAAGGAACATCTTTACATTTTTGCAAGTGACGAGTTTGAAGGCCGCGAAACCGGAGAACCCGGACAGAAAAAAGCAGCCGAATACCTCAAAACCGAATACAAAAAACTCAATATTCCCTCTCCGCTTGGGAACGATGATTATTTTCAGGAAGTTCCGGCTTCTGTTTTTGAAGGAGATATAAAAGATTCTGAAAACGTGGTGGCTTTTATTGAAGGAAGTGAAAAACCGGAGGAGATCCTTGTAATTTCTTCACATTATGACCACATTGGAATTGATGCTGAAGGAAATATATTTAACGGCGCCGATGATGATGGTTCCGGAACTGTTGCAGTCCTTGAAATAGCCGAGGCATTTATGGAAGCAAAAGCAAGTGGCTTTGGACCAAAACGCTCCATCTTATTTTTGAATGTGACCGGTGAAGAAAAAGGTTTGATAGGTTCAAAATATTATACAGATAACCCGATATTCCCATTGGCACAAACCGTTGTCGACCTCAACATAGATATGATTGGCAGAAGCGATGTGGCTCACGAAGGAAATAACAATTATGTTTATTTAATTGGAAGCGACAAACTGAGCACCGAACTGCACAATTTGAGCGAGGAAGTAAATTCAAAATACATGAACATGGATTTTGATTATACCTATAACGATGAAAATGATCCCAACCGTTTTTACTACCGAAGTGATCATTACAATTTTGCGAAAAACAACATCCCGATCATTTTCTACTTCAACGGAGTTCACGCAGATTACCATAAAATGACAGATACCCCCGATAAAATTGAATATGACCTGTTGGCAAAACGCGCCAGATTGATATTCCTTACAGCCTGGGAAATAGCAAACAGGGCAGAACGCCCGTTTGTGGATAAACCTATAACAGGTTCTCCTGCCACTGAATAAACTTAGACCCTTCAAAACTTAAAAGGCTGCCTGATCTCTCAGGCAGCCTTTTTTTTCTAACTGTTTTCCGTAATCCGCTTTCAATCCTAACTTCTTTACACTGGTATTCGGTTTACCTCAACCCTAAAGGGAGAAGAAGGATTTGACTTCTTTTTTTCCGCTCCCGATAGCTATCGGGAGCGCAGATAGGGTTCAGCAACTTTTAACAACAAACCATAAACAACAAACAACAAACAACTTCCGGTTTACCCTAACCCTAAAGTGAGAAGAAGGATTTGATTTCTTTTTTTCCGCTCCCGATAGCTATCGGGAGCGCAGATAGGGTTCAGCAACTTTTAACAACAAACCATAAACAGCAAACAACAAACAACTTCCGGTTTACCCCAACCCCAAAGGGAGAAGAAGGATTTGATTTCAGACTTCATTACTTCCGTCTATGGTCTTCCATCAAAACTTCTAACTTCGTACTTCTAACTTTTTTCTTTTGTCCTGGTTCTTTTATCTTGATTCTCAAATCTCAAATCTCAAGTCTAACATCTAACATCTCATATCTAGTCACTCCATAGTATCCAGGATCACATCAATATCTTTTTCGGTAGTATCGGGATTTATAAAACAGAAACGGGAAACGGTTTCAAATTCACCGTTGGTTTTCCATTTTGTGGGAGTTACCAGCGCCACTCCGTCCCGGTGGTTTTTATAGGTCCATTCCCTGTATTGGTCCGGGGTCCATCCTTTTCTGCGGTATAAAACCACCGATAAACTAGGAGGTCTTACCAATTCCAGATATGGCCTGTCTTCAATTTTTTTGGCGGCAATTTGAGCCAGTTCAATTCCGCGTTCAATGGCAACCCGGTATTTATCGGTCCCATGCATCGCAAGTGAAAACCAGAGAGGCATTCCCCGCACCCTTCGGGTCAACTGAATTTGATATTCAGACGGATTAAATCCATGTGCGCCTTCATCCTTGAATATTTCCAGATAGGATCCTTTTTGGGAATGCGCGTTTTTGGCCAATTCCATATCTTTATAGATTACCGCCCCGCAATCGTAAGGCGAAAACAACCATTTATGCGGATCTATGGTAACGCTGTCTGCCCTTTCAATTCCGTTGAACAAGTGTCTCACCGATCTTGCGGCGAGTGCTCCGCCCCCGTATGCGCAGTCAATATGAAACCATACATTTTCCTTTTCACATACATCAGCAATGGTATCCAATTCATCTATAATTCCGGCATTTGTAGTTCCTCCCGTCGCAACCACTGCAAAAAGTCGTTTCCGGTCTTTTTCCTCCAGTTTGTTTATGGTGGCCTGAAGCTCTTTTCCTGTTAGGTTATCACCTTCACAATGGATCATTAACATATCGGCGTCAATTACTTTTGCCATCGCCTGAACGGAGCTATGAGCCGCATCAGAAGTGATCAACAAACCTTTATGCCCGATATGATCTTCTTCCCGGCTTCTCCATTCTTCCCGGGCAGCGACTATGGCCGAGAGATTGGCCGCGGTCCCGCCGCTTGTAAACACTCCAAAGGTTCCTTTTGGCATTCCTGTTAAAGAAACCAACCACTTCATAGCCTGATTTTCGCAAAAGATCCCGCCGCCGCCTTCCATCCAATAGGCGCCGTGAATACTGGAAGCAGAAGTAACCAAATCGAACATGATTGCAGCACGTGTAGGCGCCGCAGGAACAAAAGCCAAATGTCTTGGATGATCTATAGGCACGGTAGCCTTCACCAAAACATCCCGAAAAAGCTTAAAGGCAGCTTCCCCCCCAATGCCACTGGCAGTGACGGTCTCCCCCACTATTCGCAACAGATCTTCTTCTTTTTTAGGCGCTCCCAGTTCCGGGGTAACATTTGAAATACGATCTATGGCATATTTCATGACATCCAGTGTCATTTCAACCAGATCGATATCTATGGTGTGCATTTTATTCTTTTTCAAAAGTGATGATTTTAAATTGTAATTCTAAAGGATTTAAATTTTCAATAAGTGCCGGAATTAAATCTTCTCCGTATTCCAAATACATTTCCGAAAAATTAGTCTGTCGCTCCTGCAGGCTTTTATTAGGGAACAATTCATTCTGAAGTGCCGCAATCCTGGAAACCTCATCTTTCAGCTTGCGCTTTTGTGCTTTTAAAAGACGTTTTTCCAAATGATCCAGGCCTTTTAGTTGTTTCACTTCCTCTGCCTTTACCGCATTCAAAAAGGTCCTGTCCGTTTGCTCTGCCAGCGTGTACATATTCTGAAACTGTTGCACAAGATGTTCCTTCTGAGGGGTGAAATCTATATCTATGTTCGAAATTTTTCGCACTTTTCTGTTGATCAGTTCGTGTTGTTTCAGGAAAAGATCAGCCTGGGAAATGTCGAGTTTTTGTCTTTTTTGATTTTGCCTGTCAGTTTCAATCAATGCCGAATTCCGAAGCAATAAGATCGGAAAAGGAACATTCACGGCCTTGAAAAATTCTTTTAGTTCAAACCAATATGCCAGTTCTCCACCACCGCCTATATAACACAAATTGGGCAGGATCACTTCCTCATAAAGCGGCCTTAGCACCACATTCGGGCTGAAACGTTCGGGATTCCTGTGGAGTTCACCCAGGATCTCTTCCCGGCTCCAGGAAATTTCGGTGGTATTGACAAAATACCTTCCCTCCTGCTCTATGATGCGTTCACGCAACCCGTTTGCAAGGTAAAATAAATTGATCTCCCGCGGATTCACCTGCACCCCGTATCCCAGTTCTTTTAAATTCCCGGTAACAGGACCGGTAGTTTTATATGAAATTTGCTCCTTGAGTTCCTGTTCCATATAGGGCAAAAATTCCTGTTTTAAATTCTTGTTATCGGCATCCAGGATCACCAAACCATAATCCTTAAATAGTTCATTGGCCAGGAAAAATGTAGCATCGGTAAGATTTGAATGATCTATATATGCCTTTTTAAATAGTTCTTTTAATTTTTCGGCATTTTTGCTGCTTCCTATTTCTGCTGCAAAAAGCTCAAAAACTTCATCTAAACCATCGGTGTTTAAATTCCCAACCGCATCTTTCCCTGCTCCCGGCTGATCGCTGTGCCATTTAAATTTTTTCCCATTGAGGTTAAAAAAATTGATCTCCTCAAAATCGTGATCCTCGGTGGCCATCCAATAAACCGGAACAAAATTATATTCTGAATATTTCTCTTTTAATTCTGAAGCTAAATTGATGGCAGAAACAATTTTATATAAAAAATAAAGCGGACCGGTGAATAAATTGAGCTGATGCCCGGTGGTAACGCTGAAGGTGTTTTCTTGTGAGAAAGATTCAATATTTTTTGATACCGCCTCAGAAACCTCCAGTTTTTCATATTGGCATTTCAATTCCCTTACCAAAACAGCTCTTTTTTCAGTTGTAAAGAATACCTGTTCTTCCTCTATTTGAGCCTTGAAATTATTAAGCTTGGGGAACCTGTTATAAAAGGGTTTCAGAGCCTCTTTTTCATCCAGATAATCGATGATAAGGCTTGTGAAATAATTGGTTTCTTTATAGGAAAGACAGTCTTTAGGCATAGATTTACTTTAAAAGGCAAAGATACCTAAGTTCATTATTTTACGAACCATTTTTTAGTTATTTCCGGGCGGTATGCTATCTTTACTCTATTAACAATGCTTCCAAAGATAATTAATGAAAAAATTATCAGTACTTTTTGTATTCTTCTTCTTGAGTTTACAACCCATATTTGCCCAGGAATTCCAATCTCCACAACATTTTTTGGGATATGAGATCGGTCCCCGGTTTACAAGGCCTGCCGATGTTGAAAAATATTTTGAATATGTAATCAAAAACTCCGGTTTGGTGCAATATCATACCTACGGAAAAACAAATGAATTTCGCCCGCTAACTTATGCCGTGATCTCTTCAGAAGAAAATCTAAAGGATCTGGAGAAAATCAGGACCGATCATCTAAAAAACAGTTTTGATATTAATTTGGCCATAGCCACATCAATTGAATAAAAATTGAAATATAAAATAAGGAACTTAATTTCGCTGCCATCAATCTATTTTTTGTTGCTGAAAAAGGTAACAAAGCAAAAACGATTTATAAGAAATGTGGCAGAAAATGAGCTGACTGCATTTAAAAATAACAATGATGGTAGCCTGACACCGCAGGATCTTAAAAAAATAACAAACTATTACGGACTAGGCGTGCCGGGTATTTTGGGAGAATCATTTTGTGTGCTGCGGGGAAAACCCATGACCAAAAATGAACGGTTTTGCCTTACGTTTCTAGGCGGTATTTCAGGAATGCTTGACGATTTGTTTGATGACCCGAAAAAAGAGCCTGTTCATTTAGAGGAATTTATCCTTCACCCCGAAGCTTTGAAACCGGCGGACACTTATGAGTCCTTGTTGCTGCATTTTTACCTGCTCGGTTTAAAACATTCGGCCAATCCCGGATTGTTAAAAAAGCAGGCATTAAAGGTTTTTAAATCTCAACACAAAAGTAAAGATCAGCAAAATTTCGGCAATTCACCCCAGGCAATCCATGATATTACTTACTACAAGGGTGGTGCTTCATTCATCTTTTACAGGTTATGCCTGAATAATCCATTACAGGAGAAAGAGGAAAAATTATTGAACCATTTAGGCGGACTGATGCAATTGGGGAATGATATTTTTGATACCTGGGAAGACAGTCAGACGGATACAAAAACCGCTGCGACAATTTGCACTGATATCCCTGAATTGCGGAAGGAATTTATAAATGAAATACAGTTTACTTTTAAATTGGCCCGGGAAACCAATTTCAGAAAAGATCAGGCAGAAAATTTTCTGCAAAGCACCACCCTTGCCCTTTCAAGGGTATTAGTTTGTCTGGATCAATTTGAAAAGCTTCAATTATCTTCAGGAAACCTATTTCTTATTGAAAAGTACAGTCGCGAGCAAATGATTTGCGACATGCAAAAACCGAAAAATCAATTAAAAGCCATCAAATACGCCCTCAAACTATTTCCGCCTAAATATTGAAAATTATTATGGTATAACTGAATTTATATTTGCTTTTTAACTTAATTTCGTGAAGATCTTATAAATTAAAAAATGCTGATTCCTGTTTTATTATTGATCGCTGGCTTAGTCATTCTTATTTTTGGAGCAAATTATATGGTGGAAGGCGCTTCGGCCCTGGCTAAAAAATTCAATATTTCCAATCTTGCCATCGGCCTTACGGTTGTTGCCTTTGGAACTTCAGCCCCGGAACTGGTTGTAAACACATTTGCGGCCCTTCAAAGCCATCAGGATATCGTATTTGGCAATGTGCTTGGGAGCAACAATTTCAACCTGTTCATCATCCTTGGGATCACAGGTTTGATAGTTCCCCTGGCAGTTCAATCCAGCACGGTCTGGAAGGAAATCCCAATTTCGTTTCTTGCCGTTATCATCCTCTATTTCCTGGTAAATGACAACTTACTATTCGGTTCCGAAACTTCCGTTTTAGGCCAGATGGACGGGTTTATATTATTGGCGTTTTTTGGTTTATTCCTCTTTTATGTTTACAAACAGTTAAAAAGCGATCCGACAGAAAACGAGATCAAGCTACCTCATCTTTCAAATTTAAAGATCGGGATCTATATAATCGGCGGACTGGGCGGACTCGTTTATGGAGGACATTTAGTGGTGAATAATGCTGTTGAACTGGCTCAATTATTCGGGATAAGTGAAAAGATCATTGGATTGACCGTGGTTGCAGCAGGCACTTCCCTGCCCGAACTTGCAACTTCCCTGGTCGCTGCACTTAAAAAAAATGCCGATATAGCCGTGGGAAACATTATAGGATCCAATATTTTTAATATTTTCCTGATCCTGGGCGTTTCTTCTGTTCTCAAACCCATAGGTTTCTATCCGCTTTTTAACATAGATCTATATATTTTGGGCGGTGGTACCATTTTCTTGTTTTTAGCTATGTTTATTGGAAATCCAAAAAAGATCGATCGCTGGCAGGCAGCTGTAAAACTATTCTTTTATCTTGGGTATATGACTTATATGGTGCTCCGGGAATTATAAATCCCTCTAATTTTCCTGAAAAATGAAAAAATTTCTTGTCTTTAGTTTGCTTATAATGTTGGGTTCCTGTGGAAAATCTACTGAAGAAAAACAGAGAATTATTGAAATAGATTCTCTTAAAACCGAAATCAGGGAATTGCAACGCGCTATGGATACCCTGAGTGATCAATTGATGAAAAAGAATTACGTCACTAAAGATTTTTCATCCTATTTTGACAGCATTCCGGAACCGGAAAAATTCCTTCTTGAAAAACTTGAGGAAAAATCCGAATTGATCCCAAAGAAACCTGTTTTAGGAGGTACAATGCATTTTACATCAGTTTCGTTCATTAACGCTCACCTGATTCTAGCCGAATACGAAGACGGGCATATTATGGGAAGGTCGATTTATCAATATAACATGGATAAAAACGGAAATTTAATATTTGAACTTTTAAGTGAGTTGAAAGATTGAAAAAATTAATTTCAGGGTATTTCTGTATGGTTATCTGGGCTTCTTATAGATCAATGGAGATACCCCCCTTTAATACTCCCAGGCAATTTATGATCAAAATATATATTACAGAGTTCAGGAAAGCGAAATGCCCGGCGGGTGCCAGGCATTAATTCACTCACATTATCCCGGCCTGATTTAAATTCAGGCCGGTTTGGATTTTTTGACTTCTTTTAATTAGAATTTATATTCCAGGTTAAGATATATCAAAGACTCGTTATTTTTGGAGGCAAGATCATAGTTCCATGACTGGAAGTTCAAAGAAGATGAAACTCCTTTCACGGGAATATATTGAATACCGGTAAGAAAAGCACTCCCATCTTTAGAGGCATTCCAGTTTGTGGTAGCCGGTCCAACTTTGTTGGATTCCAACTGATCATATCTTCCAAAGACTTCAAATTTGTCATTGATAACATAGGTGGAATAAATTGAAACCCCACTTAGATCGTGATCCAAAGCTGCATCTGAATATTTTTTACCGTCATACATCGCGTTATACTCAGCACCAATCCTGAATTTTTTATTAAATTCATATCCGGCAAATAAAGCCAAATTGGTAACGGTAGGGTTCTCCACAATTGTGGTATTGGGTTCTTCCCCAATCATTTTTTTACTGTCTTGTCCGGAATAGTAAACTTTAAAAGTCAATTCTTCAATTGGATTGTACACTAAATTTCCACCTACTTTATATTTACCATATAAGTCCTGTACTTTTTTGTATCCTTCCCCATTCAAAACAAATAAATTCATCTTTAATGTTTTATGAAGTTTGAATTCTGCATTCACTCCTAAATCGGCACTGGTTCCAAAACCGTATTCATCCTGATATGATTTGAAAATATACCGGTATCCCCAGAATTTTTCCTGCTCGCTAAACTGATTTAAACCAATCAAACCCCCAGAAAGTTTCAACCAATCTGTCGCTTTATAATCCAGTTGGGCGGCTTTTAAATAAACGGTATAATCGCTACCATCATCTTTTCCAACGTCAAGGGTAACCTTTGCAGAAAATTTGTCGTTAAAAGTGTATTCATACCCCAAATAAGCCCTTTGTATCTCGAAGGCACTTTGTTGAACTACATCCTCGGTCATATCATAGTGATAATTAAAGAATACTTTTCCGTTAATATCCCCTTTGGATTGAGAAAAAACGGCGACTGAACTGAAGAAAGCAAATAAAACAATGATCTTTTTCATAATATATATATATATCTATTTTTTATTGACAATGCAAATAACCAACATCATTGTTAATTTAAGGTTAAGGCCAGGTTATGTTAAGGTGATAAAATCCCTGTTTTAACAGAAATATAATTGGTTCTCATGTTAACCTTATTGGACATTGAAATCATGTTTAAAAAAGACTTCTAAAAACGTAATAACCTTTAATCAGTTCCGTAAAAACAAGGGAATTGACAATAAAGAAAAACTCCTTATAAATTGAGGATTTATAAGGAGTTTGAAACTGTAATATCGGGGAGAAAAAAGATGTTACTAATTTATTCCTTACCTGGTTTTCTCACTTTTTTCTTTTTCTGATGTTTTAAAATTTCTGCTTCCCGGTAGAAAATAATTTCTTCGGCAATATTGGTGATCAGATCCCCGATCCGCTCTATCTTTTTAATCACAGAAAAAAGCAATAAATATTGATCTATTAAATTGGGATCTTTTTTAACTTCTACAGAGATAACTTTGAAGGCATTTATATTGATCTTATTTAAGACTTTATCTTTTTTATAAACTTTCCTTGCTTTTTTGGTATCATCAACAATATAGGCCTCTTTAATGTCGTCTAACATGGAAAGTGCAGAATCGTACATTTCTACAAAACGCAAATTCTCCAACAATTTGGGATCTATAGGCGTATTGATCTCAATAATATATTTAGAAATACCAAAGGCATGGTCGCCCACCCTTTCTAGATCAAAATTAATTTTTCTAAGAGCCAGGACAAACCTTAAGTCACCTGCTACCGGGGTATGTAGGGCAATAAATCTTTCGCAATCACGGTCAATTTTTAAATCCAGGGCGTTTACCCTATTTTCGGTATGAATCACCTCTTCGGCCAGATCGCTGTCGTGGGTGAGAAATGCTTCTTTTGATTTTAGCATTTGCTTTTCACAGAGCTCAAACATTTCAAGTCCCGACTGTTTTAACGATTCCCTGTATTGGTCTAAATTTGTCATGGTTAATGAATTTTATCCGAAACGACCTGTAATGTAATTTTCGGTTTGTTTTTTTTCAGGATTTGTAAATATTTTATTTGTCTTGTCAAATTCAATGATTTCCCCAAGATAGAAAAATGCAGTATAATCGCTTATTCTTCCCGCCTGCTGCATATTATGTGTTACAATTACTATGGTGTACTTATATTTCAGCTCGTGAATGAGTTCTTCTATTTTCGCAGTGGAAAGAGGGTCCAATGCAGATGTTGGTTCGTCCATCAAAATAATCGATGGCTCTACAGCCAGGGTCCTTGCAATGCATAATCGCTGTTGCTGCCCTCCGGAGAGCGCCAGGGCCGATTTGTTCAGGTTGTCTTTTACTTCATCCCAAAGGGCGACTTGTTTTAGAGAGGATTCCACTCGCTCCTGTAAAAAAGTTTTATCTTTTAATCCCTGTATCTTTAAGCCATAAGCTACATTCTCAAAAATGGATTTTGGGAATGGGTTTGGCTTTTGAAATACCATTCCAACCTGTTTGCGCAGCAGCTCAACATTCACCTTTTTCTTGTTAATATTTTGATTGTCTATAAAGATTTTTCCCTCCATTCGGAAATCATCTACATAATCGTTCATCCTATTGAACAATCTTAAAAAGGTAGATTTACCACATCCCGAAGGCCCAATAAAAGCAGTGACGCTATTTGCCTTTATGTCCATGGAAATTTCTTTTATTGCCTGAAAATCGCCATAAAAGACATTTACATCCTTGGCTTGTAGTTTATATTTTCTCTTAAGACTACTTTCAATTACATTTTCATTTTTCTCTTTACCCATAGTAAAACAACCTCAATTATTTAAGTTTTTTCTGCCATCTGTTTCTAAAATAAACAGCTATTCCATTCATTATGAATGTAATTAACAATAATATTAATATTGCTGCAGAAGCTGCAACTGCAAACCCCTGCTGTGGTCTTGTTGTCCAGTTAAAAATTTGCATTGGAAGTACTGAAAATGCATCAAAAAGCGAGTGGGGCACAAAAGGAACATATGCCATTGCGCCAACTACTATTAAAGGTGCTGTTTCCCCTATTGCCCTTGATAAAGAAAGGATTATTCCTGTTATAATACCCCCAAATGAGGATGGCAAAACAACATTACTTATAGTTTGCCATTTTGAAGCACCCAATGCAAATGAAGCTTCTTTTAATGAAGGAGGCACTGCTTTTATGGCTTCCCTTGTTGCAACAATAATAATAGGTAAAATTAAAAGTGACAAGGTTAAACTACCCGCCAAAATACTGCCACCAAAATTAAAATAGCGAACAAAAATACCCAATCCCAATAAACCGTAAATTATAGAAGGAACCCCAGCCAAATTTGAAATGTTAATTTCCAACAAAGAGGATAATTTGGATTTTTTTGAATATTCTTCCAAATATATTCCGGCACCAACCCCAATAGGAATCGCAAAAATAACTGTTAAAAGCATCAAATCCAAGGTGCCAATTATAGCAGTATAAATTCCAGCTTCTTCAGGTTTTCTTGACGGTAAACTTGTTATAAAATCCCAACTAATTCTGGTAAATCCTATGTGAAGAATATTATAAATTAAAACAACCAAAATTGAAACACCAAATAAGGTAAATAACATACCTAAAGCTTTAAAAGCCTGATCTTTAATTTTGTTTTTTCTTATGTTATTCATATTTTTCCTGATACTTTTTCTTAATCCAAAAACTAATGGTGTTCAAGCTAAAGGTAAATAAAAACAAGGTAAGACCTGCGGCAAAAATAGTTTTGTATTCAAGGGAGCCTTGTGGCGCATCACCCGAACTCACTTGCACTATATAAGAGGTAATGGTTTGAACTGGAATGGTTGGATCCAATGTGAATTGTGCTTGTTGTCCAGCAGCAATGGCTACGATCATAGTTTCACCAATAGCCCTTGAAATTGCCAATATTACGGATACAATAATTCCAGATGAAGCAGCAGGCACCATTACTTTAAATGCCGTTTGAAACCTGGTTGAACCCATTCCAAAAGCCGCCAATTTTAAAGACTTTGGAACGGCAAACAATGCATCTTCACTTAAGGAAGATATAAATGGGATAATCATAATACCCATCACAATCCCTGCAGATAATGAATTGAATGTTTCTAAATCTGGGTAGATGTTTTGCAAAAAAGGTGTCACAATTGATAAAGCAAAGAAACCATAAACTACCGTAGGGATAGCTGCCAAAATTTCAAGAATTGGCTTTAGCGTTTTTCTGAAATTTTTAGGAGCATACATATTTAAATAAATAGCGATGGTTAGTCCTAATGGAAGAGCAACAGCAATGGCAATCGCTGCTGTTAAAAAAGTTCCTGAAACCAATGCTAAAATACCGAAATGTTTTTCGCTAAATAAAGGCGTCCATTCTGTATCTGTTAAAAACTCGAATATAGACACACTTCTAAAAAAAGAAATGCTTTCAAATAAAAGCACCGTAATAATACCAATTGTAGTTAATATGGTAATAAAAGCACAGAGCTTTAAAATGAGTTCAATTAATTTTTCTTTGATCTTCATACAATACAATTGCCGATAGGAAACCCCATCGGCAAATATAATTTTTTAATTGAACATTATTTAGTCAGTACTTTACTAAAAGTTGCTTTTTGTTTTTCATAACCACTTTTAGGCATTGGAACATAACCAACTTCTTTAGATAATTCTGGAGCATTTTCTAAATAGAAATTTACAAATTTTTGAACTTCAGGTCGTTGCGCTGATTTCTTGTTCACAAAAATAAATAATGACCTAGATAATGGAGCGTATTCATTGCTGGCTACAGTTTCTAAACTTGGCAATACTGCACCATTTCCATTGTCAATTCCAACAGCACCTAATTTTTCTTTATTTTCTTCATAATAGGACAATCCAAAATAGCCCAAAGCATTCACATCATTTTCAATACCCTGAACAGCAACATTATAATCTGAAACCGCATTATAATCTGTTCTACTGGCTCCTGATTCCCCCATAATAGTTTCAGTAAAGAAATCGTAAGTACCATGTGAGGTATTAGGTCCGTATAAATGAATTTCTTCATTCGGCCATTCAGCTCTAATATCACTCCATTTATTTACGGTACTATTTGGTTCCCAAAGTTTTTTAAGCTCTTCAGTAGTCATTGTTTTAGCCCAAGTGTTATCTTTGTTAACAACTACGGTAATTCCATCAAGTGCAACTGTTAATTGAATATATTCAATACCATTTTCTTTACAAAGCGCAATTTCTTCCTCTTTAATTTCTCTTGAAGCATTAGTGATATCAGTAACCCCAGTTGCAAATTTTTTGAAACCACCACCGGTACCCGATTCACCAACAGTAACTTTTACTTTTGGTTCAACTTTTAAAAATTCTTCTGCAACAGCTTCTGAAACCGGGAAAACAGTTCCTGAACCATCAATAGAAATTGACCCTGTGGTTTGGTCATCCTTATTTTGTCCTTTTTTGTTTCCGCAGGCAATCATTGTGAATGCCAATGCTGTAATAAATAATACTCTTTTCATAATTTATATCTATTAATTTTTTACAATGCAAATAACAACAATCAATGTAAATTTAAAGTTAAGGCCAGGTTATGTTTAGGTCAAAATAATTCTTCATTTAATTAAAACAAAGGTTAAACAAATCTCCAGATTCTACTAATAAAAGTTTCTGTTTTTCTAAAATTTATAATTTATTTATAATTCAGGGACATTATTTTTAGTTTTAAATAACTTAACTTCAATTGGTTAATTAAAATTTCTCAAAAATGAGTTCTTTTAGCATTTCAAATATAGATCTTTCGCAATTTTATAAACCGCTGGAAAGAGTTTCTGACCTAGATCCATTAATGGATAGAATTGGTGATTCAAAATACGTATTACTGGGAGAAGCCAGTCATGGGACTCATGAATATTATACCTGGCGGGCTAAAATTTCCAAAAGGCTGATAAAAGAAAAAGGTTTTTCATTTATTGCGGTTGAAGGCGACTGGCCGGATTGCTACAAAATAAACCGATGGATAAAAGGTATTGAAAACAATGAGAAATCTATCATAGATGTTCTAAAAGAATTCAAACGCTGGCCTACCTGGATGTGGGCTAATTGGGAAATTGCAGCCTTTGCCGAATGGTTAAAAACCCACGATAAAAATTTGCAGGTAGATAAAAAAATAGGGTTCTATGGCCTGGATGTTTATAGCTTGTGGGAATCTATGGAAATTATAGTAAAATACCTGGAAAAGGAGGACCCCAAAACTGCAGAACTCGCCAAAAAAGCTGTGAGTTGTTTTGAGCCATATAGAGAAAGGGATTCTTATGCTACGGCATTTTCATATTCCAGGGCAGGTTGTAAAGAAGAAGTTATTTCCTTGTTGCAGGAAGTTAGAAAAAGGTCCCATAGTTACGATCATGAACCGGAGGCAAATTTAAATGCCGAATTAAACAGCCTGGTGGTTGCAAATGCTGAAAAGTACTATGAGGCAATGGCAGGTTTTGGCGAGGATTCCTGGAATGTCCGGGACCGCCATATGGTAGAAACACTAAATACATTGACAAAATTTCACGGCCCAGATGCTAAAATTATTGTCTGGGAGCACAATACCCATATCGGCGATGCGCGCGCTACTGATATGGCAGGCAGCGGATTGATCAATGTTGGTCAATTGGTACGTGAACAACACGAAAAAGACGGTGTAGTCCTGATTGGTTTTGGTTCATATTCAGGATCGGTAATAGCCGGAAGCAATTGGGGCGCAAAAATGCAGAAGATGATAGTTCCAGAAGCCATTCATAACAGTATAGAATATAAACTTCATCAACAGGACCCAAAGAACAAATTGATCATTTTTGATGAAGATCCTCAATTAAAGGAGTCATTCGCTAAAAAAGCGGGACACAGGGCAATTGGGGTTGTTTATCACCCGGAAAGGGAATGGGGAAATTACGTTCCGTCCAAACTCTCTGACAGATATGATGCTTTTCTCTTTATTGATAAAACAAAAGCGCTCCATCCTTTAAGAATAGTACCCGATGGCCACCTGTTGCCCGAAACCTATCCTTTCGGGATTTAAATGACCTCAAATCATAATACGGGAAAATTTGAGTCTGAACAATGGCTATTCTTTTAATAAAATAAACCGGAATTATGAAAAATATCGATACGATTAAAGAAATCCTTGGTCAAGATGCTTCCTATTTATTAGATCACGTCAGTAAAAAAATACCCAAACAAAACCTTACTATTCCCGATCCAAATGCGGTTGATAAATTTATCAATAGCGACAGGAATCCACAGGTGTTGCGAAGCCTGGCACAGTTATATGATCATGGAACCCTTGGAGGGACCGGTTATTTAAATATTTTACCCGTAGATCAGGGTATAGAACATACGGCGGCAGTTTCTTTTTATAAAAACCCGGCTTATTTTGATCCTGAGAACATTATTAAACTCGCCGTGGAAGGCGGATGTAATGGCGTTGCCTCCACATTTGGGGTGTTGGCGATGCACGCGAGAAAATACGCCCATAAAATCCCGTTTATTGTAAAGATCAATCACAACGAACTGCTCACCTATCCAAATACCTTTGACCAAATTCTTTTTGGAACTGTAAAAGAAGCCTGGAATATGGGCGCCGTAGCCGTAGGAGCGACGATTTATTTTGGCTCACAAGAAAGTGACAGGCAGATTCAGGAAATCGGGGCTGCTTTTGAAGAAGCGCATCAACTGGGAATGGCAACAATATTATGGTGTTATGCCAGGAATAATGCTTTTAAAACAGATAAAGTGGATTACCATTCTTCTGCAGATATCACAGGGCAGGCAAATTATATTGGTGTAACTATAAAAGCAGACATCATTAAACAAAAACTTCCTGAAACAAATTTCGGTTTTAAAAATATCAAATTCGCAAAATATGATGATCAGATGTATGAAGCATTAACTACAGATCACCCAATCGATCTTTGCCGGTACCAGGTTGCCAACTGTTATATGGGAAAAATTGGTTTGATCAATTCCGGGGGAGGTTCAAAAGGAGAATCGGATATTAAAGAAGCTGTTAAAACCGCGGTAATAAACAAACGCGCCGGGGGAAGTGGTTTAATAATGGGTCGAAAATCTTTTCAACGCCCAATTGAGGAAGGAGTGAAAATTTTAAGAAGTGTACAGGAAGTTTACCTGGAACCGGAGATAAATATCGCCTGATTCCAATAGTTTATTTAAAAAAATTGAATTGGGTTTTAAATTTTGTCACAATTGTTTTCGATCCAAAAACAATACTATTCAAAAATTGTCACGAACCAGCCGGCAGTCAGGTGCACTAATAAAAATGATTTGAACCCAGGGTGTTAGAAAAAATGGATTTATTTCAAAAATAATTATGTTACCCTCAAGCTGGAAACCAGCCACACAAAAAGCACATTGATTTTTTTTCCAACTCAAATCACTAACGCTCGAAAATAATTTTTAATATTTACATATTAATCGTAATATTGCGATGAAACAATAAAGACAAAATGGGATTAGCCAAAACCGAAATGTTTACAGACCAACAAAATTAAATTGCCCTTTTTGCAAAAGTTTTTGGGCATCCTGCAAGAATTTCAATCTTGCAACACTTATTCAAGATTGATTCTTGCATTTGTGGAGATTTAGTCAATGAAATTGGATTGGCTCAACCTACGATTTCTCAACATCTAAAAGAACTGAAACATTTAGGTTTAATAAAGGGAAATGTAGAAGGAACGAGTGTTTGCTATTGCATTCATAAAGAAAATTGGACTGCAATGAAAACTGTCATTTTTGAATTTCTTGATCAAGACCTAACTCAAAAGCAAGACTGTTGTTAAAAAATTTGAATTCTTTAATAGTATAATCGCAATAAACAAATACAATTATGAAATTATCAGAAGTAAAATTAGTTTTAGAAGAATTGGAAACTATCGGTTTTCAATTACCAAACGGAGAATTAGTGCCTAACCACTTTCACGTTACAGAGGTTGGTAAAATCACAAAACATTTTATTGATTGTGGAGGAACTGTAAGAAGCGAAGAAGTGGTAAACTTTCAACTTTGGAATGCAAACGACTATGACCACAGATTGCATCCAGATAAACTATTGAATATCATTGAACTTTCTGAAAAGGTTTTGAACATAGAGGATTTAGAAATCGAAGTAGAATATCAAGCAGAAATCGAAGATTCGCAAACACAAAAAAATCAACCAACAAATAGTTTGCAAACCATTGGAAAGTTCGGGCTTGATTTTGACGGAAAAAATTTCTTGCTGACTTCTAAACAAACTGATTGTTTGGCAAAGGATAAATGCGGAGTCCCAGTAGAAGAAACTAAAGTAAAATTATCTGATTTGGATGATGAACCTTGTTGTTCGCCAGATGGAAATTGTTGCTAAAAATATATACTTCAAGAAAATGACAACAACACGATCAACCCTATTTTCAGAAATAGAAAAACTAATTAAGGAATTAAATCCTCAAACTATTACAGATGAACGTAGAGCTGTCTTACAACCACTAACTGATTTTATTCAGTCAAAAGTCTCAAATGGTCAGGAAATTCGAATCAACTTTATCTGTACTCACAATTCACGAAGAAGTCATTTCTCACAAGTTTGGGCACAAACAATGGCTAACTACTTAAATATTAAAAATGTGTTTTGTTATTCAGGCGGGACAGAAGCTACAGCACTTTTCCCAGTGGTTGCAGAAACCTTACAAAATTCAGGTTTTCAAATAAAGACTATTTCAAAAAACGAGAATCCTATTTACAGCATCAAATATGCTGATAACGAGCATCCTATAATCGGGTTTTCAAAAAAATTAGATGATGACTTTAATCCAAAATCTGAATTTGCAGCAATTATAACTTGCGATTCAGCAAATGAAGCTTGTCCGTTTGTTCCAGGTGCAGAGAAACGTATTCCGATAACTTTTGAAGACCCAAAAGCATTTGATAACACACCACAACAGGCTGAAAAATACAATGAAAGAAGTCTGCAAATCGCAACTGAATTATTTTACGTTTTCTCTCAAATTAACCCATAAAGAATGGCAACAAAAAAATTAAGTTTTCTTGACAGAAATCTGACTTTGTGGATATTTATTGCAATGGCTATTGGAGTTGGACTAGGGTATTTTATTCCAAGGTTTCCCAACATCATAAACTCATTTAGTAGCGGAACAACTAACATTCCGATTGCAATCGGTTTAATACCAATGATGTATCCACCTTTGGCAAAAGTCAACTATTCACTATTACCAAAAGTTTTCAGAAATACAAAAATCTTATCTATTTCACTTATTCTAAATTGGATAATTGGTCCCGTTTTAATGTTTGTATTGGCAATTACATTTTTACGTGATTATCCCGAATATATGGTCGGATTAATTTTAATTGGTTTGGCACGTTGTATTGCAATGGTTTTGGTATGGAACGACCTTGCAGAAGGAAGTAGCGAATATGGAGCAGGTTTGGTTGCTTTAAATAGTATTTTTCAAGTGTTTGCATACAGTTTTTATGCGTGGATTTTTATAACAGTTCTACCACCCTATTTTGGATTTGAAGGTGCTATTGTAGATATTTCAATCGGAACAATTGCAGAAAGTGTAGCAATTTATTTAGGTATTCCATTCGTAATGGGAATATTAAGTAGGCTAATTTTAGTAAAATTAAAAGGCGAGGAATGGTACACAAAGAAATTCATTCCCACAATTTCGCCAATAACCTTAATTGCGCTGTTATTTACAATTGTAGTTATGTTCTCACTAAAGGGAGAGTTGATTGTAGAAATTCCAATGGACGTTCTGATTATAGCAGTTCCTTTACTTATCTATTTTACTTTAATGTTTATCATTGGATTTTTCGTTACCAAAGCAACAGGAGCAGAATACGACAAAACAGCTTCAGTTGCTTTTACAGCAGCAGGAAATAATTTTGAATTAGCAATTGCAGTTGCTATTGCAGTTTTCGGACTGAATTCAGGACAAGCATTTGCAGGAGTTATTGGTCCATTAGTTGAGGTTCCTGCACTAATCTTATTAGTTCGGGTTTCCTTTTGGTTACGGAAAAAGTATTACGGAAAAGCCAAGGCTTAATACCATACACATTTGCAATTCGCACCAGCCTGCACACCACAAAAAATTGCAAAAGAGTATGTCTTTGCCAACGCTAGAAGCCAAGCTGAACGGAAAAAACCTGCGGGTATTAGCGCAGGTTTTTTTTAAATTATTCAATGAGAAAGTTGACTATTCAGTTCTAACTTTGATTTCTTTTCTCGCTGGTTTCATAGTTTCAACATTTATAGCCTCACCATACAAATCAAAATCTTCAGCTTCATTAATTTTTACATCGTAAAATTCGCCGGTTTTAAGATAGGTTTTGGTGGCGTCTATCAAAACTTCATTATCCACATCGGGAGAATCAAATTCTGTACGACCAATGAAATAGTTTCCTTCTTTTCGATCGATTATCACTTTAAAGGTATTTCCTATTTTTTGCTGATTCAACTCCCAGGAAATCTGAGATTGCATCTCCATAATTTGATTGGCGCGATCCTGTTTTACCTCTTGGGGCACATTGTCTTCAAGATTATATGCGTGCGTGTTTTCCTCGTGGGAATAGGTAAAACAACCTAAACGTTCAAAACGCATTTCCCTTACCCATTCCTTTAATTCCTGAAAATGTTCCTCAGTTTCACCCGGATATCCAACAATTAAAGTAGTTCTTATAGTCATTTCAGGAACTCTTTTCCTGAAGTCCTGAAGCAATTTGGTGGTTTTTTCGTGGGTTGTTCCACGTCTCATCGATTTCAAAAGATCATCGGAGATATGTTGCAACGGAATATCAATATAATTACAAACTTTAGGTTCGCGCTTCATCACCTCTAAAACATCCATTGGGAAACCGGTAGGGAACGCATAATGTAAACGTATCCATTCAATACCTTCAACTTTTACAAGATTTTCAAGCAATTCGGCAAGGTTCCGTTTTTTATAAATGTCAAGTCCGTAATAAGTCAGATCCTGAGCGATCAGGATCAGTTCTTTAACTCCGCTTGAAGCGAGGTTTTTTGCTTCCTTGACCAGGTTTTCAATTGGTGTGGATTTGTGTTTACCGCGCATTAAGGGAATGGCGCAAAAAGAACAAGGCCGGTCACAACCTTCGGCAATTTTCAAATATGCGTAATTCTGCGGAGTTGTCAATAAACGTTCGCCCAATAATTCGTGTTTATAATCTGCTTCCAGGGCTTTCAACAAACCGGGAAGTTCTGTTGTTCCAAAATATTGGTCTACATCCGGAATTTCCTTTTGAAGATCCGGCTTATAGCGTTCGCTTAAACATCCGGTTACAAAGACTTTATCAACTTCACCTTTTTGTTTTTTCGCAACGTATTCCAAGATCGTATTTACCGATTCTTCCTTGGCATTATCTATAAATCCGCAGGTATTGATCACCACAATATTGCCTTCCTCTTCGTGAACAACCTCTTTGTTATTGGCCTTCAATTGTCCCATCAACACCTCACTATCATACACGTTTTTGCTGCAACCCAAAGTTACTACATTGATCCTGTTCTTCTTTATCGACTTCGTCCTCATAAACTTAAATACATTTTATTAGCTTCTTGTTGAGACCTCAAAGGTTTTAAAACCTATTGATCTTAAAAAAGTAAGCGGCTGCAAAGATACAATCTATTATTTGAATAGCAGAACCTGTTTTAAACGCTTAAGGATCTTATACTTAAATTTTCATCTTAAATCCAATTTTGGATCTTCATCAACTTTTTAAGCTGAAAAATCCTATAAATGAAAAAGATCATAATCATTGTTCTACTTCCCTTATCTTTTATCCAAATCGCCTATAGTCAGCAACGAATCAGGGATCTGGACATTGTGAGGCAAATAAAAAATCAAGATAAACTTCGGGTGAGTTTTAAGAAAGCCTCTTGAAGCTGCCGGGTAATTTCCCCGGTCTCGGGCCTGCTAAAGATCTCCTTTTCATTTAAAAGCATTGATTTTACCGATAAGATCTGTGTAGTGGTGCCGGTTAGGAAAACTTCATCAACCTCTTTTAATTCATCTATATGCAAGGCTTTCTCACTTAACTCAATATCCATCTCCCGACACATTTCAAGAATTACTTTCCTGGTAATTCCGGAAAGAATATGAGGCCCTTCTGGGTGCGTGAAGACCCTGTGGTTTTTCAAGAAAAATACTGAAGAGTGAGATCCCTCAGTAAAAAATCCATCCCGAATCAATAAATTTTCATCAAGGCCTAAACGATGAGCCTGATTATTTGCCTTGATATTAGCCAATAAAGAAATGGATTTAATATCACAGCGGTGCCATCTCAAATCTTCAGAAACCAAAACTGAAGCCTGTTTCTTTTCAAATTCATTAAGCACGACTGGAAAGGCATACAATAAAACTGCAGGTTGTATTTGTTCAGGGAAAAAATGGCTGCGGGGTGCTACACCTCTGGTTATCTGAATATAAACAGCGCAATCACTGTGAAATAAACCTGAACGGGAAACAGCCTCTAACATTATCTCCTGCAAAGAAAACGCGTCAAACTCAATTTGGATCTCGTTCAAACAGTGTTGCAACCTATTTAGGTGATCTTTCTGCCTAAATGGTTTTCCATCATAAAAAGGAGTAACTTCATAAATCCCGTCTCCCAGCAAGAATCCCCTGTCAAAAACTGAAACAAAAGCATTTTCAGAATTTATCCATTCCCCGTTAAGAAAGACCTCTTTGGGAAATGTCTTTTTGGGCTGAAGTATGGTGTCAGCATTTATCAAATTTCGGTTATCGATTTAAATATTCATGTAAATTCACCACCCATTCAGCTTCATAATAACGAATTAGGCTAATCACCAAAATACCGGCGATTGCGTATATCCATGAGTAATTATTGCGTTTTAACATCATTCCCCCAATTATGGCAAAGATCAGAAAAGGAATCGCCAAAATGAGATTTGGAAGTACCCATACATTTTCAAAAAGGACCGCGAATACTTTCATTACAACATAGAAGACACTGTAAAAGAGAATGATCCTACTTAGCAGCATTTTTAAATTTCTTATCGGCATCCTTAATTCTTATAGTTTATTGGAGATTTTCTTTTTTGTGATGCCTTCTCATAAGCATATGCCCACGCGAAAAGTTCGGCTTCGCTGTTTGGTTTTGCTATAAAAGTTAGTCCTTTTGGCGCATTTTTTTCAGCATACCCCATAGGTACGGTAAGTGCAGGATATTTTGCGACTGCTGCAAACCCGGCGTGATAATTATTTATGGAAAGAATTCCATCCAGATTGTGTTCTTTCATCGGAACTTCAAAAAACTGTTTCCCGTTCCTGCTTAAAGTATCCTTGATTGCCATAAACTCCTCTTCCGTGGCTGAATCAGCAAGGATCCCGTAAAATAATTTTTGCCCGTAAGGTGCCCGGGAAAGAGAATCTTGACTATTATAAACCACGATATCTTCTACCGATTTAAAACCAACTTCCCCCCCGTAATTTTTAAAGTATTCCGGAAGATCCTTTTTCATATCCAAATTCAGTAACCTGGTAAAATTAGGAAGTTCAATTTCTTCTGCCTCAAATTCTATAATTTCAGCTCCGGCCGACTTCAGATCTTTTACTGCGGCTACATAAAGAGGATCTTCCATCAATTTCTTTATAGCGCCAAAACGTTTTCCTTTTAGTGATCCTTCCTTGAGGGACCTGTAAAAGTTCTTTGTGAAGTTTTTATTTGCTGCAGAAGCAGGATCCTTCAAATCTTTTCCGGTCATGGCCGAGAAAAGAATGGCATTGTCTACCACCGATTTTGTGATCGGGCCCGGAGTATCCAGAGTACCTGAAATGGGCACAATTCCCCCACGGCTCAAAATGCCGATGGTAGGTTTTAGGCCCACAAGTGAATTCTGGCTGGATGGAGATAATATGGAACCTGAAGTTTCTGTCCCAATTGCTGCTGTAACAAAATTTGCCGCAACCGCAACCGCACTTCCCGAACTTGAACCTCCGGTGTCGAGGATCTTTCTTCCGTAAGGATTTAAAGTTTGTCCCCCAATGGCCGAATAACCGCTGGGGCAATCGTCGCAAAAGAAATAAGCCCATTCACTTAAATTGGCTTTCCCTAATATCAATGCACCATTTTCCTTTAATTTTTCGACGATAAAAGCATCGTCAGTTCGATTGTTTTGTAGCGCTATTGAACCCGCCGTAGTCGGCATGTTTTTGGTATTGATGTTATCCTTCAACAAAACCGGGATTCCAAAAATGGGATGTTTTTTACCACCGGCTTTTAAAGCTTTGTCCTTTTGGCGAGCTTCTTTCAAAATATTTGGATTAAGGGAAATAACCGAATTAAGGCTCAAATCATTTTCCCTGTCATATTTTTTGATCCTAAAAAGGTAAAAAAGCACCAGTTCTTCATAGGAAAACTGACCATTTTCGATCATTTTCTGTAAAGACGGAATATTTTGATCCAGGATCAATGGCAAAAGTTGGTTGTAACGGGCATCAGAGAAAGCAGCTAAATTTGCTTTAAAAGGTGCCCAAAGTGATTCTTTACTGATGAATTTGGAATCCAGAACTTTGTATTCCCTTTCTTCCGAAACCTTTGTGGTGTCCTGAACTATTTTAGCTGAAGAAGTTCCCTGCTTATTATCTTTGCAGGAAACGCTGAATAAAATCAATAAAAAGAGGATAATTTTTTTCATAAAAAGACGATTATATCAGCCAATTATTCCGAATTGAAAAATAAGCCTGAAAATTGACGATTTTTATAACAACTTCAAAAAACGTGTTTATTTTTTAAAGAAAGAATCCACAAATTCGTATTTATTGAATACCTGCAAATCTTCCAATCCTTCCCCTACACCTATATATTTTACCGGGATTTGAAACTGATCGCTTATTCCTATAACGACGCCGCCCTTGGCTGTTCCATCCAGTTTTGTCACTGCCAAGGAAGTAACATCCGTAGCAGCGGTGAACTGTTTTGCCTGTTCAAAGGCATTCTGACCTGTGGAACCATCCAATACCAAAAGGACTTCGTGCGGCGCATTGGGAATTACCTTTTGCATCACCATTTTCACTTTGGTAAGCTCGTTCATTAAATTCACTTTGTTGTGCAACCTGCCCGCAGTATCAATTATCACCACGTCAACACCCTGTTTTACAGCACTTTGCACGGCATCAAAAGCGACTGAAGCAGGGTCACTTCCCATTTTTTGTTTAACTATAGGCACTTGTGTCCTGTCTGCCCAAACCTGAAGCTGATCTATTGCTGCCGCCCTAAAGGTATCGC
>Ga0307486_1000732_pt1 | contig 28024 bp, 26 predicted proteins | sample CBIW02metaG_FD_203663 | JGI IMG/M metagenome (GOLD analysis project Ga0307486, IMG submission 203663) | Sea-ice brine microbial communities from Beaufort Sea near Barrow, Alaska, United States - CBIW 0.2 | ecosystem: Environmental > Aquatic > Marine > Coastal | place: USA: Alaska | collected... | reverse complement strand
ACGCATGATCCCGAATGTCCACTACCGGCTCCAGTCATGCCTCCAATGGCATAACAAGGGCCCGAAAACGCCTAGCCACCAGGCAGAACACACCCTCAGCGGACACACTTTTATGCCGCTAACCCGGAACCGATCCACGGGTGCCCGGACCCAAAAAAACGGCGGGACCGGGCTTTCGCCCCGTCCCGCCGCCTCTTGAAGTGCGTGGTCGACTAGTTGCCGCAACCGCATGAATCGCCGCAACACCCGCCGGTGTTGTCCTCGGCGGCAGGCTTGTCAGCCTTGATGTCGATCAGGTCGATGTTCTTGATGTCAGCCATATGCGTCTCCTTCGCTCAAGGTCAGGCTCGTCTGGGAGCCTTCTCACACTGTAACGCCGCAGACGGCGAGATTGCTACCCAGGTGGACGTGCGCCTCAGCGAAGAGATCACCAGATGGTGACACGCTGCTCGGGGGTCAAGTACAGGGCGTCGTCTACGCCCACGCTGAACGCGTCATACCAGGCGTCGATATTGCGCACGATCCCATTGACGCGGAACTCACTGGGGGAGTGAGGATCGGTCGCGAGGCGGGTCTTGAGGGCCTCATCGCGGACCTTGATCTGCTCACACAGTGCGTAGCCCAGGAAGTAACGCTGAACTCCGGTGTAGTCGTCGATCACCGGGGCCGCAGCAAGGTCTCCACCGCAAGCGATTTGGTATGCGCGCAGAGCGATCATGACACCGGCAAGGTCGCCGATGTTCTCCCCAATCGTCAGCGCACCGTTGACGGCGTGGCTGTCCTCGGCGCCCTCAAGCTGCTTGGGCGTGTAGCCGTTGAACTGCTCAATCAGCCCGCCCGCACGCTTCATAAATGAGTCGCGGTCGGCCTGAGTCCACCAATCGGTGAGCTTGCCCGTGCCGTCGAACTTGCTGCCCTGGTCGTCAAAGCCGTGCCCAATCTCGTGCCCGATGACGGAACCGATCGCGCCGTAGTTCACGGCGTCATCGGCATCAGCGTCAAAGAACGGCGGCTGCAGGATCGCGGCCGGAAAGACGATCTCGTTGGCCGTGGGCAGGTAGTACGCATTGACGGTCTGCGGGGTCATGAGCCACTCGGTGCGGTCTACCGGCTTGCCGATCTTGTCCCAGTCCCAGTCCTCGTCAAAGGCGGCACCTGCACGGACGTTGGCCACGAGGTCCGTCGCGCTGAGCGTCAGTGCGGAGTAGTCGCGCCACTTCTCGGGATAGCCGATCTTGGGGGTGAACTGACCGAGCTTGACGAGGGCCTTGGCCTTGGTCTCATCCGTCATCCACTCGAGTGCCTCGATCGACTCGCGGTACGCGGACACCAAGTTTTCCACCAGGGTGTCCATACGCTGCTTGTGAGACGGCGGAAAGTGCTTCTCGACGTAGAGCTGGCCAACCTCCTCGCCCACCAGACCCTCGACCAGGCTCACACCACGCTTCCAACGCTCACGCTGCTCGGGGGCACCGGATAGAACGGTTCCGTAGAACTCGAAGTTTGCCTTGGAGATTTTCGAGGTCAGGAAGCCCGCGCGGCCCAAAATCACACGCCAGCGTAGCCAGGCCTTCCACTCGTCCAGCGAGATGGTGTGCCAGATCTGCCCGAGTGCCTCGAGGAACGTGGGCTCGGACGCGATCAGCAGGTTCTGCGCAGCCGGAGGCAAGTGGATTGCGTCGGCCCACTCGCGCCACGGGAAACCGCCTGCGTTGTCAATGAGGGCGTTGAGGGTGGTGGGGTTGTGCGTGAGGTCCGCTTCGCGGGTCTTGACGTTGTCCCAGTGGTGGCTCGCAATCGTTTTTTCAACGTTGAAGACTTTGGCGCCAGTGAAGTCGACGCCGGTCAGCCCCGCCATGCGGTCGATGTGCGCGATGTACTTCTCGCGCGTGTCAGCGTGGCCGTCCTCGCGGTAGTAGGCCTCGTCAGGCAGGCCAAGGCCGCCTTGCATGAAATACACAACGTTCTGGTCTGGCGCGTTGGCATCGGCGTGGACGAAGTAACCCACAATGCCACCTACTCCGATGCGCTGGAGCTGGCCCATTGCGCGAGCCAGTTCCTCTTGAGTAGTAGCCGTGTCGACGATGTCCATATCCGCGGCGAGTGGCTCGACGCCCAGTTCGTTGATGCGCTGTTCGTCCATGAAGGACGCGTACAAGGCACCAATTCGGCTACCGGTAGGCGCCACGTCGATGAGCGTGCGGACGTGGGCCTCGGCCTCGTCGCGCAACTTGTAGAACGAGCCGTCTGCGCTGCGGTCCGAGGGAATCTCGTGCAACTCCTCCCACGGTCCGGTGACGTACCGGAAGAAGTCATCGCCGGGGCGGACGGTAGGAGAAAGGGTGGACGCGTCGATGCCTGAATTTAATGCCATGGCTTTACCCTAAGGGCGAACGGCCGATGCTAGGTAAGGTTTCGCCCCCGGCCAACCGAGGCCTGGGACCTTTGGCACGGCCCGCAACAGCGCGGAGCCTGGCACAATGGGCGCTATGCGCCTCCACATTGCAGCCGACCATGCTGGCTTCGAAATGAAGCAGTACCTCATTGCCCACCTCAACGAGGTGGGCCACGACGTCGTGGATCACGGCGCATTCCAGTACGACTCGCTCGACGACTACCCAGCATTCTGTATCTCCGCGGCTGAGGCCGTTGTCGCGGAACCCGGCTCGCTCGGTATCGTGATTGGTGGCTCCGGCAACGGGGAGCAGCTCTCCGCGAACCGTGTGCCGGGCGCCCGCGCGGCACTTGCGTGGAGCATCGAGATCGCGACCTTGGCTCGTCAGCACAACGACGCGAACATCGTCAGTATTGGTGCCCGCATGCATTCGCAGGACGACGCCACCGCGATTGTCGACGCGTTTGTTGCGGAGCCGTTCAGCAACGACCCGCGCCACCAGCGCCGCATCGATCAGATGATGTCTTATACCCCCAAGGCCTGAGGTCTCAACCTGGCCTAGACGAAAAAGCGCCCCCGCCCGGCACATCGGGTGGGGGCGCTTCGTCGTTTACTGGGGGACTAGAAGTCCCAATTGGTCAAAGGTGCGACCGGCGACAACATCGATATCGCGAGTTCACGAGCCTGCCCCGGGGCGTTCTCTTTCACCAGGCCAGCCGCGGTAAGCGACTCGACTGATGTGCCGCCCAGGTAAATTGTGCCCAGGTGGCGGATGTCCATTTCCAAGTCGGCAACCGCCCCGGAGTCCTCGATGCGCGTCACGGTGGCGTCGCCATCCGTGACTGCGATGCGCCACACCCCTGCGTTGCCCACCACGTGCTTGTCGGTGAGTTTGACCGTGACCGAGCAGTCGTGGAAGTACTCGCGTGCCACCAGTGCCTCGGGCACGTTAAGTATGCGCACCCAGATGTTGTCGATCACCTTGGTGCGCGCGGCGCGTGCGTCCTTGAGCTGGTAAAGCAGGGGGTCGTCGGTAGCGAGGTTCTCGGTATTCGTGGTGCCTACCAGGTCAAAGTCGGTCAGGACCTGCCACAGTTTGTGTGAGGCTGCTGCGGTGAGCGAGCCGTGTTCGCGCACCTGTGCCACGCCATCGTGAATACCAATCTCGGAGTCGGCCTTGCGTCGGAAGAACGCGTAAGCGACAGGTTCACCTTCATCCTCGATGATGCAGATGCGCCATTTTTCCATGCCGTGACGGTTGCCCACCGGGTCAGTGAAACGGGCGTTGCGGCCCGAACCGACGGGATTGAGCACGGTTCCGGGGCGCGTGAGTTTGGCTTGCAAGTCTGCGACCAGCTGATCATGCTGGTCGAAGTCAGCGCGCTCGAGGCGCACGGTGAGATGCTCAGCACCGTCGACGTGCCACATGCGGGCGCCGCGCGGGATCGAGGCCTTGATGGTCTGCGCTCCCATGCCGTAGCCAAAGCGGGCATAGATCTCCGACTCCATCGCGTACAGGATGCTGACGTGCTCGCCACGGTCGATGCTTCGGGCAAAGTGGTCGTGAATCATGGTGGTCATGAGCCCTCGGCGACGATGCGCAGGGTGCACTCCCAGCCACGACAGTCCCGCAGTGGGAACGTGGCGGCCGCCTGGGGTGACCATGTCGGTGCCAAAACTGGCGTGAACGCCGCTGAGCTCGCCGACGGTACCGCGGCGGGGGTCGGTGACCTCCACAGCCCGCGATCGTTCAACAGGAATCGCGTCGACGTAGTCCTGACGATCATCCCCGAGCCACTCGCCAACGAACGCCCATTGAACTACCTGGAAGAGCTCGTCGATGCGCGACTCATCGATGCTGACTGACTGATAACCCTCTGATTTCTTCACGCGTCAATCGTTTCAGGTTTGCGGGCCTTTGGGAAACGGAAGTGAAAAATTTGGTGAAACCGGCCTGCGGTCGGCAGGGCGATTTCTACTCCCGGCGTTCGGCGATGATGGCGTCGATCCGCTCCTGCAGCCGTGCGTATTCGACCTTGATGCAGCGGTTCTGGACGCCCACCAGGCCGGCCTCACGGACCTTCGCGATAGCCGCATCATTGACTACCCCCAATTGGAGCCAGAGCATGCGCGCGTCGACGGCGATTGCCTCGTCAGCAATTGGGTCGACGTATTCGCGACGGCGGAACACATCCACGATGTCTGGAGGCGTGGGGAGGTCGGCAAGCGACTCATAGAAGGCATGACCGCGGATCTCGGCGGCGCCAGCCGCCGGGTTAACCAGAAAGACCTCGAGGGGGGTGTTCTCCATCAGCCACAGTGCGATCTGGTGGCTGGTCCGGTCCTCGTTGGGGGAAGCGCCTACGACCGCCACCGTGGTAGCCGACGCGAGGGCCTCAGCAAGCATCTCGTCTTCGGGGGCCTGCTCGGAAGTGGGCATGGGGCAAGCATCAGTCGCCTCCGATGCGGGAGAGAACGGGGCCGTGGACGTGGGAATGGTCGTGTCGCTCATGCAAGTGAAACTATCGCGGAGCCGTACTCATTCCCGACGCGAACGTGTTTTGAGAAAATCTTTGGTGGATCGCGCACGGCGATGGCGCACCGAAGTGGTCGGGCGCGATCGCAGGACGCGCCTGGAGAATTACTTAGGAATACGGCATTAAGTTCCGTGGTTGACGAATTTGTATTCACTCCTCGTGAGTGGTGTTACTAACCGAAAGGAATGAGCATCGTGACTGAGAACAAGCCGCACATTGGAATTGAGGCCGCGGACCGCGTCGAGATCGCCGATGGGCTATCCAAGCTCCTGGCAGACACGTACACGTTGTACGTCCAGACGCAGGGCTACCACTGGAACGTGACTGGCCCCACCTTCCCCGCACTTCACCAGATGTTTGAGGACCAGTACATCGAACTGCGTGAGGCAGCTGACCTGGTCGCGGAGCGCGTGCGCACTGTGGGTGAGCGGTCACCCGGCAGCTTTGCTGAGTTCCTGGAGTTGGCAACCGTGAAGGATAACCAGGCAGCGAGCGCAGCGACCCAAATGGTCAAGGACCTTGTCGATGGACACGAGACGATCGTGCGCCTTGCCCGTCCTCTGGTTGAGATCGCGGAGAAGGCCGGCGACGTCGCGACGGCAGACTTGGTCACCGAGCGCATCCGCGAGCACGAGAGGACGGCGTGGATGTTGCGCGCAACCGACGCTTAATCGATCCTTGCGCCGTAGCGGCGCGAGGCACGAAGAGGCCCCCAGCCATAGTGGCTGGGGGCCTTTCGTCTGAGTGCGGCTGAGGGGGCACACCCAGAGAGGTAGCCGTAGATCGGGTCATCCACGGCTCGATCTCAAGCGTATGGGGTGTGATGCGCGAAGGAGTGCGTTATACAAAACTTTGTGAGTATCCCCAATGCGAAGCGCGCGGGCGAGCTCGAGCGAAGTGGAAATCCCCGCATCGGGCGAACTAGATGTAGTACATCGCCGGTTCGCGCATCTCTGGTGCAGCGTCTGCTGCGCCAGGGTCGGGATGGCGGTGTGAGTCGCCGGAATCGACGGCAGATGCGGCGGTATACGCCTCCCTGGCATCCGGGTGATTGCGAATCTCCGCAGGGATGCCCACGGCGGTTGCGCCATCGGGGACGTCCTTCACCACCACGGCGTTGGATCCGATCCGCGCATCGCAACCGATGTGCACAGCACCGAGTACCTTGGCTCCGGCGCCGATCACTACCCGGTCGCCCACAGTGGGGTGCCGCTTGCCGGGGCTCATGGTGGTGCCGCCCAGGGTCACGCCGTGGAACAGCAGAACATCATTGCCCACCACCGCGGTCTCGCCAATCACGACGCCCATGCCGTGGTCGATAAAGAGGCGGCGGCCCAGCGTCGCACCAGGGTGAATCTCGATCCCGGTGCGACGGCGGGCGTACTGCGACCATAAGCGCCCGTAGGTTTTCATTCCATGCTTCCACAGCCAGTGAGCGGCACGGTGGTGCCACACTGCGTGTACTCCCTGGTAGGACGCCACGATGACCAGCGTGGAGCGTGCCGCGGGATCGCGGTCATGCACCGTGCGAATGTCCTCGAGGGCGAGCCTTAGGAAGTTAACGGGTTCACTCATGAAAATAGACCTGGGGTGTCCTTGCGGTATTGGTGTGGATTAGTCCATCAAGTCGGCGTACAGCACCGAGGTGAGGTAGCGCTCGCCGAACGACGGAATGATCGTGACGATGGTCTTGCCAGCGTTCTCTGGGCGCTTGCCCACCTCGAGGGCTGCGTGAATGGCAGCACCGGAGGAGATGCCCACCAGCAGCCCTTCCTTGCGGGCAGCCGCACGAGCCGTGGCGATCGCGGTCTCGGCGTCGACGTCGAATACTTCGTCGTAGATCTCGGTGTTAAGGATCTCTGGCACGAAGTTCGCGCCAAGGCCCTGGATCTTGTGGGGGCCGGGCTGTCCACCGTTGAGGATGGGGGATTCTGCGGGTTCGACGGCGATGACCTGGATGTTGGGGTTCTTGGCCTTGAGGACTTCGCCCACGCCAGTGATGGTTCCGCCGGTGCCAATGCCTGCGACAAAGATATCGACCTTGCCGTCTGTGTCGGCCCAAATCTCCTCCGCGGTGGTCTTACGGTGGATTTCAGGGTTAGCCTCGTTGGAGAACTGACGGGCCAACACGGAACCCGGGCGATCTTCCGCGATTTTGTTGGCAGCCTCGATTGCGCCGCGCATGCCCTCGGGGCCGGGGGTCAGGATAAGTTCTGCACCAAAGGCGCGCAGGAGTGCGCGACGCTCTTTGGACATCGTCTCTGGCATCGTCAGCACCACGTTGTAGCCGCGAGCCGCGCCAACCATGGCGAGCGCGATGCCGGTGTTACCGGAGGTGGCCTCGATGATCGTGCCGCCGGCCTTGAGGTCGCCGGATGCTTCAGCGGCATCGATGATGGCGACGCCCAGGCGGTCCTTGACTGAACTTGCGGGGTTGTAGAACTCGAGCTTACCCAGGATGGTTGCGTCGATGCCTTCGGCGAGCGCATTGATCTTGACCAGGGGAGTGTTACCGATCAGGTCGGTGACGTTTTCATAAATTTTAGCCATGTCTGGTGCTACTTTCTCGTGTGTTGTGCAGTGAGTAAAGCCGGTTGAGGATGAGTTCATGCCGGGCGCGCTTAAGGCAACGCGGATGTATCGCGATTCGATACCGGGGCGAGCGCTGGCTTGCCGTTTACAGGCCTATTGGCCGCAGGGCATGTGATGCCAGCGCTCTACTGACAGCAGCAGCACTCGCCACACATGCAGACGCACATGTAGCAGGGCTGGGCACAGATCAGGGCGGCAGAAACGGACGACGCGGCAACGCGGCTCCGATTGCTCATCTCACTGACCTTTCGTGTGCAAGTGATGTCAGAGTATCGCCGTGACGTCGATGCGGCAACCATCGCTTTGTTGTGTGACGGCACTTTGGCTGAGTGTGCCGTTCCGAGTGCGCGTGGAGGGGCTATGCAAATGAAAAGAGCCGGGCCCCAAGGGCCCGGCTCCTGCTGTCTCATTCACGTGCGTCGTGCCGGATGAGAAGTCCGGATGCGCTGCTCGTGGAGCAGGTGACGGGAATCGAACCCGCGTGATCAGTTTGGAAAACTGAGGCTCTACCATTGAGCTACACCCGCATCGCCGGCACGTGTTGTTCTTTATCGGTGCCAGCGCGTACTAGAGTAGCCGAGCCTGGCCGATGTTGGGTAACTGGCCCTGAAATTTGGGGTCGGACGGGGTGTAGCGCAGCTTGGTAGCGCATCTGTTTTGGGAACAGAGGGTCGCAGGTTCAAATCCTGTCACCCCGACTTTGTGTGATGTTGCAAGACATCGGAATAGCTCGAACCCACGGTTTGTGGGTTCGAGCTATTTTTTGGTGCCGTGGGAATGGTCGTTGCGGTTGAGGCAATCGCGGCATACCCATGTGGAAGATACTGCTGACGCGATACAAGCCGATGCGCTGCGCTGAGTCGTACTTATCGTTGCGCTGGCTTGGACAATCCGTATTTGTGCGCGGGTCGGCCATATGCTCGCGGTGATCATTGTGATCCCGGCTGCAGCGACGCTGTGGACCGCGATCGTTAAAATCTCCGATCCCACGCCGCCCGACGTAGTGCCGCTCAGCGTGACCGCACTGGGTGCGCTAGCGGTCAATCTGGTGTGTGCAGCACTCCTAGTTCGCCATCGGAGCGCCTCCGGATCACTCGCTCGAGGTGCCTGGCTTGCCGCCCGCAACGACAGCCTTGCCAACGTTCTAGTCCTTGCCGCCGCCCTCGTCACACTGGTGTGGTCCTGTGGCTGGCCCGACATCATCGCTGGTCCGATCATTGTTTCGGTCAACGCGAATGCGGCGGTCAAGGTGTGGAGGTTGGCCTTGAAAGAGCGGTTTGCCGCACGCGCAACGGCACAGCCATAGGAATATGCGCACCGGCCTCATCGCTCGATTGTTGACGTGCGCGTGAAACCCGTAGAGTAGTTGGGTTGCTTTGCCGCGAGAGAACCTCGTGTATGGCTGAGCCCTCTTCCAGCATCAGGAGTACGTCAGTGACCAGCGCCTTCGAGACCATCGACGCCACGACCGTCAAGCTCACGGTCAACCTCACCGAGGAGGACCTTGCGCCCGCCCTCAAGCACGCCTACGAGCACATTGGCGAGCAGGTGCAGATTCCCGGCTTCCGCAAGGGCAAAGTGCCCGCAAAAATTCTTGAACAGCGCGTCGGCAAGGGCGCAGTCATCGAGCACGCCGTCAACGAGGGTCTGCCCGGCTGGTACTCCGAAGCCGTCCAGGAACAGGGCTTGCGCCCGTTCGGACAGCCCGAGGTCGACGTCACCAAGATTCCCGGTGCCGTCGAAGGCGATGAGGGTCTTGAGTTCACCGCTGTGGTGGAAATCCGCCCCGAGGTCAAGCTTCCCGCATCTGACTCACTGACCATCGAGGTCGCGCCCGTCGAGGTTTCCGATTCCGACGTGGACGAGCGTGTTGACGCACTTCGCGAGCGCTTCGGTTCGCTCGTCGCAGTTGACCGCCCCGCGGCTGACGGCGACTTCGTGACCATCGACCTGTCCGCCAAGGTGGACGGCGCCGAGGTTGACGAGGTTCAGGGAACGTCCTACCAGATCGGTTCGGGCAACATGCTCGAGGGCCTCGACGATGCTCTTCTTGGCCTGAGCGCCGATGAGGCAACGACGTTCGAGGGTCCGCTTGCAGCGGGCGACCAGGCAGGAGAACTCGCCACTATCAACGTGACGGTCACCGCCGTCAAGACGCGTGAGCTTCCCGAGGTGGACGACGACTTCGCGCAGCTCGCGTCGGAATTCGACACGGTTGCTGAACTCCGCGAGGACCTCAAGGGCCAGGCCGCAAAGATTAAGACCAACAACCAGGCCGTTCAGGCCCGCGAGAAGCTCCTTGAGGCACTCCTTGCCGCGACCGACTTCGAACTCCCCAAGAAGGCCATCGAAGCCGAGGTGCACCACCACCTCGAGAATGAGAACCGCCTTGAGGACGACGAGCACCGCACCCAAGTCGCCGAGGAAGCCCAGACGGCACTACGCGCGCAGATCCTCTTGGACCAGCTCGCCGATGACCTCGAGATCGAGGTACAGCAGAACGAGCTTCTTGACTACCTGCTGAACGCTTCGCGTCAGTACAACATGGACCCGAACGAGTTCATTCAGCAGGTCGAGCAGGGTGGCCAAATTCCGGCCATCGTGTCCGAGGTCGCACGTTCCAAGGCCACGGCTTACGCCCTGCGTCGCGCCACGATCAAGGACACAGCTGGTGCAGCGGTTGACCTCACGGCCGTCATTGGCTCGATCGAGGACGAGACCAAGGATGATGAGGCAGTCGCCGACGAGGTGCAGACCGCTTCCGAGTAGCCATACTCCTAGTACGCGAAAGGGCGGCACCCCCTTGGGGGTGCCGCCCTTTCGCTGTCTATCCGGGTTGAGGTGCCGTCAGGAAGATTCTGGCAAGCCCCACTGCATGATGCCCCAGAAAACTGCAGAAGCGACGCCCAGCGAAAGTCCGATCGTGGCGGGAAGCCTGCCTGGGGAGACGCCAAAGTCCCGATAAATTGAAATCGCGCGCCGAATTGCGATAACCGCAAAGATGATGGCCGCTATTGACGTCACAAGGTACCGGTTGATGAGCAAAGACGCGATGCCCAGAAACAGTGCGCTGTTCGCCATGCCGTTGCGCGGGAGTTTCCGGTGGCCATCGCCAATGTCGGCGTCGTGCGCAGCATCGGCGCTGGCCGGAGGCAGAATCTCGTATTCGACGCTCTGGTTGCGGGCTTCGTTGTCGTCGCCGGGGTGAGCCATAGTTGCCTTTCAAGAATCGCGGACCTTCGTCGCGGGTGATGTGCACTGCGTCAAGCCTATGGCTTTGCGGTGTCGGCACGATCACCAACCGGCCCCCGGCATCGGCCGCGCTGCGTTCCCCCCGTAGCGAAAACAGGCCCAAAAGGTCACCGAACGGGGGGTCACTCGCGTTAGTGTCTCGTAAGACGCTCTACAGGAGGACACACGTGAACGACAACACGTCACAAGAGATTACCGCGAGGGGTGATGGAGCCGGAATGGCTCTGAACGACTCGATCTTCAATCGGTTGCTGCGCGAGCGCATCATTTGGCTGGGCGATGAGGTGCGCGACGATAACGCGAACGCCATCTGCGCACAGTTGATGCTGCTCGCCGCTGAGGACCCGGACAAGGACATCTACCTTTACATCAACAGCCCTGGTGGCTCAATCACTGCGGGCATGGCGATCTACGACACGATGCAGTACATCAAGCCCGACGTCGCGACCGTTGCGATGGGTATGGCGGCATCGATGGGGCAGTTCCTGCTCGCATCCGGTGCCAAGGGTAAGCGCTTTGCGACGCCCCACGCTCGCGTGCTGATGCACCAGCCATCCGGCGGCATCTATGGCACGACCACCGACGTGCGCATCGGCGCCGAGCTCATCATGCACATGAAGAAGGTGCTGTCCGGGCTGACCGCAGAGCAGACCGGCAAGTCGATTGAGCAGATCACCAAGGACGCCGACCACGACCGTTGGTTCACCGCGCAAGAAGCGCTCGAATACGGGTTTATCGACGGCGTCATCACCCACGCGGCCGATGCTGGCGACGCGTCGCAGGGAGGCAAGAAATGACCAACGACTATCAGGCCCTTCAGGCTGCGGGTCGCACCGCGGGCGAATTCGGTTCAGCGGCACCTGCAAGCCCGTCGTCGCGCTACATCCTGCCAACCTTCGAAGAGCGCACCGCGTACGGCTTTAAGCGCCAGGACCCATACGCGAAACTGTTCGAAGACCGCATTATCTTCCTCGGTGTGCAGATTGACGATGCGTCCGCTGACGACGTGATGGCGCAGCTGCTCGTACTCGAGTCCCAGGACCCCGAGCGCGACATCACGCTGTACATCAACAGTCCCGGAGGCTCGCAGACCGCTCTGACCGCGATCTACGACACGATGCAGTACATCAAGCCGCAAATCCAGACCGTGTGTTTGGGCCAGGCTGCCTCCGCAGCTGCCGTGCTGCTCGCCGCAGGACACCCGGGCAAGCGCCTCGCGTTGCCTAACGCCAGCGTGATGATTCACCAGCCTCGTATTGAGGGTGGCTCGCGTGCGCAGGCATCGGACATCGAGATCTACGCCGAGCAGATGATTCGTATGCGCGAATGGCTCGAGGACACGCTCGCCTTCCACACGGGACAGGATGCAGCCAAGGTCCGCGAGGACATCGAGCGCGACCGCTTCCTCACCGCCGCAGAGGCCAAGGAATACGGTCTCGTCGACCAGGTGCTCGAAAGCCGCAAGGTCAAAGCGCCCGAGGCAATCGCTGAATAGTTTTACGCTTCGCAGTGGTGGCGGTTCGAGTTTCGGCTCGGGCCGCCTTCGCTTTTTGTGGAGTCAACGTCGGCGCGGACAGTCTCTGAGCCGGGCGTGAAAGGGCGTACGAGGCATCCGAACAGGGTCCGACTTCGAATAAGTAGAGGGATGCGCCGATAACGCGCGCGGCGCGTCGGCCAGCGCGTGTCAGAGCGCGTCTGTAGCCTGGTAAGGATGGCGCTTGTGTTGAGGGCGCGAAAAGGAGCTTTTCCATGACTCGTCCCACTGACACCGGTGATCTGCTGAAGTGCACGTTCTGTGGAAAAACGCAGAAGCAGGTTAAGAAGCTCATCGCGGGACCCAACGTCTACATTTGTGATGAGTGCATTGAGTTGTGCAATGAGATCCTCGAGGAGGAACTCGCAGAGGCAGTCGAGGCCGAGTTCACCGAATTGCCTAAGCCGCGGGAGATCTTTGACTTCTTGGGCCAGTACATCATTGGGCAGACGCAGGCCAAGCGCGCACTATCAGTCGCGGTGTACAACCATTACAAGCGCGTGCGCGCAGGCGAGGCAAAAGCGTCGGAGGACGGCGTCGACATTGCTAAGTCCAATGTGTTGTTCATCGGCCCCACTGGTACAGGAAAGACCTACTTGGCGCAGACATTGGCGCGCATGCTCGACGTTCCGTTCGCTATTGCAGACGCGACCGCGCTGACCGAGGCTGGCTACGTCGGCGAGGATGTCGAGAACATTCTCCTCAAATTGCTGCAAGCCGCCGACTACGACGTCGAGAAGGCTCAGCGCGGCATCATTTATATCGACGAGATCGACAAGGTCGCCCGCAAGGCGGAGAACCCGTCCATCACGCGCGACGTATCTGGAGAGGGCGTGCAACAGGCGCTGCTGAAGATCCTTGAGGGTGCTACTGCGTCTGTTCCCCCGCAGGGCGGGCGCAAGCACCCCCACCAAGAGTTCATCCAGATCGACACCACCAACGTGCTGTTCATCCTGGGTGGTGCGTTCGCAGGGCTTGAGGAAATCATCTCTTCGCGCGTTGGGCGCAAGGGGATTGGCTTTGGCGCCTCGCTCAAGGAGGCAGACAACTCCGACCTCTTTAACGAAGTCACCCCGGCCGACCTCCACAAGTTTGGTCTGATCCCAGAGTTCATCGGGCGTATGCCCGTGATCGCGACTGTATCGCCGCTCGACGTCGACGCAATGGTGGGCATCCTTACCGAGCCCAAAAATGCACTCGTCAAGCAGTACCAGCGCATGTTCGAGTTGGACAATGTCCAGCTTGAGTTCGACGAGCCCGCGGTGATGGCTATTGCCGAACAGGCACTTCTGCGCGGCACCGGAGCACGTGGGTTGCGTGCCATCCTCGAAGAGGTTTTGCAGGACACGATGTTCGAGGTCCCGGGTCGGGACGATATCGGCACAGTGCTGATCACTCGCGAGGTCGTTCTCGATCGAGTCACACCTGCTTATCTCGCGCGCGAGATCGACGAATCGAGCGAGATTCCCCAGGCTCGCGCCGCGATCGAGGAGTCCGGCGCCGCTTAGCAGTCGCTCTGTCGCAGTCGTTTGTGCCCCGCGCAAGCTGTCCCCACGCTATTGGCCTGATTCCGCACGGTCTGGGCCACTTGCTCACGCTATTGGCTTGATTCCGCACGAATCTGGTAACGCGGTCAGCGTCCGACTGATGTTCACAGCAGCGCGCTAACACCATGACCTTCCACCGACCTCGCCGTCGGCGGAGCAGGTGATGACCGATGTCACTGGGCTGTTGCCATGACAACACTGCGAACGCTGACCATACCCACGCCGGGACAAAGCCTCGAGAATTGGCTTGGCGTCACATGGCAGGCGTACACCGCCGCGGAACTCGAGTCCCTGTTCAGCCGTCGTCAACTCCAGCGAGGGTTGTTCAGCGGGACGGTGCGGCGCCTCGCCCCGAACGTTTACGCGGGCTCGGCTCACGCTGATTCCTTCCAGACCCGTGTTGACGCCGCATTCTTGTGGGCCGGGCAGAGGAGCGCGATTGGAGGCGCTGCGGCCCTCTACCTCTACGGAGCGATTGATTCGGCACCGCAACGAATTGAAGTGGTCGTCGACCATCGACGTCGCATGGACGCGCGGCCAGATTGGGTCCGCGTTCGCCGAGTAACGTATGACGCGCCAGTACAGAATGTGGGTCGTTGGTCAGTAGTCGCGCCGGCAATTGCCGTTTGCCAAGGGTTCGGGGAGATGGACTCGGGTGCGCGCGCGGGTGCCGTGGTGCGCATGGTCGCGACCCAGCGGGTATCGGTCGCCCAGCTTGCTGAGGCGCTTGATGCACTCCCGCGGGTGCGGTCGCGCAGTGCGTTGAGGCGCGTCGTTGCCCGATGCGCCGCTGGGGTGGAGAGCTTTCTGGAATGGCATGCGGTGGAGAAAGTTTTTGTTGGACGACCATTTGATCGGTTCGTGCTCCAGCATCGTGTCACCGCGCACGGAAGACAGTACCGCCTCGATATGTACGACGACGAGACTCGTCTTGCGGTGGAAGTCGACGGAGCAAATTTTCATAGCGGCACGCAGATGTGGCAACGCGACATGCGCCGCGACACGGACCTTGCCTCGCTTGGAATCCAAACAGTGAGGTTCAACTACCAGGACCTTAGCGAGCGCCCAGAGTGGTGCCGCGAAAGGCTACTCGCAGTCATGGCCGTGCGCGGCCCAGTCGCGTGAGCGCAAAAAAAGCACGGTACCATGCGCTGGGCACCGTGCAGGATCAAGCCAATACCGTACGCGAGTGGCTCAGGCCGTGCGGGATCAAGCCAATAGGAGGCTTGGTAGGGGGCTATCAGGCTAGGCCTCTAGGACCACGTTTTCCGTGCGCATCACGGTGGTGTCCGCGATCTCGTCGGGGCTGCCGTCCTCAGGGCCGCCGCCATCAACGCCGGGTTCCAATGCCATCACTGCGTCGATCACCTGCATGACGCGCACACGCCCAGCAGCCATTAGGTCTGGCTTCGCGGCGTTCACTGCGGCAACCTGCGCCTCCGGCACGAGCAGATCCACCGAAGCGATCTCGGTGCGCTGGGAGACCTTGGCCTCGGACTTGATCTTACGCAGCGTTGCGAGAGCGGCACCCGCGACCGCGATGAGCTTCGGGTCAGGGGCGCCAGCTGAATGTGAGGCACCGGCGGCGTCGCGCAGCGGCGCCGCGTCCGGCCACGCAGCGCGGTGCACTGAACCCTCGCGCCACCACGACCACACCTCGTCGGTCGCGAATGGGAGCACCGGCGCGAACAATCGCAGGAACGTCTCCAGGGCAATGGTCAGTGCGGCACGAGCCGATGCGGCCTCAGGCGTGCACTGTGCGTAAGGATCCACGGGCTCACCTGGAGCGGCACCGTCATACGCGCGTGCCTTCACCAGTTCGAGGTAGTCGTCACAGAACGTCCAGAAGAACGTCTCTACCGACTCAAGCGCCTTGGTGTGGTCGTACGAGTTGAGTGCACTGGTAGCAGTATCGACGACGTCGGCCAGCCCGGCGAGCATCGCACGGTCCAAGGGCTCAGTTACGATCCCTTGCAAGCTGGCACGGTCGCCAGTGTCCACGCCGGCTCCGCCTAACGCCCCGCCAGTGGCGTGCGTTGCAGCTGCCATCCCAGCCTCAAGCGAGCCGTCGGCAGCGGTCGCGATGCCGGTAGCGCCCAGCACAAATTTGGACGCGTTCAGCACCTTCATCGCGAGGCGTCGGCCAATCTTCATCATGCCGGTGTCAAAAGCCGCATCGGTGCCAAGGCGAGCCGAGGCCGCCCAATACCGCACAGCATCGGAACCGTGCTCTTCGAGCAGTCCCATGGGCGTGACGACGTTGCCCTTCGACTTGGACATCTTCTTGCGGTCCGGGTCGAGGATCCAGCCGGAGATTGCGGCGTGCTTGAACGGCAACTCGCCGTGCTCGAGGTGCGAGCGCACGACGGTGGAGAACAGCCAGGTGCGAATGATGTCCTGGCCCTGGGGGCGCAGGTCCATGGGGAAGGTTTTAGCGAACAGTTCGGGGTTATCGCGCCAGCCGCACACGATCTGGGGAGTGAGCGAGGAGGTCGCCCACGTGTCCATGATGTCTTTCTCGCCGGTGAAGCCGTTCGGCTGGTCGCGCTGGGACTCGTCAAAACCGGCCGGAACGTCCGTCTGTGGGTCGACGGGAAGGATGTCCTCCGTGGGGGCAAGCGGCGCCTCGAAGTCAGGGTTGCCGTCGGCGTCGACCCGGTACCAGACCGGAATCGGCACCCCAAAGAACCGCTGGCGTGAGATCAGCCAGTCGCCGGTCAGGCCCTTGACCCAGTTCTCATAGCGCACGCGCATGAAGTCGGGCACAAAGTCGATGTCCTTGCCGCGTGCGACGAGTTCTGCGTTAAGCGCGGTGTCGCGCCCACCATTGCGGATGTACCACTGGCGGGTGGTCACGATTTCGAGTGGCTTGTCGCCCTTTTCAAAGAACTTCACGGGGTGGGAGATATTGCGGGGCTCGCCGTCGATCGCGTCGGCCTCCGTCAGCAGTTCGACGATGCGCGATTTTGCAGAAAACACGGTCTTGCCGGCTAGCTCTGCGTAGTTAGCGAGCGCCGCCTCAGACTCGATGCCGTTGGGCGCCTCGGCTACCAACCGGCCATCCCAGCCCATCACGGGACGCGTGGGCAGTTGCAGTTCGCGCCACCACGTCACGTCGGTGATGTCGCCGAAAGTGCAGATCATCGCGATGCCGGAGCCCTTGTCGGGCGAAGCGAGGTGGTGAGCCACCACGGGCACCTCGACATCGAACAGCGGCGTGCGGACGTGCTTGCCAAAGAGCGGCTTGTAGCGCTCGTCGTCCGGGTGGGCCACCAGCGCGACACACGCCGGAAGCAGCTCGGGACGGGTAGTTTCGATGTAAACCGAGTCGAAGGATCCGGTGGATTCCTCAGCATCGGCGCACTTGTCAAACGCGAGGCGATGGTACGCGCCCGGCTGCTCGCGGTCTTCGAGCTCGGCCTGAGCGACTGCGGTGCGGAACGTCACATCCCACAGCGTCGGAGCCTCTGCCTGGTATGCCTCGCCGCGCGCTAGCGAACGCAGGAACGCCTGCTGCGCGACAGCCTGTGAAGACGGAGAGATTGTTTGATACGTCAGCGACCAGTCGACGGAAACGCCCAGGTGACGCCACAGCGCCTCGAATTGCTTCTCATCTTCCGCAGTCAGCCTCTCGCACAGCTCCACGAAGTTGCGTCGCGAAATCGGCTGCTGATCGGCGGCGCGGACGGACTTACCGTCGCCGCCATCGTGCGGGGGGGCGAACCCGTCCTGATACCCAAGTGTGGGGTCGCATCGGACGCCGTAATAGTTCTGCACGCGACGCTCAGTGGGCAGGCCGTTGTCGTCCCAGCCCATGGGGTAGAAGACCTCGCGGCCGGACATGCGCTTGAATCGCGCAATCACGTCGGTGTGCGTATAACTAAAGACGTGGCCCACGTGTAGGGATCCCGAGACGGTCGGCGGGGGAGTGTCGATCGAGTACACCTGCTCGCGCGTGACGTCATCGTTGAAGCGGTACGTGCCCTGGTCTTCCCAGGTCGCGTTCCAGCGGTCCTCAAGTCCGTCGACGGTGGCCTTTTGCGGGATACGGGGAGTCATGGGGACATTCTTTCAGACCGCGGCCGATGCGCGGAACTGGGACAGCACAGGCAGCGGCCGATGCTGGGGCCAGGCGCGAGCGGGACGCTCGCTTGGGACGGGGAGAGGGGAGTGCTAGAGCTCGACTGCCGCGATGGGGTCTGTGGTGGGTTGCTCGGAGCCGCCCGCAGGCTCGACTGACACCGCGATGGCGTTGACGCCGCTCAGGTCCTCGATCACGGCCGTCTTAAAGTCGCCTGCCTGGAACGTGGGTCCTGGGTCGATGGTGCCGTCGGCATTGACCAACCACAGCTGGTATTCAAGGCCCTCGTCCAGAGCTGGGGCGTTGCCGGTGGCAGCGAACCCACCCACCTCGTCTGAGACCGTGATTTCGGTGTCGCCTACCCCAAGCGCGATGGTGTGAGCATCGGGAGCATTCAGTACCTGGTCCACGCTGGCGACGTTCGCGTCGGGGGAGCCGCCGGTGATGATGAAGCCCACGCCCACTGCGGCCACGGCGATCGTGGCGGCGGCAGCGGCCAGCAGCATGGGAAGCCTGGACCGGCGTCCAGCGGGATTGGCGTGAGTACGCTCAAAAGCAACCACATTGTCCGACGCGGCCTCTAGCGTGACGTCAAAGTCAGAGGTGGGACCGGTAGCGATCTCTTCCCCGATCTTCGCCAAATCGGCCGTATCACCGTCGCTTGCAGGCAACGGTGCGAGTGAGCGTGTGACCTGTTCGGTGACGGAGATCTCCGCGGCGATGCGCTCAGCAAGTCCTGCGGGCAGCACCACGTCGGCATCGCCTTCGGCATCGTCAGCGAGTGAGTCGATCACGCTGTCAAAGCTGGCGAGTTCTTCGCGGCATTGACCGCAGACATCGAGGTGTGCCTCGAACGCGGTGCGCTCGGTCTCGCTTACCGCGTTGAGCGCATAGGCGCCCACCAGGTCGTGCATGTCGTCCGTGGCACCCGAGTTGTAGTCGGATGCGGAGCGAGTCTGGTCATTCATTGCTCTACACCTCCTCAAGTGTGTCGCGAAGTTTGGCTAACGCGTCTCTAATGCGGGTCTTGGCTGTACCAAGTGGAACTCCCAGTTTCTGGGAGACCTCCACATGCGTTTGCCCCTGATAAAAAGCTAATTCGACGGCCTCGCGCTGCTTGGCGCTGAGCGAGGCCATTGCGTGGCGCACACGTGCACCCTGGAAATCGGTGTAGTCGCGTTCCACGATCTCGTCTTGCTCCGCGGGAGCGGACTCACGTTCGGCCACTGCGGCCTCTGCCTCCATCTGCTGGCGCTGACGCTGCTCGCGGCGGACGCGGTCTACTGCGCGCCGGTGAGCGATCGTCAGGACCCACGCCCGGGCCGTTCCGCGTGTCGAGTCGAACTCGGGCGACTTGCGCCACGCCTCAACAAGCGCCTCTTGCGCCACGTCCTCGGCCATGCCGGGGTCACGGACGACACGCAGCGCTAAGCGATAGACCTGGGTGAGCATCACCGTATAGACGCCCTCGAATGCCTGTGCCGAGCCTTGACCCGACGCGATGAGCAAGTCCTCGAGCCGCTGAGCTGAGGCGGGGTCCGGAACGTGCCTCGATACTCGGCTCGCGTCGGGAACGGCGCGCAGGTGATTGCTCGGATCCATGCCGACCCTCCGGTATTCGAGGACTGCGACGCTCATCGCATTGCCTTCATCCAAGCACCACGACGCTCGCATACCAAGCTCTGTGCGTACGTGGCGTGCCCAAAACACGGATTTTCTCTTCCCGATGCCGGGTTCGGATTCACTTGACGAGGATAGTGGAGCGCAACCGCGGTGGCGATCATGGCGCCTCCTCTAGCCCCACGAGTGTGGATCACCGGGCAGTTGATGAACATTGCCAGTGGTGCCCCGCCCGGCGCACGGGGGCGTTGATTGCCGAACGAGGCACGTGACTGGTTCGGCCGGCGGGCCGGCGCGGATTGGTCCAGGGTCAGTGGTGGTGAAAGCGGGCAGTCCTTGTTAGCCTCGCAAGGTGAGTGAAGCAGCGATGCGGCCCGCATTTCTTAGGGCAATGGAAGAATTTGATGCCACCATCGGCGGCGCGATTCAACCGCGCCTGCGAGAGATGGTGCGCCTGCGCTGTTCACACATCAACGGCTGCAATTACTGCATCAGACTTCACTCTGAACAACTAGCTTCGCTGGGGGCCAACGCCACCCTGATTAGCGCGCTAGCGCGCCCGGTGAAACTGATGCGCGCGGACATTGTGAGCCCTGCGGAAGCCGCAGCACTACGCTTCGCGGAGATACTCACCGATTATCCGCGCGGCCTGGAGAGCGAGGCCCGCGACGTCGCCGGCCAGTATTTTGACAAGCATGAGCTAGGCGCGCTGGTAGAGGTTGTTGCGGTAGTCAACGCATGGAACCGGGTGACCCGCGGAAGCGAGTAGGCAATCTTGCCGCTGCGCATCGTCAAGATGACGCGGTGGCGCTCCGGCGCGTTCATCGGTGATGTCGGTTGGGAATGAATCGGTCATCCGCGAAGTTGCACATCTCGGATTGACTCGGCACGCGTGCCTGTCGCCCAGGCGGCGGTTTCCCCGCCTGCATTTACCTTCATTGTTGAATCCGCCAGCAGGCGGACGCGTGTCCCCTCGTCTTGCGGTGCATTCGAGTGCGCGTTTTTTCGAAAGGCACTTTCTTGGCCGACCTGACTCCCCTCGCTGACACTAAGGTGCCGGACCCCAATCGCTGGCGAATGCTCGCGGTGATTGCCGTCGCACAGCTCATGATTGTCCTCGACGGATCGATCGTGAACGTTGCGCTGCCCCAGATGCAGCTAGCACTCGACATTACCGACGCCAACCGCCAGTGGGTTGTCACGGCATACACCCTCGCCTTTGGCGGTCTGCTGTTGCTGGGTGGCCGCGTCGCCGACTACTGGGGACGCAAGCGCACCTTCCTTGTCGGCCTGGCAGGATTCGCCGTCGCATCGGCGCTCGGTGGCCTCGCCCCGTCACAGGAATACATTTTTGCCGCACGCGGTCTCCAGGGAATTTTTGCCGCACTGCTGGCGCCGTCCGCGCTGTCCCTCGTGACTGTGGCTTTCACTGAGGCGCACGAGCGCGCAAAGGCCTTCGGTGTGTTTGGCGCACTGTCCGGTGGTGGCGCCGCTATCGGTCTGATTCTGGGCGGAATCCTCACGGACGGACCCGGTTGGCGGTGGGTGATGTGGGTCAACGTGCCGCTTGCGCTGGTCACCGCTTTATTCGCATGGAAGATCGTCCGCGAATCAAAGTCTGATGGACACCCGTCTTACGACATTCCGGGCGCGCTACTCGCGACCTTTGGGCTTTTGTCCCTGGTCTATGGCTTCACCCGAGTCTCCGAGGCGGAGCACGGCTGGGCAGACCCCTTGGCAATCATCTGCATCGCTGCGTCCGTGGTTCTACTTGTCACCTTCGTGTTAGTACAGCAGCGAGTGAAGAACCCGCTCCTGCCTATGCGTATTCCCGCCAACCCGGTCCGCGGCGGCTCATACCTGACGTTCCTGTTCGTTGGTGCCGGACTGTTCGCGATGTTCCTGTTCCTGAGCTTCTACATGCAGGGTGTCTTGGGCTATTCGGCGCTCAAGGCAGGCATGCACTTCCTGCCATTCTCGCTTGGCCTCATCGGTACCGCCGGAATCGTGGCGCGCATTTTGCCCAAGACCGGCCCCCGACCGCTGATGATCGGCGGCCTTGCCGTGGCATCGGTCGGGATGTTGCTTTTGCTGCGTATCCAGCCCGAGGACCAATACTGGACGCACGTGTTCCCGTCGCTGGTGATGATGTCGATCGGAATGGCGTTTGTCTTTATCCCCACGTCCTCCACCGCGCTTTTGGGCGTCAACCCCAAGGACGCAGGGGTCGCTTCGGCGCTACTCAACACTGCCCAGCAGGTGGGTGGCTCCGTAGGACTGGCGCTGCTTTCCACTCTCGCGCTTGGCGCTCAGACCCGGTCGGTAGAGAAGATCGGTTTGGGGGAGTACACCGATGCCGTGGGCAACGCCTATCAGGCACCGCAGCCCGAGTCACTGGTTGCCGGTTTCCACGCAGGATTTATGTGGGGCGCGGCGCTATTGATTCTGGGCCTCATCGCGGCAGCGGTATTCGTGCGTATCAGGCGAGATGACTTCCACGCGAATGTTCAGGATGCTGACGACGTGCCAGTCGTAGCGCACTAGGCGGCAAAGTAGCAGCAATAACGGCGGGCTCCCTTACGGGGGCCCACCGTTATTGCATGCGGATGGCTACGTAGCGCGGCGCGCCTTGACAAACCCCAAAGCCACGTCAATCAGCCAGATGACGGCGATGACGGCGGCTGCCCAGTTCTCCAGGGTGACCGTCGGAAGTTCCTTGATGGGCCATCCGACCTCCGCGAAAAACGCGACGTTGAGGAACGAGTGGTCGAGCATAATCCACACCACGAGCCCAGACGTCAGGGTGCTGATGGCGAGGTTGACCCAGGCCTGCATGTAGGTCCAGTGGCCGTGCACGTGGCGGGAAATGCCCGCTAGGGCCACGATTGCTAGCAGCGCAACAATTCCGCTCCACAGCCACGGCCAGTGGTCGGGATTAAGGAAGGGCACCGGATCGCCCTGCGCGGTGAAGATCGACGGGCGCAGATGTTGCCAGACGATCACGACGGCAGTCACGAGCGCGGTCACGACAACTGTGGTGGTCTCCGGTACCGAGATCTTGCGGCGCACTGGCTGCGGCAAAGAGTCAATATCCCAATGAGCGCTGGCGACCTGTGAGCCAGGCCGGGCTATGCGTTCCGCGCCGGCGAAGCCCAGCGTCGTCCACGCGGCCGTGTAGAGGGCGGCTGTGACGGCGGCGCCTAGTCCGGCAAACAGCATCGTGCCGAGTTCTGCGCCGTGATGCGCCGCTGACACCATCGCTAAGGCGGCGGCGACAGGCACCACGATTGTTAGCAGCCAACTGAGCAGGCGCTTGTAGTCGAGGAAGAAGCGCGGCCCGATCAAGAACAGCGGGCGGTCCACCATGGTCGCGGCTACGCGTTCGGGGTCTCCCATGTCTTCCAACACGTCCACCTCGATGTCTTCGCGGGTGACGTTCTCGTCGCCCAGAAGTTGGTCATAGCGGTCTTCAATTTCGCCGCTGATCGCACCACGTAAGGCGTTATCCACGGCACCGCGTTCGGCGACGGGGATGTGATCCAACGTGACCTCTATGTACCGCTCTGCGAGCGGGGGCAAGGACTCGGCTTCGCCGGTGTTGGTTGGTTCGGCGGCGTTGGTTTCAGGCATGAGACGAACCCTTCTTTACTTCGTAGCGTGTATCCGTTGTGTCTACTGTGGCGGACTGTGGTGTCCGATGCGCGCTGGTGGTCGCTATTCGTGCGCCGGCTCGGGCGATGCGGCCTGCTGGACGATGAGGTCCGCGACTTCATGCACGCCAACAAGCACCCGGTTCGCACCCAACTCGGTGAGGTAATCGACGTCCACGTCACGATGCCCACGCGCCACGATCGTCGCGGCGGGTCGCAAAGAGCGCACCTTCGACACGATCGCGCCGGCATTGAGGGGATCGGGGATTGCGATGACTACCAGCCGGGCGTCGGCAATTCCGGCAGCGTGCAAGACCTTAGACCGCGCTCCGCTGCCAAGAATCGCGTCGCGGTCGTCTGCGCGAATGGCCTTGACCCGGGTCTCGTCGTCGTCCACCACAACCACGGGGATGCCGTGGGCCCATAGGCCCTGCGCAACTCGTGCGCCCACGCGCCCAAAACCCACCACGATCACATGTCCGCGCCCTTCGTACTCGCGAGGGCCGTCGGTGTGGGATTCGTCGGAGGCGCGGTATGCCCGCGATGCCCACGCAAACAGGATGGGATTGAGGACAATTGACACGATCGCGCCCGCGAGCACCAGGTCGCCAGCTGCGCCCGGCAGAATTTCATATTCGGTGCCGAGCGTGACCAAGATGAACGAGAACTCGCCTATTTGTGCCAGGGACGCCGCGATGACCGAAGACATTCGGCGCGAGTATTTGAGCATGCGCACCAACACAAACGCGACAACGAACTTGCCGCCCACAATCACGAGCACAGTTGCCAGCAGCGCGAGAGGCTGCTCGACGAACACCGCGGGGTCCACCAGCATGCCAACGGCAACGAAGAACAGTACCGCGAAGGCGTCACGCAGGGGCAACGAGTCCTCCGCCGCTCGCTGAGACAGGTCCGATTCGCGCAGAATCATGCCCGCGAAGAACGCGCCGAGTGCAAACGACACGTCAAAAATCCAGGCAGCGCCAACGGCAACGCCAATTCCTAGCGCGAGAACGCCTAGCGTGAAGAGCTCGCGCGAGCCCGTGTCCGCGACACGCGCGAGCAGCCACGGGATGAAGCGTCGTCCCACAATGACCATGAGGGCCACAAACGCGCCCACCTTGAGGCCGGTAAACGCAAGTTCCTTGCTGATCTCAAGCGGCCCCGACGTGTCCGCCGCCAGCACAGGGATGAGCACGAGCGCGATCACCATCGCGAGATCCTCGACGATCAGCCAACCGATTGCAATGTGTCCCGCGCGGGTATCTAGTAACTGGCGATCCTCGAGCGCGCGCAACATCACCACGGTCGATGCGACGGACAGTGCGAGCCCAAACAGCAGCGATGCGCCAATGGTCCACCCGAAGAGCAGGCCAAGACCCGTACCTGCGGCCGATGCGACCAGCATCTGCAGGATGGCTCCCGGTAGCGCGACCTTGCGAACCGCGAGGAGTTCCTTGAAAGAGAAATGCAGCCCGACCCCGAACATCAAAAGGATGACGCCGATCTCGGATAGCTGCACCGCGATTTCAGCGTCGCCCACAAATCCGGGAGTGAAGGGGCCGATCACCATGCCCGCGGCGAGGTAGCCCACTAGGGGGGATAGGCGCAGTTTCTGGGCAACGAAGCCTAGGATGAACGCCGATCCAAGGGCGGCCGCGATGGTCGTCAGAAGGGGCGCATTCTGCAACATGACCTGATTCTAGTGGACGTACTTGGCCGCCAAACGGCGGCGAAATCGGCTTTGCTCACCGGGCGGGCATCATGGTGGCTGCGGCCTTTAACTAGTGAGTTGGCTGGATCAGGTCCCAGGGCATGCCGTAAAGGTCCTCGAACACGGCCACGGTCCCATAGGGCTCGTGGCGCGGCTCCTCGCGGAAGTGCACGCCACAGTCGACCATGCGCCGATGCTCGGTCACGAAGTCATCCGTCTCTAGGAAAAACGCGACCTCGCCATCGGCTTGGCGCCCCACCGCTGAATCGTCCGAGGCAAGTGCGAGTACCAATCCCGTGCCGCCGCCGTCCGGGCCAACGACTACGCGTCGCCAGCCGCCTTCGAAGGTCTGATCCTGGCGCAACTCGAAGCCCAACGCGTCGACAAAGAACGCGATCGCCATGTCGTGGTCGCGCACCAGGTAGGTGACGTCCTGTATCCGCAGGGCCATCAGGCTTCACGCACCAGCGGCTGAGTCATGCAGTGCGCGCCGCCGCGCCCACGTCCCAGTTCCGCGCCCACGATTTCTAGCACCTCAACGCCCGCGTCGCGCAGGCGGTCATTGGTTGAGGTGTTGCGGTCGTACGCCACCACCACGCCGGGCTCGAGTGCGAGGACGTTGTTACCGCTGTCCCATTGCTGGCGCTCAGAGGCATAGCGGTCCCCGCCGGTTTCGATCACGTTGAGCGACCCCAGGCCCAGGGCATCGGCGACGACCTCGGTGAGCGAACCCGACTCGCGGCGTACGTCCAAGGTGACCGGGGCGTCGGCGGGGCGAATGGAATACGTCTCGATGCCGTCGACGATCCCGGGGAAGACCGTGGCAACGTCGCGGTCAGCAAGCGTAAAAACGGTGTCAAGGTGCATCGCTGCGCGTAGCCGGGGCATCTTCGCGACGATCACTCGGTCGGCTGCGTTGCCCGTGAAGAGTTCGACCGCGAGTTGAGTGATGGCTTGGCGAGAGCTGCGTTCGGACATGCCCACCAGTACGGTGCGGTTGCCGATCGGCATTACGTCACCGCCTTCAAGCGATGCCATGCCGGTGTCGACCTCGGGGTCGCCCCACCACACTTGCACTCCGGCCGATCCTCGCGAGGATGGCTCAGCCACGGCATCGGCGCCACCGGGACCGGCGAAGTCGGGGTGGAACGAGTAAATGGCCTTCATGATCAGGGTCTCCGCATGACGCGCGGGCCAAAAGAGCGGGTTCAGGGTGACGCCGCCGTAAACCCACGAGGTGGTGTCGCGGGTGAACAGCGTATTGGGCAGCGGGGGGAGCAGGTAATCGCGCATCCCGGATTCTTCGCGCACCAGCTGCACCGTGGGCGGCATAAAGTCGCGCGGCAGGTCCTGGGTCGACAGCCCTCCCACGACCAACTGGGCGAGTGTGGCGGAGTCGAGTTCGTCCAGGAATTCACGCACGTCGGCGACGAGTCCAAGGCCCAACTCGTTGGGGGTGACCTTGCGGTCAAGCAGCCAGGAGCGGGCCTGGGGCAAGGCGAGCGTCTCCGCGAGCAGCGTGTGAAGCTCGAGCACCTCGATACCTCGATCCCGCATCAAATCCACGAACTGAGCATGGTCGCGCCGCGCGTTATCTACCCACATCACGTCATCAAAGAGCAGGTCGTGGCAGTTCGATGGCGTGAGGCGATTGTGCGCGAGGCCAGGGGAGCAGACCAGCACCTTGTGGAGCTTGCCCACCTCCGAGTGGACGCCAAAGCGTTCCGGTTTTCCAGAGTCGAGCGCCGAGTCGAGCGAGAAGGACATGGGTGGGTCTCTCCAAAAGTGGTAGGCGTACCTACTTCTGGACTCTAGCCCTTGGGCAGTAGCACCTCAACGCCCGCAACCGCGAGCGCTTCGCTTAGTTCGTCGTCGGGAGCTTGGTCGGTGATCACGTAGTCCGCAAAACTTAGCGGTGCGAACTGCGCGAAGAGTTTACGGTCGAACTTGGTGGAGTCGATCAGCACCCCAACGCGGTTGGCGCGCTGCATCATCGCCTTCATCATCACGGCCTCGGCAAGGTTACTGGTTGAGTACCCGGCGTCGCTTGTGATGCCGCCCACGGCGATCAGCGCAAGCTCGCATCGCACGTCGATCTCTTCGCCCCGGGCATCAGTGAACACCACGGGGCCGATGGTGGCGAGGTCGTTGGGGCGGACGGTTCCGCCAAAGACGTAGAGATTGCGATAGGCCTCGGGATCGATCTGTGAGGGCAGCATCAAGTTATTAGTGGCAATGGTGAGTCCACGGTGGTGCTTAAGGTGACGAGCCACCGCCAGTGCGGTCGAGCCAGCGTTAATCATGATGGTCGAGCCGTCTTCAACAAGGCCTGCAGCGACGGCACCGATCGCTTCCTTGGCCGCGGTTTGAACGCGCTGGCGCACGTCGATGCCAGTGTCGGGCTTCAACGCGATGGATGCCCGCGGCCTGCTCGACGAGCGCATGGAGACGCTCCGTGCCGCCATGCATCGGCTCACGCCCGATGCAGTGGTGGTTTACGAGGACGCCGGCTTCCATGTTCAGGGTTTTGAGCGCGTGGTGATAGACGCCCTTCACGACCGGATCGATGTCTACAGCCTCAACGAGGACGAACTGCAGGCGCACGTGGGCCGGCGGGTTTCCCTGCTTGACCCCGTTGACGTGGCGGGGGCGCTCAAGCGCGTCCAGGAGTTGGTGAGCGTCCCTACTGTGGTGGTGCACACGCACCACTGGGCGCTGGCATATGGTTCCCGCGGGCAGAAAATGCGGGCGGCGCTGGATGGCGGTGTGTCGATGGCAAGCACGCGCTACCTGCACGGCGACGCGATGACTTTGGACGACTACGCCGCCGTTACCTCCATCCCGCGTCAAGCGGCGGGGGAGAGCTTCGCCGCTCGCATCGAAAGTGTGTTGGGCGGCCAAGTGAGCTGCGTCGCGGCCCGGGTCCTGGAATGCGACTCGCCCACCACCGTCGGCTTGGGTGACTCGTTTGTTGGGGGCATGGTCGCAGTCATCGCGGGACAGGCCACTGACCGCGGGGCCGATGCGGCCGCGCCTGCGGACGCACGCTCGTGACCGGGGCGCCACCTCCGCAGGCATGGATCCTGGGGGCAAACCAGCCAC
>Ga0307486_1000729_pt1 | contig 28074 bp, 24 predicted proteins | sample CBIW02metaG_FD_203663 | JGI IMG/M metagenome (GOLD analysis project Ga0307486, IMG submission 203663) | Sea-ice brine microbial communities from Beaufort Sea near Barrow, Alaska, United States - CBIW 0.2 | ecosystem: Environmental > Aquatic > Marine > Coastal | place: USA: Alaska | collected... | reverse complement strand
TAGCTTTCCATCTGCCAGCCGTCAGGAGAGATAGCCTGGCTGAAATAGCCGGCGCGGTAGAACAGCCCGACGCCGACCAGCGGCAGGCCGAGATCTGAGGCGCTCTTGAGGTGGTCACCGGCCAGAATGCCGAGCCCTCCGGAATACTGCGGCAGGGCTGCGGCGATCCCGAACTCCGGTGAGAAGTAGGCGATCGCGGCGGGTTTCTCACCCTCCAACCCCTGGTACCAGCGTGGCTGTTCGAGATAGTCACGCAGTGAGTCGCGAGTGGCATTGACTTCGCCGACATAATCGTGATCCAGAGCAAGCTCGTCAAGGCGCCGCGGGTCCACAGCGCCGAGCAGGGCGACCGGGTCTGTGCCGATCTCGCGCCACAGCTCCGGGGCAATTCGCTCGAACAGTTGCCGGGTGGGCTCATGCCACGACCAGCGAAGATTGCCGGCAAGCTCATCGAGAGCCGCGAGGGGCTCGGGGAGAACGGCACGGACGGTAAATTTACGGATGGCCTTCACGAGGTCCACCTTAGGGTGTCACGTGTCCAACGCGGAACACGAAAATTCATTGTATGTGGGCGTGCCGTACAGAAGACGGGCGCCTTTGACTTGCTTTCACGCTACGGTCGTTGTGTGGCCAAGACAGCAGCAACAAGGATCAGCTTGCCGACATCATCGAGCAGCACCCCCACGACCGTGTCTACGGGCGCCGCCGGGACCAGCGGCGCTGAGGCATCCGTTGGTCGCATCCCGGTTCTCGATCTCGCCCCGCAGCTGAACGATAATCTCTGGCCGGTCCGCGCCTTCGTCGGCGAGGTCGTCCCGTTCGGAGCGACCGCGTTTCGCGAGGGGCATGACCTCATCGGCGTCGACCTGCAACTCATAGCGCCAGACGGCACCACTACACGGCATCCGATGTTTCTGCAGGCCGATGGAACTGACCGCTATGGCACGCAAGCTCAGCTCGGCGTCGCGGGCCATTGGCACTATCGGGTGCGCGCTTACGCAGACGACTTCGCCACCTGGGAACACAACGCCATGATCAAGATTCCGTCGGGAATCGACGTGGAACTCATGTTCAGCATCGGCAGTGCTCTCCTCACGCAGGCCGGCGCCGACAAGACCCGCTCGCTCGCGGCCCGCCGTCTGTTTTCAGCCGCCGCGACAGCACTCGCCGACGTCGGCAAGCCGGCCACCGAGCGCCTTCTCGCCGTAGCGGATGCCGGCCTGCGTCAGGCCATCCGTTCCCACCCGATCGCCGGGCTGTCGTCTCTGTCGGCCGAGCGCACCATCATCGTCGAACGCACCAGGGCTGCGGTCGGCTCCTGGTACGAGTTCTTCCCGCGGTCGGAGGGCGCCGTGCGGCGTGCCAACGGAAGCTGGAAGAGCGGAACGTTCCGGACCGCCGCCAAGCGCCTGCCCGCCGTAGCCGCCATGGGTTTCGACGTGCTCTACCTTCCGCCGATCCATCCGATCGGGCAGGCCTTCCGCAAAGGTCCGAACAATTCGCTCACCGCCGCCCCGGGTGACCCCGGGTCGCCGTGGGCGATCGGCTCCGCAGACGGCGGCCACGACGCCATCCATCCCGACCTCGGAACTGTCGCCGATTTCAGCTTCTTTCTGAAGAAGGCGGCGGTGCTCGGCATCGAGGTCGCCCTCGACTTCGCCCTGCAGGCTTCCCCGGATCACCCCTGGGTGCAGGAGCACCCGGAGTGGTTCACCACCCTGCCCGACGGCACGATCGCCTATGCCGAGAACCCACCGAAAAAATACCAGGACATCTACCCGATTAATTTCGACAACGATCCGGCCGGCATCCGCGCCGAGGCGCTGCGTCTGCTGCGTTACTGGATCAGCCTCGGTGTGCGCATCTTTCGGGTGGACAACCCCCACACCAAGCCCCTCGATTTCTGGGAATGGATCCTCAAGGAGGTCAACCAGACCGATCCCGATGTGGTTTTCCTGGCCGAAGCCTTTACCCGTCCGGCTCTTATGCAGGCGCTCGGCAAGGTCGGCTTTCAGCAGTCGTATACCTACTTCACCTGGCGCAATACTAAAACCGAGCTCGAGGAATTCTTCGTCGGTCTCACCTCCGAAACCCCCGATTTTCTACGCCCCAACCTGTTCGTGAACACGCCTGATATTCTCACCGAATATCTGCAATTCGGTGGCCCGGCTGCGTTCAAGATTCGTGCTGCGATCGCCGCAACAGCGGCTCCGAGCTGGGGCGTTTACGCCGGTTTCGACCTGTATGAGAACGTCGCGCGGCCGGGGGCCGAAGAGAGCATCGACAACGAAAAGTACGAGTACCGTCCGCGCGACTGGAGCAAGGCCGAGGAGCTTGGCAAGTCGCTCGCGCCGTACCTCACGCGTCTGAACACCATTCGAGCCGAGCATCCGGCGCTGGGGCAGCTGCGCAACCTGGACATCCACTCCAGCGACGATGATTCCATCCTCGTCTACAGCAAGTACCTCGACGCGGCTTTCACCGGCACCGGCCACGCGGATGCCCTCATCATCGTGGCCAACGTCGACCCGCACTCGGTGCGCCAAACGGTTGTACACCTCGACGTGACCCGGTTCGGCATTGCCAGCGGCGACACCTTCGATGTGCATGACCTCGTATCGGGTTCGACCTGGACCTGGTCGGCCGACAATTTCGTGCGCCTCGACGCTTTCACCGAACCGGTGCACATTTTGCACGTCACGCCCCACGATCCAGGTCTGGACTCGGCATGAGTAGCGACAAAGACAAGAAAAAGAACGCCGGCAAGACCACGAACAAGAAGGGCCAGGGAAAGATCATCGACGGCAAGAAGGCTCAGTCCAAGAAGACTCCGAAGCATGTCACCCCCAGCGCTCCGGCGCCCGTCCCCGACCACGTTCTCGAGGCCGTCGCCGCCGGCAGCTACTACAACCCGCATGAGATCCTCGGACAGCACCTGGCGCACCAGACCGGCGTGTCCGACCCGCTTGTCATCATTCGGGCCTTGCGTCCCTTCGCCACCGAGGTATTTGCGATTCTGGCCAACGGATCGCACGTCGAACTCGCCCATCTGGCTCACGGTATCTGGCAGGGCGAAAGTACCGTCGGACTTCTCGACTACACGATCGAGGCGCGCTACCAGGACTCGCCGCCCTGGATCTGCGACGACCCGTACCGATTCGTCCCCACCCTCGGCGAGCTTGATCTGCACCTGATCGGCGAAGGACGCCACGAGCGGCTGTGGGACGTGCTGGGGGCGCACCACCGTCAGCATCAGGGTGTCACGGCCGCGTCGGCCGGGACCTCGTTCTCGGTTTGGGCGCCGCACGCTCGCGCCGTACGCGTGATCGGCGACTTCAACGGGTGGAACGGTGTCACCCACGCCATGCGCAACATGGGCAGCACCGGTGTTTGGGAATTGTTCGTTCCGGGCCTCCAGCCGGGAACCAACTACAAGTTCCAGTTGCTCGCGCAATCCGGCGCCTGGGTGGAGAAGGCCGACCCGCTCGCCCGCCTCGCCGAAGTACCGCCGCAGACCGCGTCGGTCGTCACCGAATCGCACTACGAGTGGGCGGATGCCGCGTGGCTGGCCAACCGGAAGGCCAACGACCCGCACAATCAGGCGATGAGCGTCTACGAGATGCACGTCGGATCCTGGCGTCCGGGCCTCGGCTACCGCGACCTGGCTGATGAGCTGGTCGGATACTTGCAGGAGCTCAGCTTCACGCACGTGGAATTCATGCCCCTGGCGGAGCATCCGTTCGGCGGCTCCTGGGGCTACCAGGTCAGCGGCTACTATGCGCCGACCAGCCGGTTCGGAGGTCCCGACGATCTGCGCTACCTGATCGACCGGCTGCACCAGGCCGGTATCGGCGTGATCATGGACTGGGTGCCCGGCCATTTTCCCAAGGACGACTTCGCCCTCGCTCGTTTTGACGGTCAGGCGCTCTACGAGCACCCCGACCCCAGACGCGGCGAACAGATGGACTGGGGAACCTACATCTTCGACTTCGGTCAGATGCAGGTGCGCAACTTCCTCGTCGCCAACGCGCTGTACTGGCTCGAAGAATTCCACATCGATGCTCTGCGCGTCGATGCCGTCGCGTCCATGCTGTACCTCGACTACTCGCGGGAAGACGGCGAGTGGGAGCCGAACCGGTACGGCGGCAACGAGAACCTCGAGGCGATCAGTCTGCTCCAGGAGATCACGGCCACCGCCTACAAGCGCAATCCGGGCACGGTCATGATCGCTGAGGAGTCCACGAACTGGGGCGGGGTGACGGCGCCGACCAGCGGCGGCGGGCTCGGCTTCGGCTTCAAATGGAACATGGGGTGGATGCACGACTCGCTGGAATACATGCAGGTTGATCCCATGTATCGGTCGTACCACCACAATGACATCACGTTCTCATTCATCTACGCGTTCAGCGAGAACTTTCTTTTGCCGATCAGCCACGACGAGGTCGTGCATGGCAAGGGCGCCCTGGTGTCGAAGATGCCCGGCGATTCCTGGCAACAGCTCGCCAATGTGCGCGCTTACCTTGCCTTCATGTGGGCGCACCCCGGCAAGCAACTCCTGTTCATGGGCAGCGAATTTGGCCAGCGCTCGGAGTGGAGCGAAGAGCGCGGACTGGATTGGTGGATGCTCGACCAGCCAGCGCACCGAGGCCTGTTCAACCTGGTCGGCCAGCTCAACCGGGTTTACCGGGACAACCCCAGCCTGTGGAGCCGCGACAACGACCCGGGCGGCTTCGAGATGCTCGACGGCGGTGCCGCGAGCCAGAACGTTGTGTCGTTCCTGCGTTGGGACAACCATGGAGTTCCGGTCGCCTGCTTCTTCAACTTTGCCGGGCAGCCACACACCGACTACCGGGTGGGCTTGCCGTTCGCCGGCCAATGGGAAGAGATCCTCAACACGGATGCCGGTGACTTCGGCGGGTCCGGCGTTGGCAACCTGGGGGCGGTCGAAGCCTTCAACGAGCCGTGGGACGGCCGGCCGGCCTCCGCGACTGTGACCTTGCCCCCGCTCGCCGGACTCTGGTTGCGCCTGCGCCGTTAGAGTCCCACGCGCGACAATGCGAAAAGTGCCCGTCGACTACCGTCATACGGGCACTTTGCGCGTTCTCCTGAGCCAGGGAAGCTAGTAGAGCAGAGCTGCCAGACGGGCGCGTGTGGGCGGCACACGCGGGTCGTCCGCGCCGACAACCTCGAACAGCTCGAGGATGCGCTCACGAATACTGTTGCGCCCGGCGGCGGGCTGCGCCGGAAAAAGGCTCAGCAGGCGATCGAATGCGTCTTCAATGTGGCCTCCCGAGAGATCGAGGTCGGCAACGAGAAGCTGCGCGTCGAGGTCGTCGGGAGCGGATGCCGCCCCATTCCGAATCTGGTCGATGGTCTTGCCCTGCAGCCGGCCGAGCAGGCTGACCTGGGCCAGACCCGCCACAGCCATGGTGTCATTCGGGTTCTTGGCCAGCGCCGTGCGGTATTCGCTCTGCGCGGTCGCATAGTCGCCGGCTTCGATCGCCGCATAGGCCTCGAGGTGGTGCGGCGGTAGAGGCTCGTCCTCCACGGGCGCCGGCTCGGCGTCAGCGACGGCGTTGGCCGCCTCCGCCGTGCCGGTCACACCCTGCTGCTCGGCGAGTTCGAGCACGCGGCCGAGCATCTCGGCAATCTGTTCTTCCGGGAGCGGGCCGTTGAAGAGGTGCACCGGCTGACCGGTGATGACCGCAGCGACGGTGGGCACCGACTGGGCCTGAAACGCCTGCGCGAGCTGCGGGTTCGCGTCGATGTCGACGCGGGCCAGTACAAACCGTCCCTCCAAACCGGTGATGAGCTTCTCCAACACCGTCAGGAGCCGCGTGGAAGGTTCGCTCCCGCCCGACCACAAACCGACGATCACCGGAACGCGGGAAGACAGTTCAAGCAGCTCACCGAAATTGGTGTCAGTGCCGTCGAGAACGAGACTCGGCACCGGAACGGCACCGGTGGGAGCCGGATCACCGCCCACGGGCGCGCCGGTCGCTGGTGCGCCGGTCGCTGGCGTGCCCGTCGCTGCGGCCGACGGGGCGCCGGCCGGGGCGCGGTTCACGAGTGAAGAGAGATCAACTGCGCCGCGCAGGTTCGATCCGGAAGGGGGCATATTTGTCATGGAAGCTCCGCAGATGTGATGAGGCCCTGGGCAAAGCCCAAGAGCACGATTTTGTCGCTTGAACCGGCCGTCGGCACGTAGAACAGCAATTGGTCACGGTAGGTATTTTGAAAGCCCTTGGCCGTCGTGGTGATTCCGGAGAGCGCCTTGGTGGCCAGGGCATCGGCTGCCGGGCCCACCGTGGCACCGTCATCGACGGGTTTGACAGTTTCGGTCTCCGTCATGCTGACGGCCACAATACTGCCGGAATCGTTGGTGGCCAGGGCGATGGGCTCGTCGCTGCCGGCTGCGGCCGTGAAGTCGATCGAGGCGGTGGTCGGAAGCGCGGCGACCTTGGCAGCGTTGAGGTCGGCAACCTGGAGCCGGAAGTTATCGCCGTCGCTCTCGAACAGGCCGTACGACGAGCTGGACTCGCCCTGCGAGAGAATATCGGCGTAGGCGGCAGCCAGTTGGTCCGGCGGCAGCACCAGGAGTTTGTTGTCAGGGGCGATGGCGGGGGCGCCGACGATGGCTGGAGCCACCTTCGGTACGTGCGCCGACTGCTCGAGCGCGAACAGGTAGGCCACCTGATAGTTGGCGCGGGGAGAATCCTGCTGGAGAATGACAGCCATCGTCGGAATGCTGGGATCGTTTTCGTCCTGGATGACGGTCATGACCACCCTCGGCCAGGAGTTGGTCTGCTGCGGCAGCGTGAACGTGAGCGGAGCGCCCGGCAGGGCGACGAGCGGGGCGACAGCCGGATCGACGGCGCGAATCTTGTAGTTCGCCAGGCGTTGTTCCAGGGCCGGCCCGGTGAATCGTGTCGCGATGGACTCGGTGTCGAGGGTGGTATCGGCGTCCGCGCTGAGCACGGAGATTTCGCTCATGATCGTCTCCAATTGGGAGACGGTGACGGCGGGCGGTGGCAGCTCGGCGGCCGCTTCCACCGAATCGGTGGAATGGGGAGTTGGCGTGGGGGTGGCGGTAGAGGTGCTGGCCGTACTGAAATCGGGCCACAGATCCGCCGAACAGCCGCTCAGCGCCAGTCCACTGACCAGGATCATCGGAAGGACCGCAACACGGCGGGTGATTCCGCGCCTGGACGCGGTGATTTGGCTGGCCTTGATAGCTTTCGGACGCGGAGCGCGCGGCAATCGCGGCATGCGCGGACCACGCGGAACGTTCCGGCGCGGACGGCGCGAACGACGCAGGTGCATCAGCGCCAGCACATAGAGAATCAGACCGAACAACAACAGCACGGCGCCACCAGCCAGGAGCGGCCCGGCCCAGGGGGTGGAATTATCGGAGGCCCAGGAGAGACGGACTGTGGCGGGCGCCGGTTCCACGCCGTCCGACGCGACGAGCACGGAGATTCCCTCCGGCAGGGACAGGGTCGTCGTCACGGAATCCGTGCCGGTGTATTCGTCGAGCCAGAGGTCTGAACCGGCTGGATTGACGATCGGTGCGGTGGCAGCATCCGGTGTGGCGGCATCGCCCGCCGGAACGTCGGGTACCGCGGCTTCGGGCGCGACGGTGTTGGGCACGACAGCGTCGGTGACCGTGGACGTGAGCTCGCCCGTCTCGTCGCTCAGAGCAACCGTGGCGTAGGCATCGTCCCCGATCCAGGCGGCAACGTCTTCGGAACGCCCGTACGCGAGGAAGATGGCGCCGTCTCCACGCACGTTGATGGTCTGGCTGCCCGACGATGCCGACAGGGCGCTCGGATCGATCACGGTGTACTTCGCGTCACCGGTTACGGTCGAGGTCAGGGAGGTGAAAGAAGGCTCGAGCAGGATCGTACGCTGTGCGATGCCGAGAACGATCATCACCGCAGCAAGAACGAAGGCCACAATGGCAAGAACAAAACGCACGGATCACCCTTCAGCATTTGACGCTGGTTGGTACTGTTCAGTCACTCTGGCGGACTGACGTGCCTGAAGGTCCTCAGACACGGACCTTCTACGTTACTGCGTTCTCCTGAAAGGTGCCTAATGGCGGCCGAAAATGCGTCAGTCGGCGGGCGGATAGGCGACGGTGCGCCAACCCACTAAAATTGACCTGTTCCCCGTCATGCAGGATCCATCGAGGGTCGGGGCCCATCTGTAAGGAGTAGAAGTGTCTGACGACGAGGCTGATTTCACCCAGGTATTTCGCGGCTATGACAAGGATGAGGTCACCAAAGCCATCCAGTTGCTGCGACGCGAACTTATTCAGGCCAATACCCAAAGTGCTGAGGCCGGCCGCGAGGTCAAACGGCTGGCCTCCCGCATCGACGATCTCAACGCCGAGATCGAAGAAGTCGGCAGCCCCACGTTCTCCGGTCTCGGTACCAAACTGGAAAATACCCTTCGTGTAGCGGAGGAGCAGTCCACCCGCGTCATCGCCCAGGCCGATATCGACGCAGAGAAGCTACGCGCGGCGACCAACGACGAAGTGCAGCTGCTCCGTCAGAATGCGATGGAACAGGCTGAACGCACAGTGTCTGATGCCGCCGTCAAGGCGCGCCGGGTACTCGGTGATGCGCGCGTCGAGGCGGATGACGTTCGAGCCCGCGCCCAGGACGACCAGGCTCAAATCACGCAGGACGCGGTTCGCGATGCCGCCCTGATTCGTGGCGCCGTTGCCACCGAATCCGCCGAAGCACGTGCCACAGTCAAGCGTGAGGTGGCTGCCATCCGCTCGGACGCCGATCGTGAAGCCGCTGAGGTACGGGTCGTCGCCCAGCGCGAGGCCACCGAGGCGCGAGAAATCGCTGCCGGGTTGAACCACGAGACCGAGCTCACTCGCGCCGAAGTGGCCCTGGAACTCGATCAGCAACGCGCCGACCTGCAGCGCGAAACCGAACAGGCCCGTGTTGATCTCGCCGCCGAAATCGATCAGGCGCGGGTCGATCTGGCCAGAGACACCGAGCAGGCGCGGCTGGCCGGCGCCCACGAGGCGGAACAGGCACGCACCCTGCTCGCCGCGGAGGTTGAGCAGGGTCGTATTGATCTGGCCCGTGAGATCGAGCAGGCACACGCGCTGGCCGAGCTCGAACGTGAGCAGGCGCAGACCGACCTCGTTCGCGAGCTCGATCGCAGGCGAGCCGGTCTGGCCCGCGAGATCGAGCAGGGCCGTGCCGCCCTGGCCGCCGAGGTCGAGCAGGCCGGCGCCGATCTGGTCCGAGAAAACCAGCAGGCCCGCCTTGACGCCTCAGCCGAGGCCGAACAGGCCCGCATCGATCTGGAGAACCTTCTCGCTGCCTCGCGCAAGAAGGGCGAGCACGAGACAAGCCGCCTCGCCAGGGAGACCGACCAAGCGCGAGCCGACCTGGACGTCGAGTTGAAGGCGCGCCGCGACAAAGCCGAGCAGGAACATCTGACCCGCCACCAGGAGGCAGTGGCCCTGGCGCAGAAGTTCCAGTCGGATGCCGCGAGGCAGCTCGCCGAAACGACCGAGCGCACCGCTGAACTGCGCAGCCTCAACGAGCAACTCGGTGCGGGGGCGCGCGAAGAAGCCAGGGCGAACAAGGAACTCGCCGAAGAGGCGTCCGCGCGTATTCTCAGCGACGCCCACAGCGAAGCTACCGCCCTCGTCACCGACGCGACGACACGCTCGCGTACCCTCGTGGCCGACGCCGAAGACCGGTTGTCGCAGATTAGAATTGAACGCGACGCCGTGGCCGGATACTTTGAAAGCCTGCGCAGCGTTTTGACCCAGGCAGAACGGGTCTCAGCCGAGTAAATCCCTACGCCTGGAGTCGACCCGTGAAAATTCAGAATGCCTTCCGATTCGGACTCGTCGGCACCCTGGGCGTTGGGCTGGGCCTCCTGATCATCACCTCGGTGATCACCCTGCAGACGATCATCGTCTATGTCGGGGCCGCGCTGTTTCTAGCGCTCGGTCTCGACCCGGCCGTCTCCTGGCTGGAAAAGAAGAAGTTTCCGCGTTGGGCCGCGATCCTGATCGTGGTAGCGGCCGTGCTCGGAGTGCTCACGGGGGTGATCTTTGCGATCGTTCCGATTATTGTCGACCAGGTCTCCAAGCTCTCCAAGCTCATTCCGGAGCTCGTGCGGGCGGTCAATACCTCGACGTATCTGAGCGATCTCCAGAAACAGTTTCCAGGCCTCGACGTCGCTGAAATCACCAAAACGATCACCGATTTTCTGGGCGGAAATCTCACCAATATCACAGCGACGATTGTTCAGTCAGGCCTCGCCTTCGTCAACGGCCTGTTCGGCGGCCTGATCATTCTGATTCTCACGCTGTACTTCACCGCCTCGCTGAACAGCATGAAGCGTGCCACCTACCAGCTGGTTCCCGCATCCAAGCGGGAGCGTTTCACCGACATCAGCGAGCAGATCACGACTGCGGTCGGTCGCTACCTCGTCGGTCAGACCGCCTTGGCGTCCGGCAACGGCGTACTGAGCTTCATCTTTCTGTCGATCATCGGAGCGCCGTTCCCGGCGCTGCTCGCGTTCATCGCGTTCCTGCTGTCGTTGATTCCGTTGGTCGGTACTATCTCGGGTTCGGTCATCATCGTGCTGACCTGCCTGATCCCCGAAATCGGGAGTTCACCACAGACAGCCCTCGCCGCGGCAATCTACTACCTCATCTACATGCAGGTTGAGGCCTACGTGCTCAGCCCGAATATCATGAACCGGGCCGTCTCAGTTCCCGGCGCGGTCGTGGTGATCGCGGCTCTGGCCGGCGGCAGCCTGCTTGGCATCCTCGGCGCCCTGATCGCCATCCCGGTGGCCGCCTCGGTCATCATGATTGTGAAACAAGTCGTCATTCCCCGCCAAAACGAGCTCTGACCGTCGGTCGCGGGCTGGGCTGCCCGCACGCCGCTCAGGATACGTCGGGCAGCTCAGGCGTCCACTCAGTCGGAAGCGGGAGCGCTTCCGGGTTGACGGTGGCGACAATTTCGGTCAGCACGCGACGCGTCAGGTTCTCCCCCACCCACAGGTGCTTTCCGCCCTCGACGGCGACGAGACGCAGATCAGGCACACTCGCGAACCGCAGGCGAGCGGCATCCGGTCGCAGGTAGTCGTCGAATTCGGGGATCACGGCGACCAGAGCGCGTTCGTCGCCTGCCCATGCCGCCACCTCGTCTGCGGTCGTGCTGTGCAGAGGCGGTGACAGCAGGATGGCCCCCCGGATCGGATGCTCCAGGCCGTATTTCAAGGCGAGTTCGGTGCCGAACGACCAACCGACCAGCCACGGGTTGGGCAGGTCACGTTCGGCGACGAAAGCCATCGCCGCAGCAACATCGGCCCGTTCGGTCAGTCCATGGCCGAAATCCCCGTCGCTCGTACCGCGGGGCGATGACGTGCCGCGAGTGTTGAACCGCAGCACAGCCAGATTTGCCAGTGCTGGCAGCCGGTTGGCTGCCTTGCGCAAAATGTGCGAGTCCATGAAGCCACCGGCTGTCGGCAACGGATGCAGCGTCACGAGGGTCGCGACCGGTGCGCGGTCGACGGGCATGGCCAGTTCACCGACCAGGGTGAGTCCGTCGCTGGTCTGTAGTTCGATGTGCTCTGTGATGGCGGGCAGTTCGACGCCACCACGAATCTCGACCGTCACGGTCATGAGTTGTCCTTAGGTTTCACACGTGCGCGGACGGAAAGGGACGCTCACTTGATCTTCCAACAGTGGCTATGCCAGTGCCGGCGATTGGACAGGTCGGCGGCGTCTCCCAGAACGCCGTCTCCGCGCCAGGTGACGATATGCGCCGTTCCGGGCACAATATCGAGGGTGCAACCGGGGCACAGGTACGTTTTGACCGCGTGCTTGGCCGGCACCGGCTGAACGTGCCACAGACCGTCCCGTCGCACCTCACTGCGACGCCACCCCGCGAGCAGGTGATTCAGGTCTGCGGCTTCGTCGTCGTCGACCTGCTGCCGGACTTTACGGCCTCGGGGTCGATTGCTGCGCGCCATGGCTTCAGTCTAAAGCGCGAGCCCGACGCCCGGCACCAGGATGTAGCTGACACCAGCGCTGGTCAGGTACCGGCGGATACTTAGTACCAGCCGGAAGCCTGGGACTTCGCCCACGCACCGCACGGCGTGCCGTAGCGGCCGGTGATATAGCCCAGACCCCATTCAATCTGGGTTCCGGCGTTCGTGGCCCAGTCAGCGCCCGCGGTCGCCATTTTGGAACCGGGCAGCGCCTGCGGAATTCCGTAGGCGCCGCTCGAACCGTTTTGGGCGTTGACGCGCCAACCCGATTCTTTCTGCCAGAGCGAAACGAGGCAGTTGTACTGGTCTTCGCCCCACCCGCGTGCCGCAACAGCGCCGTAGGCGTATGCCTGGGCAGAACCGGGATCGGGTACAGCGGCGGACGGCGCGGTAAAGCTCTGGGTTTTCTTCTCGACGGCGACGACGACCGGAACCGGAACCGGCTTCGGCTTTTCGGTGACGGCGTATCCGTCGCGATTGATGGTGTTGGTGAAGCTGCCAGCCACGAGCACTGCCTGAGCGGGACCGTCATCGGCCGTGCTGCCGGCGATCTGAAAGTACGGTGATGCTGTGGCGCCCGAGTAGGGGTCGACCACGCTGACGAGGACGAATGCAAACGCGGCCGTGAACCCGAAGAGAAAGTGCGCCGGCTTCACCCGAGGTCGGGTTCGACGAACACTAGGCCGGGCCGTGGCCGGGACGATGTCGTTTGCGTTCAGATGCCTACCCATTAATAGACGACCTTAGCCCACATATTTGATAACAGCCAAGTAACGATGTCTGATTCACCGGACCATGAGCATGACGTCGACGACACTATCCAGAACAGTGTCCACCTGTGCTTCGCGGTATCCTCCCCGTTCAGGACGAAAAACGGCCCTTCGAACTTCATCCGCGGTGAGCTCACGACCGTCTTGAAAATACTTGACAAGTTTGTTGGCGAGACGGTCGACGTCCACTCTTTTGTAGCCGACCGCCAATATGCTCGCGCGCGCGAAACGGTGCCCTGGCGCGCGGCTGAGCCTGGCAACGAGCACGTCAGCCGTGCTCTCTGCGTCGGCCATCCACGCCTTCTCCCCCATGGTTCGCGTCGCCTGGTCACGCTCCCGAGCCGCGAAAGCATCCTCGAGTCGTTCCAGCGCCGCGTCGACGTGCTCGGGCGAGTATCCACCCTTGTGCATTGCGAAGGCGGTATGGCGGATGCCCACAGCGGTCAATGTCGCGCCGGTTCGTGTTGCGGCTGCATGGGCCTTCTCTGCAACGATGGCGTGGATCGTCTCGGTGCCGTCGGCAGCATCCTCCATGTCCTCTGGGCCCGATCCCCCGAGCGTGTCAGTGTCGTATTCGGACCCGGTCGCGATTATGTCGACGGATTTTTCAGCACCGGTATCTGCATCAGCTTCGGCGCCGTCGTGCACGTCCGGCCGTCCTGGCTGTTCCGGCTGTCCTGGCTGTCCTGGCTGTTCCGTATGATCGGTGTGATCGTAGGCGCGGCGGGCCGCCGCCAGAAACTCTTCAACCTGGGTGACGTTATAGCCGAGAGCTCTTTTGCCCACTCGTGGAAATATGGTGCTCATAGCCTCACTGTCTCGTACGGGGTGCCGGGAAGAAGAATCGATCGGTCTCACGCAAAGACCAGGTAGAGCGCATACGCGGCAGCGGCTGACGGCAGAATCGAATCGATCCGATCGAGGAATCCGCCGTGCCCGGGGAGCCATGAGCTCATGTCCTTGATGCCGAGGTCTCGCTTGATGAGCGACTCGGCCAGATCGCCGAAGGTAGCCGTGAGCAGGATGACTGCTCCAAAGACCAATCCGAACCACCACGCCTGATCGAGCATGAAAACCGACAGCAGAACCCCGGCGATCATACAGACGAGGCCGGCGCCAATGAAGCCTTCCCACGTCTTCTTCGGGCTGATCGAGGGTGCCATCGGATGTTTACCGAAATTGAGACCGCTGACGTAGGCGCCGGTATCGGCAGAAATCACCAGGATGAGAAAAGCCAGTGTCCACCACTGTCCGTGCGGCAGGGCAACGAGCAGCACGGCGAAGCTTGCGAGAAAGACGACGTAGCCCTGGATAAGGATGCCGCCACCCACGTCGCCGACGATGGAACGAGCCGAAGCCCGATGCGACGGAATCACGAGCAGGGCCAAACGCCACAGGCCGATCAGCACGATGCCGCCGAGCATGACCAGCCACTGGCCAGTGGCCCCAGCGTAGAACGAGGCCGGAACGATTGCGACCGCGGAGATGATCACGGGGATGCGCGGCACGTTTCGCCCGGCGTAGCGCAATGCCTGGGCCAGCTCGAAGGCACAGAACCCAACAATCACGACAGCAAAAATCATGAAAAGTTGTTTGATGATGATGAGGCTGACGAGCATGGCGCCACCGAGAACGAGTCCGATCAAGATGGCCAGTATGAGGTTGCGCCCGGTGCGCGCCTCGATGCGCTCGTTGGTGGCATCCAGCTGCGCCCGCGTCGCCTGCACCTGACGTTCGAAATCGGCTTTGGTGGTCTGCACCTGACGCTCAAAATCGGCGCGCGTCGTTTTCACCTGCGCCCGGAACTCGGCGCGGCTCACGCCGTGACCGCGCTTGTGCGGCTGATTGTTCCCCGGTTTCTCGGTCATCTGATCGTTCCCTAGATCTCGAGGAGTTCGGCTTCCTTGCGCTTGAAGGCGTCGTCAATGCCGTCCACGTGGCTTTTGGTGATCAGCTCCAGCTCTTTCTCAGCCCGGCCGACCTCGTCGTCACCGACCTCGCTCTTGAGCACGTCCAGCTCGTCCTTGGCCTTGCGGCGAATGTTACGGACAGAGATGCGGGCGTCTTCCGCCTTGGCCTTGACGATCTTCACGAATTCCTTGCGACGATCCGAGGTGAGTTCGGGGAGCGTGGCGCGGATGGTTGTGCCGTCGTTGCCGACGTTGGCACCCAGGTTCGGGGTGTCGCGGATGGCGATCTCAATGTCGCGCAGCGCCCCCTTGTCGTACGGACCGACCAGCATGGTGCGCGCTTCCTGGTTTTGCAGCGACGCGAGCTGTTCCAGCGGGGTAAGAGTGCCGTAGTAGCTCACCAGTATTTTGGCGAACATCTGCGGGTTGGCTCGGCCCGTGCGCACGGTTGCAAAGTCGTCTTTGGCGGCCTCGAGGGCCCGGTTCATGCGCGCAGTGGCGTCGGAAAGAACATCCGCGATCACGGTGACTCCTTTATTCGTGGTGAAACAATTCTAGTTGGAGACTCGAGTGCCCAGATCGGCACCGAGAATGGCAGCGGTCACGTTGCCGTCGGGGGCCATGCCGAACACCTGCATGGGCATGTGATTGTCCATGCACAGGCTGAACGCGGTGGAGTCGACGACCTTGAGCCCGCGCTGTAGGGCTTCGAGGTAGGTGATGTGGTGAATCTTCTCGGCGTCCGGGTTGGTGCGCGGGTCGTCGGAATACACTCCATCCACACCGTTCTTGGCGACGAGCACCACATCGGCATCTATTTCAAGGGCGCGCTGTGCTGCCACAGTATCGGTCGAGAAGTAGGGCAGTCCGGCACCGGCACCGAAGATGACGACGCGCCCCTTCTCAAGGTGCCGCTCGGCGCGCCGCGGAATGTACTGCTCGGCGACCTGGGTCATCGAGATCGCGGATTGCACGCGGGTCTCGGCGCCGGCCTGCTCCAGAAAGTCCTGTAGGGCGAGGGCGTTCATGACGGTGCCGAGCATACCCATGTAGTCGGCACGTCCGCGGTCCATGCCCCGCTGGGAGAGCTCGGCGCCGCGAAAGAAGTTGCCGCCGCCGACGACGATGGCAACTTCCACCTGCTTGGCGCCCTCGGCGATCTCTCGGGCCAGCGAGCTGACGACATCCGGATTCACACCAACGCCGCCGCCGCCGAAGGCCTCTCCGGACAGTTTGAGAAGCACGCGTCGTTTCTTGACGACCGCGGTGGGCTTCTCCGGGAGGGTGTGCGTTATAGGCGTGCTGGCCGTGTTAGTCATGTCGTGCGGGGCCTTCCGAGATATGGTGCTTCCAAACTACCAAGTGCGCGCGTTCACCCCGTCAGGGGCACACACAAAAAACGGAGGCCGGATCGCTTTCGCAACCCGGCCTCCGTCATCTTTTGTTAGGCGCCGACCTTGAATCGGGCAAAGCCCGACACGGTCAGTTTTGCGTCGTCGAGAACCTTCGCGACGGACAACTTGTTGTCCTTGGCGTAGTCCTGTTCGAGCAGTGCGACCTGCTTGAGGTAGGCCTTGACACGTCCCTCAACGATCTTGGGCATTGCCGCTTCCGGCTTGCCCTCGTTCTTCGAGATCTCGGTGACAATCTTGCGCTCGGTCTCCACGAGGTCAGCAGGAACATCGCTTGCCGCGAGGTACTCGGGGTTCGCGAAGGAAATGTGCTGTGCCACGCTGCGAGCGGTCTCCACGTCGGCTCCGGAGAAGCCGAGAACAACACCGACCTGCGGGGGCAGGTCCTTGCTGGTCTTGTGCAGGTAGATCGAGAACGACTCACCGGTGACAGCAACAACCCGGCGAAGCTCGAACTTCTCGCCGATGATTGCCGCTTCGCCGTCGATAAGCTCGGCAACGGTCTGAGCGCCAGCGGTCGCGGCCAGTCCGGCCTCAACGCTGGTCGCGCCGGCTGCGGCGATTGCGTCGAGAACCTTGTCGGCGAGGGCGACGAACTTGTCACCCTTCGCGACGAAGTCCGTCTCGCAAGCGAGTTCGATCATGTACGCGGTCGTGCCGTTTTCCTTGGCAGCGACGAGTCCCTCTGAGGTGGAACGGTCAGCGCGCTTGGCGTTGCCCTTGGCACCCTTGAGACGCAGGATCTCGATGGCCTTGTCCATGTCGCCGTCAGCTTCAACGAGGGCATTCTTGGTGTCGACCATTCCGGTGCCGAGGTTCTCACGAAGAGCCTTGACATTTTCGAGTGTGAAGTTTGCCATACCGGGTTCCTTACTTGGTCGCGTCGGCGGCAGCCGCGTCGTCGGAGACGGCAGCCAGTACGGCGGCAACGTCGGTGTCAGCGAAAGCGTCGGCAATCGTGGCGGAAGGCTCTGCAACGACGGTCTCGTCGGTGGCGTCGGCCTCGTCGGTGGCGGGGACGTCGGTAGCGGCGGCGTCGGTAGCGGCGGCGTCGGCAACGACGCTGGCGTCGGCAACCTTCTCGGTCTCCGCAGAGGACTGCGCGGGGGTGGTCTCATCGTCGGCGCCCTTGAGCAGTTCAGCTTCCCACGCGGCGAGGGGCTCAACTTCAGCCTCCGGCTTGGCGTGGCGCTGGATGAGGCCCTCGGCTGCTGCGTCCGCGATGATGCGGGTGAGCAGGCCAACGGAGCGGATGGCGTCGTCGTTGCCCGGGATCGGGTACTGAACGTCGTCGGGGTCGCAGTTGGTGTCGAGGATGGCGATCACGGGGATACCGAGCTTGCGCGCCTCGTCAATGGCGAGGTGCTCCTTGTTGGTGTCAACAACCCACAACGCGGAAGGTGTCTTCGTGAGGTTGCGGATTCCGCCGAGGCTCTTGTGCAGCTTGACGAGCTCGCGCTTCTTGATGAGCATTTCCTTCTTCGTGAAACCGCTCTTGGCGGTGTCTTCGAAGTCGAGCTCTTCAAGCTCTTTCATGCGAGCAAGGCGCTTGGAGACGGTCTGGAAGTTGGTGAGGAGACCACCGAGCCAGCGCTGGTTGACGAAGGGCTGGCCGACGCGTGTGGCCTGCTCCTGGATCGATTCCTGCGCCTGCTTCTTCGTTCCGACGAAGAGGATGGTGCCGCCGTGGGCAACCGTCTCCTTGACGAAGTCGTAGGCCTTGTCAACGTACCCGAGCGACTGCTGCAGGTCGATGATGTAGATGCCGGAACGCTCGGTGAAGATGAAGCGCTTCATCTTCGGGTTCCAACGGCGGGTCTGGTGCCCGAAATGCACGCCGCTGTCAAGCAGCTGGCGGATGGTTACGACGGCCATGTGCCGTACTCCTGTTCTGATGCTGGCTCGAAAAGCCGCACCAATCGGTTTGTACGATGATCGGTCGATCATCGCTCCTGGTGCCCGGCACACGTCCGCCCTGTGCCACGAAGTTTCTCGTGAGACGGGACCGATTGGACATGGCGGCCAAATGGGCACGCGTAGTCAGCGCACAAAGCGCTGCTGGGGAGAGCTTATCACCGCCAGGGGTGTGCTGCGACCGAGTGCGTTTTGGGGTTGCGATCTCGGTCATGCCTGCTCGGACGCCCTCCCGCTCCTCCACAGGGTCTGGTCGTGGGATGTGTGCACGGATCCGTCCGCTGCGCTCCTGCCGCCCCGGCTACACGTCAGGGTGGGTATATGCAGAACCTACGCGTGCTGGCGGTATCCGTTCTCATAACGGTGATTGTGGTTCTCGGTGCCGGGGCGGCGTCGGGTGCTGCGCCGGCCGGGATAGTGCCGGCATCCACCCCGACCGCGGCGGATACCTGGCAATGGCCGCTGGCAGAGCCGCATCCGCTCACCCGGCCGTTCGTTAATCCACTGACGCGCTATGCGCCTGGTCACCGCGGGATCGACCTCGCAACGCAGGCTCACTCGGCGGTTCTTGCTCCGCACGACGGCGTGGTGTCGTTTGCAGGCAGGGTCGTTGATCGACCGGTGCTGTCAATCATGCAGGAGGGTGACGTGATCACGACCCTGGAACCCGTTGACGCCCTCGTCGTGGTGGGAGATCGAGTGCGGGCCGGCCAGACGATCGGCTCCGTGGCCAGTGGCGGTCATTGTCCGCCCGACTGCCTGCATGTCGGCGTGCGTGTGCACGGGTTGTACGTGTCTCCGCTGCTCTTTCTGGGGGACGTTCCTCGCGCGGTCTTGCTGCCGTCGTTGCCCTGATACCGGCTCAGGCACGGGGATGGGCGAGTCCGTAACTTGCTTTGAGACGTTCCGCCGACACGTGGGTGTAGACCTGAGTCGTACCAAGGCTGACGTGTCCAAGAAGTTCTTGCACGGCGCGCAGGTCCGCTCCGCCGTCGAGCAGGTGGGTGGCGGCGGTATGGCGCAGGGCGTGCGGTCCGGCCGGACCGGTGCCGGGAATCGCGTCAAGCAGGCTGGCGACGAGGCGGTAGACCCCGCGCACGCCGAGTCGCTGCCCCTGACGGCCCAGGAACAGCGCAGTGCCGTCCTGCACAGTGCCGTCCTGCACCGTGCCGTCCTGCACCGTGCTTTTCGACGTCCCAGTTCCAGAAGTTCCAGAAGTTCCAGAAGTTCCAGAAGTTCCAGAAGTTCCAGAAGCGAGGGTCGCACGAGCCTGCCCCAGGTAGTCAACGAGGGCGTGCTGGGCCGGAACCCCGAAGGGAACCACACGTTCTTTTGCCCCCTTTCCGGTGACCAACACTGTCAACCGGTCCAGGTCGAGGTCGGGGAGATCCAGTCCGACGAGCTCCGAGACGCGCAGCGCCGAGGCATAGAGCAGTTCGACGATCGCGCGATCTCGGGCTGCCAGCGCCTCTCCCCCGCGGGCTCGCGCCGCCAGCAGATCGAGCAGGCCGGTCATTTGGGTTTGGGTGATGACTCGCGGCAGGGTTCGACCCGGTTTCGGCGAGCGCAGACGGGCTGCCGGATCAGTGTTGTCGTCGTGCCTCAGCGAGAGCCAGGCCGTGAAGCTGCGAGCCGATGCCGACCGGCGCGCCAGGGTGGCCCGGGCCAGACCGGCCTGGGTGGCGACCCAGAGCCACTCCCGCAAAAGTTCCAGGCTCAGATCGGCGGATGCTGTGGCACCCCGGCCGGCGGCAAACCCGGCCAGTTGGTTCAGATCGGTGCGGTATGCCCGCACGGTATGCGCCGAGTAGCCCCGCTCGGCGCTGAGGTAGCGCAGAAAATCGTCAATGTCGTCGGTCAGGTGCACGGGTTCAGTTTCTCGCTTCCGCCGCGGGTCGGCTCGCGACGCGCTGTCGCCTGGCGCAGACGAGGTCGGATTCGAACACGTCGTCGAGGCGGCTTATCAGCGTGCGCGCTGTCATTGCTGACGCGAAAAGGCCCGGCGGCGCTCGTGTGGCGAGAGCCGGGCAAGCTGATCGACATAACCGGCCGAGAACTGCGTCACGGCGGCAAAATCCCCGATCGGCAGCTGGGAGTGCGTGACCTGATCGGCGTAAACGTGCACGAGGTTGAGCGTCTGGCCGCCATTGACCCCGGTGAGCTCACGGTCGGGGGCGCTCAGATCCATCGTGTAGCAGGTGGCCGCGGCGACCGAAACGGGAATGCCGGCAAATAGGCCCTGGGTGGAATAGTGCAGGTGCCCGCCGAGAATGGCCCGCACATCGCTACCGGCCAGAACGGCGGCCAGTCGCGGCTGGTCCTCTAGCTCGAGCACGCTCATCAATGGCAGCGGCGTGGGAATCGGCGGGTGGTGCAGGGCCAGAATCGACCCGTGACGGGCGGGCTGCGTGAGCACGTCGGTCAGCCAATCGAGCTGTTCCTGGGTGACTTCGCCGTGGTGGTATCCGGGAACGCTCGTGTCGAGGGCGATGATGCGCAGGCCGTCAAGATCGTGGAGTTGATCGACGGGTGCCTCCGGCTCACCCGGCTGTGCCTCATCGAGGAGACGGGTGCGAAATGGTTCGCGACTGTCGTGATTGCCCATCACCCAGATGATCGTGGCATCCCACTGGGCTGCGGCGGCCTCCACGATGCCGCGTATGCGCCGGTAGGCATCCTCCTCGCCCCGATCTGCGACGTCACCGGTGAGAACGAGGGCATCAGGCCGGATGCCAGAGCGGTGCAGCTGTTCGAGGGCACGGTGCACGGTGTGGTCGGTGTCGACGGCACCGTACAGCGCAGCCCCGTTCGCCAGAAAATGAGTGTCACTGAGGTGAACGAGAATCTTCTCGGCGGGCGGGTACTGGCCCAGTTGTACAACTGACATCATTCACCTCTCGTCGGGACTTCAGACTACGGGCACCCGCCGACAGCGCATGCCCGACCGGAATGCCGCTCGGAATGTCGCTCGGCACCGCGGGCTGCGGCATCCATTCTTCTGCGCGTGCTGACAATCACGGCGGGTGCCGGACGGCGACGTTGCAGGCAAAAGTGGCCTCGTCTCCCACCGGCGACAGGATGAGACCCAACTGGCGGGGGCTATCATGGCGCTATGTCTGCCCAACCGGACGCCTATTCCGAGGCTCTGGAGCGTGCACAGGTGCACGCCCAGGCTTGGCTTGCGTCGTTACCGTCCCGCCCTGTCGGGCCCCGCGTCGATGCCGATACCCTGGCCGCCTTGTCGACCGGCGCGCTTCCCTCTTCTCCGACCGCCGCATCCGACGTCATCGATGAGCTCGCCGCGTTCGCGGAACCCGGACTGATGGCCATGCCCTCCGGCCGGTTTTTCGGGTGGGTGATCGGCGGAACCCTGCCCGCAGCCCTCGCCGCGGATTGGTTGGTGAGCGCGTGGGACCAGAATGCCGCCCTGCGCTTCGCAACGCCGACTACGGCGGTGCTGGAGGAAACCGCCGGAGACTGGTTACTCGACCTGCTCGGGCTGCCGCCTGAGGCAGACGTTGGATTTACCACCGGCGCCACAATGGCTAATTTCGTCGGCCTCGCCGCTGGCCGACAGTGGGTGCTCGAGCAGGCCGGACATGACCTCGACCGCGACGGCCTCGCCGGTGGTCCCCGGGTGCGGGTTTTCGTGGGGGCAGAGCGCCACGAGGTGATCGATCTCGCCCTGCGCTACCTCGGCCTCGGTGCGCCGATCGTGGTCGACGTCGATGGTGAAGGACGGCTCCGGCCCGAGGACCTCGACGAGCGGATGAAGGCCGGGGCCGGCCCGGTAATCGTCTGCCTGCAGGCCGGTAATCTTCACTCCGGAGCAGCGGACCCGATGGGTGAGGCCATCGATGTGGCCAGGCGGAACGGAGCGTGGGTGCACGTGGACGGTGCATTCGGCCTGTGGGCTGCGGCCAGTCCGCGTTCCCGCGACCAATTGGCCGGCCTGAATCGTGCAGATTCCTGGGCGACGGATGCCCACAAGACTTTGAACGTGCCGTACGACTGCGGTGTCGCGATTGTGTCCCGGCCCGACGTGGTGCGGCGGGTGTTCGGCGTGCATACGAGCTATCTCGTCGCGGCGGACAGCGCTACGGACGTTCCTGGCCCCGGCGACCCATTCGAAAAGGTGCCGGAGCTGTCTCGACGGGCGCGAGGGGTACCGGTGTGGGCGGCCCTTCGCTCGCTCGGTCGAGACGGCACGATCGCACTGGTTGACGGGCTTGCAGCCACTGCGCGTGCCCTCGCCGACGGCCTGCGATCGATGCCGGGCGTTGAGGTGCTCAACCAGGTCGTCTTCACGCAGGTGTGTGTGAGTTTCGGCACTGATGATCGCACTCGGCTGGTCACGCAACAGCTCATTGCGGACGGTTCGGCGTGGATGTCAGGTTCGCGCTGGCACGACCGGGATATTCTGCGCATCTCGGTGAGCAACTGGTCGACGGATGCCGCAGACGTTGCGCTCTCCCTCGCCGCGGTCGAGCGGGCCTGCGCGGCCGCGGACACGGAAAGCGGGTAGCCGGGCGCCGATGACCCCGGCCACGCACACGACGACGGACCACCGGGACTGACCCCAAGGATTGGCCGCGCGGCCCGACCGACGGAACCATCGGCCGGCTCTCCACGCCCGGGTCACTCATCCGGCCGGTATATCCACGCCCGCGGCGCTCATCCGGCCCCTATAGTCGACGCACCCACCCGGACTCCCGCTCCTGCGCGGCACCGTCGAGATCGAGTCCGCCGAGGGCGCCGCGCACGGCGGCACTCGAGAGCCCGGCCCGGCGCGACAGATCAGCGACCGTGCGCGGAGAGCGACCACTCAAGGCATCGAACACTCGCACTTGGTCGCTCGTGCGAGGTATCGGACCGGGCCCGGCGTCGGTGTCGGTGTCGGGAAAATCCAATGGAATCTGAATCGACCGCTCGCCGACCAGCTCGGCCATCTCGGTCGGGTTAGTCACGCACACTGCGTCGAATTCGCGAATGAGTCGATGGCAGCCGGCCGAGGTGGGGCTCGTCACCGGCCCGGGCACGGCTCCAAGCGGCCGGCCCAGCGCCGAGGCGTGCCCGGCGGTGTTGAGCGAGCCCGACCGCCAGCCGGCCTCCAGCACGACCGTCGCCGCGCTCGCCGCGGCGATGAGCCTGTTTCGTTGCAGGAATCTCCATTTCGTGGGCGCTGCACCGCACGGAAGCTCGGACACAACGGCCCCGGAAGCCACGATTCGATTCAGCAGGGAATCGTGGCCACTCGGGTAGAACCGGTCGACTCCGCCGGCAAGAAATGCCACGGTGATGCCGTCGCTCGCCAGTGCGGCCCGATGCGCCATCCCATCAATGCCGTATGCGGCGCCGGAAACGATAGCGAAGCCGCGGTCGACGAGCCCGGCCGAGGCCTCCATCGCGATGTGCTCGCCGTACCCGGTGGCCGCCCGCGCCCCGACCAGCGCGATCGAGTTGGGCAGTGCCTCAAGAGCCCCAGGCACGCCCCGCCACCACAAGGCGAGCGGAGCATGCTGCTCGAGGTCGTCGAGCGAGGCCGGCCAGAGGTCATCCGTGGCCAGCAGCAACCTGGCGTGCATCCGGGTAGCTTGCTGCAGCGAGCGGATGACCTCGGCCGAGTTGAGCCGCGGGCGCCAGCGTTGCACCCCCAGGTCGAGGGCTTGTTCCAGCTCGGCGCTGGTTTCGGCATCCATTTCGGTGTTATCGGGATTCGGGCTGGTCGTGAAGAGCAGGTCGGGACGTCCCGGCTCATGGCTGGAGAGCACATCGCGCATAAGCGCCCCGAGCCGCACCGGGCTCCAGGACTCGAGAATCGCGGTCAGGGCGACGCTCGCACCGAGACTCGCCACGAGTATTCCGGCCGTGCCGTCGCCGGGTTCGGCGATGCCCGACCACGCAGCACGGGCGAATACCTCCCCGATGGTTGCCGTGTCGTCGACGGCCGACATTCCACCGCGCACACCGGCGGCCAGTTCGTGTAATCGTGACTCGTCGAGACCGAACAGCGTCATGATGCAATTCCTTTGCGTAGGTAGAGGGCTTGTCCGACCTGGTCTGGGCCGGGGGTGGTGAGACCGTCGTAGTCGGCGAGGGTCCACGCGATGCGCAACACTCGGTCATAGCCGCGCATGGTGATGCCGCCACGTTCGAGCGCTCGATCCAGACCCGCCGTGGCATTCGGCGTCAGGCGAACCGGCGCGCCGCGAAGCCACGGACCCGGAACCTGGGAGTTCACGGCCCACGGCGTGCTGCTCAGCCGGTCGGCCGCTGCGGCACGAGCGGCCACCACCCGTTGCCGGGCGGTCATGCTCGTGATCCGCTGCGTACCGGCGGCTAGACGTAGTTGGGCGGCAGTGATGCGCTTGACGTTGAGCTGAATGTCAATACGGTCCAGCAGCGGCCCGGAGATGCGGGCCAGATACCGGCGGCGCGCGTTCGGCGGACAGGTACAGCTCAGATCACCGGCCCCATACTGCCCGCACGGGCAGGGGTTGGCCGCCATCACGAGTTGAAACCGGGCCGGAAAATGGGCGACGGCGTTGGCTCGGTGAATGCTGATCCAGCCGGATTCCAGGGGCTGCCGCAGGGCGTCGAGCACCGGTGACGCGAATTCGGGAGCCTCGTCCAAAAACAGAACTCCGTGGGACGCTTGCGATGCAGCCCCCGGCCGGATCTGACCGTTGCCGCCGCCGACCATGGCCGCCGCTGTGGCTGTGTGATGCGGTGCTTGCCACGGCGGCCGGGTGACGAGGGCGCCGCCCAGTCCGAGCCCGCTGAGCGAACGCAAGGAGCTGACCTCGAGCGAGCTCGCCGGGTCAAGGTCGGGCAGCAGAGACGGCAGTCGGGCAGCCAGCATGGTCTTGCCGGCCCCGGGCGGCCCCAGCAGAAATACATGATGCCCGCCCGCCGCTGCGACTTGCAAGGCCAGAATGGCGTCGTCGTTGCCGATGACGTCGACTAGGTCGGGCTCGGCAGCCAGGGTGCTCGGTGCAACCATCACCACGATGGGCTCGACCGGTATCGGTACGAGTGCCGAACCGTGCCAGATCGCCGCCTCACGCAACGACGCGACGCCGACGACCCGGATGTCGGGCACGAGTCGCGCCTCGGCCTCGTTGCCGATCGGCACCATCACCGTCTGGTGGCCGAGGCGAGCTGCGGTCATCACCCCGGGAAGAATGCCCGGGGTCGGTCGGAGCCTGCCGTCGAGGGCGAGTTCGCCGAAGTGCACGACCTTGCCGACTGACTCTGCCGACACCGTGCTGTCGGCGGCGAGGCACGCCAGCGCTATGGCCAGATCGAAGCCGGCGCCGTGCTTGGGCAACGCTGCCGGCGACAGATTGATGGTGAGGCGATGAACCGTGAGCGGGCATCCGCTGTTGGCGGCAGCGGCTCGCACCCGTTGGGTCGCCTGCGAGAGCGCGGCGTCGGGAAGGCCGATCAGGATCATGCCGGGCAATTGCGCCGAAATATCGGCCTCGACCTCGACGAGCGCCCCGGTCAGGCCGAGCAGGGCCACCGCGTGAGTGCGGGCGATTCCCATCAGAACACGCCCTCAAGGTGTTCGATGACCGGTTCACGACCGACCGGTGCGATCACCGCGATAACGTCAAGCCGGATCTGCCGCGGCCACCTGTCGGCTTGCACACACCAGGCGGCGGCGAGGCGGCGCATCCGTGCGAGTTTTTCCACGGTGATGGCCTCAAAGGGATGCCCGAAACTCAGGCTGCTGCGCGTCTTCACCTCGACAAAAACGACCGCCCTGCCCCGTTGTACGACGAGGTCGATCTCCCCCTCAGCGCACCGCCAGTTGCGGGTCAGGATCGTGTAGCCCACACCCTCCAGAAACTGCGCGGCCTGCTCTTCGCCGAGTTTGCCGAGTTCGTCTTTGCGCGCCACGAGTGCCTCCGAACACCAGAGTGGCCGTTCGCGGGTTGCCATCGCCGGCCCCCTGTCGCATTAGTGGACAGAGCCGCGGCCGGCGCTCCTGTGGAGAAGGCGGTCTGGCTATCCCTCGTGCATGACGAAGAGACGCCGCACGACATCGCCCGCCACGAGAGCGTCGAGGCTCTCGTTGAGGTCGGCGAGTGGGCGCGTGTCGGTGTGCAGCAGTTCGACCGGCAACCGGCCGTCCCGCCACAGCTGCAGGTATGCCGGAATGTCGCGGCGCGGCACGCAATCGCCCATGTACGAACCGAGCAAGCGCCTGCCCAGTCCGGCAAACTGCAGCGCTGGCGTCGTGATGGTCTGCTCGGGGTGCGGCAGGCCGACCGAGACGAGGGCGCCGCCGCGGGTGAGGAGGGACAGGCTCGCCTCCATTACCCGAGCGCTGCCGACGGCCTCGATGGCGAGGTCGACCCCGTCGTCCGCGTGCGTGTGCACGAGCTCCGCCGCCTGCTCGGGCGATCCCACGTGGTGGGCGCCGCAGCGCAGCGCCAGCGCCTGTTTCTCGGGCAGTGGATCGATGGCGATAACTGTCGTGCCCGACACCTGAGCGGACGCCATCACTGCCATGAGCCCAACAGCGCCGAGCCCGAACACGATCACCGATTGTCCGGGAGCCAGGGCACCGGTGTTGAGCACGGCGCCGATGCCGGTGAGGGCCGCACAACCGAACATGGCGGCAACGTCGAAGGGAACATCCTCGTCGATCACGACGACCGATTCGCGGGCGACGACCGCGTACTGCGAAAACGCCGAGACGCCGAGGTGGTGGTTGATGCGCTCCCCCGTGTTGCTCACCAATACGGCCGGCCCGTGCAGCAGGTCCCCTGTGGTGTTGGCCTCGGCGCCGCGGTGGCAGAGCGCCGGCCGCCCGGCCAGACAGGCACGGCAGTCGCCGCAGCTCGGCACGAAGACGAGTACGACCCGGTCACCGACGCCCAGGTCATCGACGCCGTCGCCGAGGGCGCTCACCGTGCCGGCGGCCTCGTGGCCGAGTGCCATCGGCAGTGGGCGGATGCGCGAGCCATCGATGACCGACAGGTCTGAGTGGCAGAGGCTCGCGCGTTCGATGCGCACAAGCACCTCGCCGAATCGCGGTGTCGGGACCGGAATCTGTTCGATAGTCAGCGGACGGCTGTCGGCGTATGGCCGAGCGGAACCCGCGCCGCGGAGAATCGTGCTGAGCATCGTTGCTGGAGTCATCCCCCCAACCTAACGCCAGAGGCGACGCGGTCTCGGCGGACGTAGTCTGGGCGTATGAATTCCCGCAGGACGTTGCAGCACCGAATGGCCGATTTCAGTATGCGCGCGATGAACAGCGGGCACCGGCTGCTGCTGGCCGCGACCGGAGGGCGCCTCGGCTGGAACATCGGCACCATGCAGACCGTTGAGTTGCATACGATCGGCCGCAGCAGCGGGCGTCGTCGATCGACGATGCTCACCGTTCCCGTGCAGGAGGGTGGCCGGTACGTGCTCGTGGCGTCAAAGGGCGGTGACGACCGGCATCCGTTCTGGTATCTCAATCTGCTGGCGCAGCCCGACGTGGAACTGACCATTCGCGGGGTGACCCGGCCGTTCCGCGCACGCACCGCGACCGACGCTGAGAAGGCTGAGCTGTGGCCACGGGTAGTGGCCGCCTACTCCGGATATGGCGCGTATCAGGGCAAGACCGAGCGGCAGATCCCAGTCGTTATCTGCGAGCCGCGTGTGGAACCTGGCTCGCGCTGATTGCGCCCGCTGGATGGGTCTACAGCGCCCGGCCGTCCAACAGCCAAAGAATTCGCATTGCGTGAATCTTCATCGGATTTATGTTCTATGCCAGTAGAAGCTGTATTCCAATACCCCCATCACTAAATGCGGATTAATTTCGGTTATTAAGCGGTCTCTACTCGTGGAACCTACTGGGTCGGTCCCTCTTGTCGCCTCAATCTTGATCCGGGAGAACTGTGAGCTTCTCTCGCTTTTGTGTTCGATTTGGAGTAGAATCGTTGTGAAGGAGGCGATGGCGCCCATGTTCATGGAGAACCCCAGCGACACCCAGTCGAACCCCGTCATTGCCGCGGTGGAGCAGGC
>Ga0307486_1000728_pt1 | contig 28077 bp, 33 predicted proteins | sample CBIW02metaG_FD_203663 | JGI IMG/M metagenome (GOLD analysis project Ga0307486, IMG submission 203663) | Sea-ice brine microbial communities from Beaufort Sea near Barrow, Alaska, United States - CBIW 0.2 | ecosystem: Environmental > Aquatic > Marine > Coastal | place: USA: Alaska | collected... | reverse complement strand
GGATATTGGCAGCTCCATAAATTCCAATAAGAGAATTGTCGGAATTCACCAGATCAAAACGATGATTCATCACCATTTCCAAAGTTCCTTTGGTATTCAGAACATTGGTTTGATTATCTATAAGTGCGGTGCTTTCAAATGCAGCACGCTCCAGTTTTACTTCGCTTTTTACAATGGTATCATTGTCTTCCTGCGCAAAAGCAAAAAATGGAAACACCAATGCCATTGCAAAAATTGTTTTAAATCGTTTCATATCTATTTGCTTGAAATTAGTTATTAGGTGCTCCATTTTCAATCCAGCTTTTAACCAAATTAATTTTAGTAGTTGATAAAGAATTGCCTGGAGGCATAAGATTTCCATTTCCTATGAGGCGTTGGTAAAGAACACTGGCCTCGATATCGTTTGGAACAATAAATTCCCCATTTACAATTTCTGCATAAGCACTTCCTTCTCTTAAATCTGGCTCTTGATTTCCGCCATGACAACTTGCACAATTTTGAGTAAAAATAGGCTGGATATCATTTGTAAATGATGCCTCAAAATCAGGGGGTAATGGAGCTATATCTATAACTTCATCGTAATAACAACCGGTTAAAGAAAGCATCAGCATTAACACAGCTGCCTTGCTTATTAGTTTTACTGTTTTTTTCATGATTTTATATTAAAATTACTATTGTTCGAATTTTAAATTCAAGAAAGGTTTAATTCCATGTGCAATGGCAGCATTATCAAAAATTGCTAGACCAAATGGATATTCTTGAGTAGTTACAAATGTTACATCATCAGAATTTCCAGTATTTAATTTACGTTTAAATTCTAATATCCAACCATTGCCAGTATAGGTTTGTGCACAAGTAATATCACCTCTACTACCAACAAAAGGCTCAGTGGTTATACTTGGAATACCTTTTAATGCTGTATCATGCATTCCAAAACCTACAGGTCTTTGAAAATCTGCACCAGGAGTTAAAATTGTAGTAGCTCCAGAAGTTCCATTATTATAATATGCTAAATCACCATTAGTATAAGCACCTTTTATTAATTTAGCAGTGCCATCATTAACTTCGTTCACAAGAATCCAATAGTAATTATCCCTATTTGGGACAAAATATTTAGGAATAGTAACATCAGCTAAAGTACCATCAAGTAATGCTACAGTTTGTTTATTATTACTATATCCACCACTAGTTTTATCGTCTCCTTTTCGAGCATCGTCTTGAGGAACATCGACTACGTGTTTATCATCAAATTGCCCTGTAGGTAAGCCAGTTCTAACAGATTTCCAGTGCCACATATCAGTTTGTTCACCAGCTGCTAAAGTATAGTGTTTAGCAAAACCCTCTTCTTGGGTTAAACCTGCATGACAAGTTGCATAACAAGTATTATTAGCCCAATCTGTTGTTGATTCATCAATATCCCATTGCATTGCAAATTTATCTTCATAAAATGCGTCACGAGTTTTAACACCTGCTCCATCAAAAACAGGTTTGTTGCTTTCTTGTGCCCATAGTTTTGTTACAGGATCAAAATACCAGGTATCTCTGCTTGCATCTTGTTTTGCATCTTTCCATTCCGCTAAGAAATAAATGTATTCATCGTCATATTGTGCTCTTATGACCGCATCTTGTTTATTACCAACATAACCTTGAAACACATCATCTCCAGGTTCCGGAACTTCTGCGGTAACTGTTAGTTCCTGTGCATTCACCCAGGAGGCATCAACAAAACCATCTACTGTTGGTCCTAGCAATGCTTTTTTGGCCAACAATACTGTTGTACTTGAACCTGTACCAATACCGTCTTGACCATCTATACCATCTTTACCATCAGCACCTGCTTCTCCTGCAGGGCCCGCGGGTCCTTGATCAAGATCACTGGTACAATTTACAAACATTAAGCTTGATGCTAATAACATCACAAAGCTTAGGAGTTTTAAATTTTTCATAAGTATTATTTTGATTTATATTATTAATTAGATTCGAATTTCCGATTATTATACAGCCCGTTTTATGACACCCATCATATAATTAATTATCTAGAATGATTCTAATCAATCTTTTTTTGGAATTAAATTATGTAAACTACACTTATAAAAGTGCAGATTAATTAGTTTAACCTGCACTTTAAAATGAACAAAATATTTTTGGTTCAATTATTGATTTTCAAGATATTGAATTGAATTTAAAAGTAAAGCTTCAGTATAATCAGGGTTATGTACACCTTCACTCAAATCTTCTGTTATAAAATTTAAATTCCAATATGCCTGGTAATACCCTAAGTCATAAATTCCTGGTCGGATTCTATCATTATCGCTAAGACCAGTAAACATAACCGGGGTAACACCATCAGCTTCAAAAACACCTTCATAAATATCTACACCTTCAGCATCTTGTCCTGTAACCGCAACTTCTTGCCCGGTAATTTTATCTACTAATAAGGCTTCTAACTCTTCTAAGTTCGCAAGAATTTCAGTTTGGAAACCATTTCTGTCATAACTTGTTGTTCCAGAGTGACATTTATTACAGGCATCCAAAGTAGGATTCCAGGTATGGCCTCCGGTTGATGCATCTGTAGATTCACTCATATGACAATTTACACAAGAAGAATTTTTTCTGTGTGGAGAGCTGCCTTTGAGTGGATAAGCTATATCCCCGGCAATTTCTGCACCCTGAATTCCTTCAAACAAAGTAGATTGAACACCATGATGACCACCAAAACGATCTTCACTGGTAAACATTATTTTACTGTCTGGGGCAGCAAACGTAGGAGCTGCACCTCTGGGTTGATGACAATTTACACAGGTATTACTTCTACCTAATTCATCACTCTCATTTGTAACATCAATTGTCAATTCTTGCCCGGCTTCTTCACTAATAAGTAATGCAACAGGATCAAGTGTTCTTAAACTGTAATCATTACCATCAGTTGCAAAGTTGAAAGATCTGTGTCCATTATCCATATCATGGCAACCTGTACATGAAATTGATGAAACTGAAGCATATCCATCAGGATTGAATGATCCGGTCATTACCTGATCAATAAAACCTTCATTTGAATGACATCTTGAACATACAATATGATATCCAGATCCTACTTCGCCATAAACGTGCTGATTACGTGATCCATCATCTTGTAGCATTCCTATTCCGTGAACAGAATTTGCATAAGCCGCTTTAATTGGGTCTCTGTGTTCTTTTGAATGACAAGTTCTGCAATCTGCAGTTGAGTCAAGTCCGTCGGTGCCGGCAAGTCCGTCGGTACCGTCAATTCCCGCAGGACCTGCTACCGGGTCGCTGGTACAGTTTACGAACAGTGAGCTTGATGCCAACATCATCAAGAGTCCGATTAATCTTAAATTTTTCATAAGTAATATATTATTATGTATTAGGATGTAATTAATTAGAGAACAATTTCCGATTTTAATACAGCCTGTTTTATGACATCCATCATATAATGAATTATTTAGAATGATTATGACTAATTTCTGAACTATTCATAAAAAGTGCAGATTAATTAGTTTAATCTGCACTTTTTAATGAACAAAATGTATTCTTTAGATTTAATTGTATTTTTGGAGATGTTGAATTGAGTTTAAAAGTAAAGCTTCAGTATAATCAGGGTTGTGGACACCTTCACTCAAATCTTCTTCTATAAAATTTAAATTCCAATATGCTTGGTAATCTCCATACTCATAAATTCCTGGTTGGATTCTACCATTAGAGGCAAGGCCAGTAAACATAACCGGAGTAACACCATCAGCTTCAAAAACACCTTCATAAATATTTTTACCATCAGCATCTTGTCCTGTAACCGCAATTTTTTGCCCGGTAATATTAGCCAATAAGGCTTTGATCGTTGCTACATTCGCAAGAGTTTCAGTTTGGAAACCATTCCTGTCATAAGTTGTTGTTCCAGGGTGACATTTATTACAGGCATCCAATGTAGGATTCCAGGTATGGTCTCCGGTTGATGCATCTGAAGATTCACTCATATGACAATTTACACAAGAAGAATTTTTTCTGTGTGGAGAGCTGCCTTTTACTGGGTAAGCTACATCCCCAGCAATTTCCGCACCCTGAATTCCTTCAAACATTGTGGATTGAACACCATAATGACCACCAAAACGAGCTTCACTGGTAAACATTATTTTGCTATCTGGGGCAGCAAATGCAGGAGCGGCACCTCTGGGTTGGTGACAGTTGACACAGTTATTACTTCTACCTAATTCATCACTACTATTTGTAATATCAATTACCAATTCTTGCCCGGCTTGTTCACTAATAAGTAATGCAACAGGATCAAGTGTTCTTAAACTGTAATCATTCCCATCAGTTGCAAAGTCGAAAGATCTGTGTCCATTATCGATATCATGGCAACCTGTACATGAAATTGATGAAACTGAAGCATATCCATCAGGATTGTATGCTCCGGTCATTACCTGATCAATAAAACCTTCATTTGAATGACATCTTGAACATAGGGCACGATCAGGGCTATCTCCATAAACATGTTTCCTATATGATCCATCATCTTGTAACATTCCCCTTCCGTGAACAGAATTTGCGTAAGCCTCTTTAATTGGGTCTCTGTGTTCTTTTGAATGACAAGCCCTGCAATCTGCAGTTGAGTCAAGTCCGTCAACACCGGCAAGTCCGTCGGTGCCGTCAATTCCCGCAGGACCCGCTACCGGGTCGCTTGTACAATTAATAAATAGGGAACTTGATGCCAGCATCATCAAGAATCCGATTAATTTTAAATTTTTCATAAAGAATTTTATTTGATATTAGTGATTATTTAATGAGTATAAAATTCATATATAAATTCCACTCGTTTTATGACATTGGTCATATTTGACCGTATTTATATTTATTTTATCAATATTTTTTGGTAATTCAAATATAAAATTATATTTAATATTACAAAACTATAATTCATTAAGCAACAGTCACTTAATCAAATGATAAAAGCCTCTTTTGTAAGGAGATGACCCTAACATTACAAATAGATTGGGAAATAATAAGGTTTTTTGGGACAATTGTAAGCGTAATTGCCCCAAAAAAATATTTAACCACCTTATTTTGTGTCAAATGGTTGAATAAAATTATTTTAGATTGTTTTTGTTCATCTGCAGGTAAGGTTCATATAATTGATAAGAACCATTGATCTTCCCCTGAGGAAATTTTCTTGTCAAAACCAGGCATATCATATCTTCCGGTTTTCCCTATTTACTCCCCCCATTAACTGCTTCATGTTATTTAAAAGATAATATCAAAAAAAATACCTTTTGTTTTCCGGTTTGGAAGGAGGTGAGAAAATCAACCCTATAACACCTAAAAAGCTCCGAAAATATTATTCCAACTTATATAATAAAGGTTGCCGATCAAAGAGTTTCAATTTCTTACTTTTATGAAATAATGAATTACTTAAACCCGCAAATGCAGCACACTAAATAAAAAATAAATGAAGAATAAGATCGGGATCCTATACGCTACTGTTGATGGACAAACCCTTAAAATAAGTAATGAACAGAAAGAGGTTTTAGTTAAAGACGGAAACAAGGTCAAAATTTATTCAATCGATAATTTTGACAAAGCAATTGATAGCTTTGATAAGTTTATTATTGGATCCAGCATTCGGTATGGGAAGCATAATTGAATTATGCTTCCCATAAGGGCCAATTTGAAAAAACAAAAACCGCTTTCTACTCCGTAAATTTGTTGCGCGAAAGCCCGATAAAAATACGCCGGAAACAAATCCCTATTTCATTAAATTTCTAAAGGAAGTTGATTGGAAACCTTATAAATCCAAGGTTTTTGCGGGAAAAATTGACTGTAAAATATTTTTCTTTTGGATAAATTAATGATCCAGTTAATCATGTAGATGACTAAAGGCCCCACCAATCCGGATGCTGAAATTGAATATTCCGAGTGGGAAAAGGTGAAAGATTTTGGGATTTTAATTGACAATATTTAGGCCGTACAGGAAGAACATGATACCCTAGGGTTATCATCTTTTTAAACGTTTGTTTTATTTGGCACCCTTAATAGAAACCAAAAAAAAATTGACAACCTGTTAGAACAGGTTGTCAATTTTAAATATAAGCTCGATTTAATAAGTGAATATTTTAACCTAGTGGCGGATAATTTGTTTCGTCACTAATTGCTTTTAATAAATCTTTCATTTCATCAATGGTAATTGAGGTTGTTCCCATAGGAGTTCCTAATTGACCTGAAACCACTTTAAACTGAACTTCATAAGTTTTCTCCCTGGCAAAATCTCCTATTGATCTTCCTCCAATATCAATACCGGTTCCATCTTCACCGTGACACATCGCACAATTGCTTGCAAAAAACGCATTACCTGCCGCTGCATTTCCATCCCTGCCTATATCTGAAAAAGAAACTGATCCGGTAGGATAGGTTCCAACAATATTTGTTTCATACAAAGCATCTGTATCAAAAGCACCATCTTTAAGATATTTTACCAAATCCCAAATTAATTCATCTGAAAGGATTGTTCCATAATCAGGGTGATTATTTCCTCCCAATGCAGGGTTGGTACCATCAGCTGTTCTTGCAGGATCTACAGCTCCCCCACCGGTTCCTTTAATGTCATCAAATAAAACACGAATGTCTGCAGACTGCATATTTGTCAACTCAACCGAGGAAACATCAGGTCTTCCCGTTTTTGGAGCCCTGTTAATGTAAGATCCAAATTGGGCTTTTTGATCCCAGGCATGACATTGTTTACACCTGTAAAAATCTTTGTGATCTGTAATATCCACAAGTTTTACGCTAGCATCCTGAGGTGCGACAAACCCGGTTTCCTGCGCGGTAAAATCGTTGTACAACCTGCTTCCATTCACTGCATCTGCAGCATCAAATGCTACCTGATCCAGGTTTATTTCAGGTTCATTCCCATTGTCAGAAGTACATCCCTGAAGCCCTATAAATAAAAGACCAAGAAATAGTACTGTTATTTTTTTTGTTACTCTCATAATAATTGAATTTTTATTTGAATTTTCTAATTAATCTGCAATTTCGAAATTATTCCAAGCGGGTTTTATGACATCTATCATATAAACCTTTGTATAGAATGAATCCGCCTAACTGCCTTTTTGCAGTTAAACAATATTTATCAATTGACATTAATTCCATAGATTCTGTCAATTAATTTTCGGAATTATGATAAATCAAAATGTGTTAAAAAATGCGGAAGTATTGGAATCACCATGATCACAGATCATTGTAATCTAAAAAGAAGCAGAAAGGATTGATTAGATAAATGCTGAATTCATTTTTAAATAGTTCCCTTTTTTTTATTCAAAATATACTTTCCAAATTTTTAAGGAAATTTTCTACTTCTAACTTTTAACCTCTTTTAAAAGGTTTGGCAATATTTTTAAACTTAACTAGAAAAAGCTGATAGTTTAAAGAATTTCATTTCTTACTTTTATAAAATATTGAACTGCCAAAATACTCAAATGCAGCAATCAAAATTGCAAAATGAAATGGATAATAAAATCGGAATCCTATATTCAACGGTTGATGGACAAACTCTTAAAATAAGTAATGAACTGAAAGAGGTTTTAACTCAAAATGGAAACACGGTCGAAATTTACTCGATCGATGATTTTGACAAAGAAATAAATAGCTTTGATAAGTTTATAATTGGATCCAGCATAAGATACGGCAAGCATAATTCAAAAATAATTGAATTTATAAAAACTCATAAGGACCAATTTGAAAAAACAAAAACGGCCTTCTTCTCGGTAAATCTTGTCGCGAGAAAGCCCGATAAAAATACACCGAAAACAAATCCCTATTTCATTAAATTTATGAAGGAAGTTGATTGGAAACCATACAAAGCCGCCGTTTTTGCAGGAAAAATTGACTATAAAATATATTCCTTTTGGGATAAATTAATGATCCAGTTAATCATGTGGATGACCAAAGGCCCCACCAATCCAGATGCTGAAATTGAATATACCGATTGGAAAAAGGTGAAAGATTTTGGGATTTTAATTGACAAAATGTAATCAACGCATTAAAATCAGGCATTGCAGGAAGAAAAAAAAGGTTTGACAATCTTTTGTAAAGATTATCAAACCTAAAAATCAGGTGAGTCTAAAAAGCAGTAATTTTAGTTTGCCGCCGGATATTTTGTTTCGTCACTAAGTGCTTTAAGCAAGTCTTTCATTTCTTCAAAGGTAATTGGCGTTGCTCCCATAGAAGCTCCTAATTGACCTGAAACCACTTTGTGCTGAACTTCATAAGGGCTTGATCTTGTAAAAGTCCCTACAGAATTTCCTCCAAGGGAAATTGTTGTTCCATCGGCTCCGTGGCAACTGGCGCATTTGCTTGAATAAAATGAATCCCCTGCTGTGGCATCCCCATCCCTGCCCAAATCTGAAAAAGTTCGTGAACCGGTAGGATAGGAACCAACAGTAGTTATGGCATATAAACCATCGGTATCAAAAGCGCCTTCTTTCAGGAATTTCACCAGGTCCCAAATTAAATCGTCGGAAAGGATTGTTCCATAATCGGGATGATCATTACCTCCCAATGCAGGATTTGTACCATCAGCGGTCCTTTCAAGATTAACAACTCCCCCACCGGTTCCTTTGATCCCATCAAATAAAACACGAATATCAGCTAACCCTAAATTTGTCAACTGGACGGTAGATACGTCAGGTCTGGTAACAGAAGGTGCCCTGTTGATGTAAGAACCAAACCTGGCTTTTTGATCCCAGGCATGGCATTGTTTACAGCGGTAAAAGTCTTTTCGGGTTGTAATATGCTCAAGATTTACGCTTGCACTCTCTGGTGCCACAAATCCTGTTTCCAGAGCTGTAAAATCATTGTACAATCTGCTGCCGTTAACAGCATCTGCAGCATCATAGGCCATTTGATCTGTGTCAATTGGAATAATCACATTATCTCTGTCGTCAGAGGTACATCCTTGTAGCCCAAATAATAAAAGCCCGAGAGCTAACCAAATGCGGTTTTTTAATTTTTTCATGATTAAATATTTTTTTTATTACTGCTTAATTAATTCACCAGACTAAATTTCGTAAATATTTTTAGACCTTTTAATGATAAATATCATTTTTCCAATTAATTTAATGATTCAATTTCAGTTAACCGGAAATCAAAATAAGGTTCATTATAAAAAATATAAAGCGGAAAAAATATTGGAAAAAGTAAAGATTGATTGAATGCTATATTTTATGTAAAACCCCTTAAAAACAAGCCTTGTGATTTTAGAAATTGAAAACCCAAATAGATTTTTTTAATAGGTTATTTTTCTTTTGTTCAAAAAAACTCTTTCTGAATCTTTAAATGGACATTTGAACTTTCAGATTAAAATAGCTTTTCAGAAGTTTTAATTTATTACTTTTATTAATTATGAAATTTTACTAAAAAGACAATTGATATGAATTATTATTTTTCAAAAATAGTCGATTACACATTTGACGATACGATAGATAAGGTTACGGAAGAGTTAAAAAAGGAAGGCTTTGGTGTTCTTACCGAAATAGATGTAAAAGCGACCTTTAAAAAGAAACTTGACATTGATTTTAGAAAATACCGCATCCTGGGAGCCTGCAACCCACATTTTGCACATCAGGCAATCCTTGCAGAGCCACACATTGGGACAATGTTGCCTTGCAACGTGATCGTTCAGGAACTTGAAAACGGGAAAGTGGAAGTTTCTGCAGTAAATCCTGTAGCTTCAATGATGGCGATAAAAAATGATGCACTTGGCCCGGTGGCAGAACAGGTTCGGGATAATTTAAAGAAAGTGATGGATAGTTTATAAATCCGTTTACAAAAGAATTAACCCGGGTTTGGCAACAGGAATTAATAATGTCTGTTGCCAAACCCGGGTTTTTCTGTTATTTTAAAATTGAACAACATTTTTTTAGCTAAATCTCAAATCCCGGGATGTATCACACATTCAAGCTTCAAAATTCAACTCATTTCAGGTCCCCTCAAAAAATTATCTGTTTAGTTTAAAACTGTGTAACAAAAGTAACAAAGCATCAGGATTCATTTATCTAAATTTGGCCCCGTATTCAATTATAAATGAATAAACGAAACATATAAATATGAAGTACCTGAACAAGCACAAAATTACCATTATTGGCTTGATTCTTGGAGCTCTTGGAGGTTACTTGTATTATCATTTTATAGGATGTGTGAGTGGCACCTGTGCTATTACTTCCAAACCGCTAAACAGCACGCTTTACGGTGCTTTGATGGGCGGTTTATTGTTTAATATGTTTCAGAAAGAAAACATAAAATCGGAATAATTATGAATGTTGAAAAAATAATCAGGGAAAATAAAGGAACAATTTTAGATGTTCGAACTTCAAGGGAATTTAGCGGAGGAGGTGTCGCCGGATCTATAAATATTCCTTTAATGGAAATCCCGGAACGCATTAATGAATTAAAAAGCATGAAGGCTCCCCTTATTTTATGTTGCGCTTCTGGAGCCCGCAGCGGACAGGCGCATCGCTTCCTGGAGCAGCAAGGAATTGAATGTTGTGACGCAGGTTCCTGGTTGAACGTGAATTATTTTCAATCTCAAACTCAAACAGTTTAAAAATATGTTAGAAATAATAAAACAATTATTTGGAATAGGTCCAAAAGCAGATTTTGCCGAATTAGTTAGACAAGGAGCAATCATTATGGATGTTCGCACCAAAAATGAATTTGTTGGAGGTCACATTAAACGCTCCGTCAATATTCCCGTAAATATGCTGAGCAGCAATTTGAGCAGGTTTAAAGACAAAGATAAAGCTATCATAACCTGTTGCGCTACCGGAATGCGCAGCGGCTCTGCCAAAAGCATTTTAAAATCAAACGGGTATACACAAGTTTACAACGGTGGAAGCTGGAGTGGTTTACAAAATAAAATTTGATGATTATAAAAAGGATTCTATTAGGATGGAATTTAATTAGAGGGCTCCGGTTGTTAATCGGAGCCTATTTTGCTATTCAGGCCATTGAGACCCTGGAGATATTTTCCGGCATTATCGCTGCTTTCTTTTTGTACCAGGCGATAACAAATACCGGATGCTGCGGTGCAAATTCTTGTGCTGTGCCCAATGCAAAAAACAATGCCGACAAACCTAAAGAGGTTGATTTAATAGAAGTTGAAAGCGACGAACCAAAAATAAAATAAAATGGAACCACATTATTTTAACGTAGATCTTTCCTGGAACAAAGATAGAAAAGGAAAAATTTCATCTCCGGAACTTCAGGATGAATTTGAAGTTGCCACTCCCCCGCCATTTCCAAAAGGAATAGAATGGATCTGGTCCCCGGAACATTTATTTACAGCAGCGGTGAGCAGTTGTTTTATGACTACTTTTTTAGCTGTCGCAGAAAATTCCAAATTGGAATATGTGAGTTTTAGTTGCCCCGCAAAAGGAAAATTGGAACAAATAGACGGAAAATTTTTAATGACCGAAGTGCTTCTTGAACCCGTTTTAACTATTTCAAAAGAAGAAGATAAAGAAAGGGCCGAAAGAATTCTTCAGAAAACTGAAAAAGCCTGTTTGATCACTAATTCCATCAAATCTGAAACCAGGATGAACCCCACGATCCTTATAAACAAGGAAAAGGCAATTTAAAACCGGGTTCTTTTTCCAAAAAAAAAAGAAACAAGAATAAAGAAACAAGATCTAAGAACCAATACTTAAGATCCAAGACTGTTAAAAATCGAAAAAATAAATCTTAGGATTTACCAAAACCTTCTGTCTTTGGACCTTTTTTTAATCTTGGTTCCTGATTCTTGCCTCTTGTTTTCCTTTCTCTATTTTCTCTTCTCTATTTTCTTTTTTCTCAAATCTCAATACTCAAATCTAATTTCTCGATCTACCAAAAAAAACATATCGGATAATTTTGTCCTATTTAAAATTGTCATATATTTGCTTTAAATAATAACGGAATGTTTTCAAAAGCCTGCGAATACGGAATTAGAGGAACCATATATATTGCGATGCAATCTTTGGAAGGAAATCGCGTGAACCTGAAGGAAATAGCCGCCGCAATAGATTCTCCGATTGCCTTTACCGCAAAAATATTGCAACAACTCGTTAAAAACAATATTGTTGAATCTGTAAAAGGTGCTAAAGGAGGTTTTCAAATAGAAAGATCAAGAATTGACTCGATCAAATTAAACCAGATCGTTTCAGCTATAGACGGAGATAAAATATTCAAGGGATGCGCATTGGGTTTAAGTGAATGCAGTGAAAGCCTTCCCTGCCCTATTCATTTCAAATTCAAGGAAATTAGGGATAACCTGGAACAAATGACCATGGAAACCAGCATTTATGAATTGGCAACCGGCCTTGAGGTTGGGCTCACCTTCTTAAAACGCTAAATTTTTATACTTAAATAGGATAAATTTGTCCTATTTAAGGCTATGTTTTAAGATTACAAATCGAACAAGAAAATTTCAAACACCAATATTAATATTCATTTAAAATAAGATATCATGATCATTACAAAAGAAAAACACATCGGGAAAATTGTTGCGGAAGATTACCGTACCGCACAAATATTCAAGAATCACAAGATCGATTTTTGTTGTCAGGGGAACAGAAGTATTGAAACTGTATGCGAAAACAAAAAATTTTCCAGTGAAGAATTAATTGGGGAAATTGAAGCGATGCAGCAAAAATTTGAAACTTCCAACGATTATAAATCCTGGCCCCTGGATTTACTGGCAGATTATATCGAAAAAAAACACCACCGCTATGTGGAGGAAGGTTTTAATGTGCTAATCCCCTATTTGAACAAGCTCTGCAAAGTACACGGGGAAAACCATCCCGAATTATTTGAGATCACTAAAGAATTTAAAGAATCGGCTGTGGAATTGGGTTCACATATGGAAAAAGAGGAAAATGTCCTGTTTCCATTTATCCGAAAACTGGTTCAGGCAAAACACGAAAATTCCGAAATCGAAACGCCTCATTTTGGAACCGTGGAAAACCCGGTAGCAATGATGATGGAAGATCACGAAGCTGAAGGGGAGCGCTTCAGAAAAATAGCCGAATTGAGCAATAATTACACTCCGCCGGAAGATGCCTGCAATACCTACAGGGTGAGTTTTGCCCTGTTGAACGAATTTGAACAGGATCTTCATCTTCATATTCACCTTGAAAACAATATTTTATTTCCAAAAGCTATCGCAATGGAGAAGGAATTAAACGCATAAAAATTTCGGCTATCAGCCTCAAGGAGTCAGTGTCCGGCATATAAATGTAGCCGGACATTGATCTTTAATTGAACATCAATAATTTTTTATAATAACAATGAATAAAGAAAAAAAACTTTGGATCGCATTTGGGCTCGTAATGAGTATTTCATTTGCGGTATTACTTTATTACGGATACGAAATTTATCAACAGGCACCTCCTGTTCCCGAAGAGGTTGTGACCACGGAGGGCGAGGTATTGTTTACCGGACAAGAGATCAAGGACGGGCAAAATGTTTGGCAAAGCATGGGAGGTCAGGAAGTAGGCACCATTTGGGGACACGGCGCATATGTAGCCCCGGATTGGACAGCAGACTGGTTACATAGAGAAGCTGTTTTTATCTTGAATAAATTTGCCCAGGCCGATTTTAACAAAGACTATGACGCTGTTTCAGAAGAACAACAGGCTGCGCTCAAGATCCGTTTGCAAAAAGATCTAAGGACCAATACTTATAATTCAACAACCGGGGAAATAACTATTTCGCAAAACCGGGCCGAAGCCGTTGCTTATTTGAGGAATTATTATAAAGGTTTGTTTACAAATGATCCCGCTTTTGACAAATTGCGTTCAGATTATGCGATCCCAAAAAATGCCATTAAAGACGATGTGAGAATGGGGAAAATGAGTGCATTTTTCTTTTGGGCAACCTGGGCTACCGTTACCGAGCGCCCATTCAGCAATGTATCATACACTCATAACTGGCCATCAGACAAACTTGTTGGCAACGTTCCAACAACCGACCTCATGGTTTGGTCTGGCGTAAGTATTATCCTGCTTATTCTTTGTATCGGGATTTTAGTGTTCTATCATGTTAAATCCGGGGAAGACGAAAGCATTCCTGCTCCCAACGAGGATCCTTTGCTAAAAGAAGGAATGACACCCTCAATGCATTTAATCAAAAAATACTTTTGGGTAGTGAGTTTGCTTATGGTATTGCAAATGTTGCTGGGTATTATCACTGCGCATTACGGTGTGGAAGGAAATGGTTTTTATGGCTTTGCTTTAGACCAATACCTGCCGTATGCCGTAACCCGGACCTGGCACACACAACTCGCCATTTTCTGGATTGCAACGGCATGGTTGGCAACAGGACTTTATATAGCCCCGGCCGTTTCCGGAAAAGACCCCAAATTCCAGTCCTTTGGAGTAAACTTCCTGTTCATCGCTCTTTTGATAATTGTTGTAGGATCAATGATCGGGCAATGGTTTGGTGTAATGCAAAAACTTGACCTTGTCAGCAATTTCTGGTTCGGACATCAAGGTTATGAATACGTGGATCTAGGTCGCTTCTGGCAAATATTCCTGTTGGTGGGATTAATATTATGGTTGGCATTAATGGTTCGTCCGTTGCTGCCAATTTTAAAACGAAAAACCGAAGAGAAAAACCTCATCATCATGTTCCTGATCTCATGTACGGCCATCGCTTTATTTTACGGAGCCGGACTTATGTGGGGAAGACAAACCAATTTAGCCATTGCCGAATATTGGAGATGGTGGGTAGTTCACCTTTGGGTTGAAGGCTTCTTTGAAGTATTCGCAACCGTGGTTATCGCCTTTCTTTTTGTGCGGTTAGGCCTTCTAAAAACCAAAACAGCTACTTTAAATGTGCTTTTGGCAACCATTATTTTTATGTCTGGCGGAATTTTGGGAACCTTCCACCATTTATATTTCGCGGGAACCCCAAAAGCAATTATGGCATTAGGTGCGACCTTCAGCGCTTTGGAAGTGGTTCCATTGACTTTAATTGGATATGAAGCCTATCATAATTATAAATTAACCAAAGCCACGAAATGGATCAAAGATTACAAGTGGCCTATCTATTTTATGATCTCTGTGGCCTTTTGGAATTTCCTTGGCGCAGGTATCTTCGGATTTATTATCAATCCGCCAATAGCCTTGTATTATGTTCAAGGCCTGAATACAACCCCGCTCCACTCTCATACCGCGTTATTTGGAGTTTACGGGATGCTGGGAATTGGTTTGATGCTTTTTGTATTGAGAAGTTTATACCGAAATATTTCCTGGAATGAAAAGCTACTAAAAACCTCTTTTTGGTCACTTAACATCGGATTACTCGCTATGGCCCTATTAAGCCTTTTGCCAATGGGGATTTGGCAAGCCATTGCAAGTATAGAACACGGCATGTGGTATGCACGTTCTTCAGAATTGATGCAGGACCCGGATATGATCACCTTAAAATGGATGCGAACCATAGGGGATGTTATTTTTGCTGTGGGAATGGTTACTCTTTGTTGGTTTGTATTTGACCTTACACTGAAAAATAAAAATAAGGATCACGACACCCCCTTATCAACAAGGGAATTTCAAAGGAAAAGTTAAACAAAACAGAACCTGTTGAAGCATAACATACGAACAGGAAAAATTTCGAAAGCAATTTTTCCTGTTCATTCTAAATAAGAAATTATGACACTTACAAAAGAAAAACATATCGGAAAAATTGTTGCGGAAGATTACAAAACTGCACAGATATTTAAAAATCACAAAATCGATTTTTGTTGTCAGGGAAACAGAAGTATTGAAACTGTATGCGAGAATAAAAGTTTCAGCAGTGAAGAATTGATTGGGGAAATTGAAGCGATGCAGCAAAAATCTGAAACTTCCAACGATTACAAATCCTGGCCCCTTGATCTTTTAGCCGATTATATCGAGAAAAAACACCACCGCTATGTGGAAGAAAGTTCCCAGGTACTGATGCCCTATTTGGCAAAACTCTGTAAAGTACATGGGGAACACCATCCGGAATTATTTGAGATAGCTGGTGAATTCAAAAAATCTGTATCCGAATTGGCTTCTCATATGAAAAGAGAGGAGCTCATCCTTTTTCCATTTATCCGTAAATTGGTTAGGGCAGAACAAGAGAATTCTGAACTTGTAAAGCCTCATTTCGGATCGGTAGAAAATCCGGTGGAAATGATGATGCAGGATCACGAAGTTGAAGGGGAACGCTTCCGAAAAATAGCCGAACTGAGCAATAATTATACTCCGCCAGAAGATGCCTGCAATACTTACAGGGTGAGTCTTGCTCTTCTAAACGAATTTGAACAGGATTTGCATCTTCATATTCACCTTGAAAACAACATTCTATTTCCAAAAGCTATAGCTTTAGAGAAAAAACTTAATTCCTAAAGGAATTTTTCAAAACAGATAAATTATGGAACATAAAATTAAATCCAACCAGCTCGATTGGAAAGCAGCAAAAGTGAAGGGATTCTTCGGTAAGGAATTTATCAATATTGAAAAAGGTGGTGTTAAATTGGTTAGAATTGATCCATTAGCAACTTATCCCGAGCATGTACATCCAACTAAAACTGAATATGCTTATGTAATTACGGGAAGTCCTGATTTTGAGATAGATGGTCATCAACATTCAAGTGAACCCGGAGATTTTCTTATTTTCCCTGTGGCGAAAAAACATGCGATTCAAAACAAAACTAACCTAGAATGCGTTTTATTGATTGGTAGTATTGAAAATTAAACCGTCTTTGATTACTTTAACATTAAGGTGACGACAATATATTGACACATAAAATTATCCAACAATTTATGTATCAACTTAATAGTCTTTTGTCTATATTCTTTAATCTGGTTAATATGATTAAAACAAAACGAATTTATGACACTCCATCTAACGAAGATGGTTCCAGAATATTGGTGGATAAACTCTGGCCCCGCGGTTTAAAAAAAGAAGATGCAAAATTAGATGAATGGGCAAAAAATCTTGCTCCGTCCAATTCATTGAGGAAATGGTTCGATCATAAAGAGGATCGGTTTGAGGAATTCTCCCAACGTTACAAGGAAGAATTACTGGAGCAGAAAGATGGATTGAAGCACATACTGGAACTTGCATCAAATAAAGATGTCACCCTCCTTTATGCTGCAAAGAATACCACCTTAAATAATGCGGTGGTGCTCTACAAGATCTTAAAATTTTTTGAAAATAAAAATGAAAACAAAATATAGCTATGACACCGTAATTGAAGCTTTAAACGACCTGATTGAAAGAGGTTATACCAATGACTTTTCAATTCTTGCCGATGATGAATGTTTGATTTGCAATCAAACTTCCCAACAATTATCCCCGGAAGAATTCGAGATCGATGAAATATACCGTTTTGAAGGGATGACAGATCCCGGTGATGAAATGATCTTATATGCCATTTCCTCAAAAAACGATAAAATTAAAGGAACCATATTGAATGCTTATGGAATGTATTCAAATTCGGATACCTCAAAAATAGTCAAGCGGTTAAAAACTTCTTTAAATTTCAACTCCTGAAGGGATTGAGGAATTAAAGAAATAAATTTCAAGGCTTTTTGACCTTTGCGGGAGCTTAACGGCCTTGCTGTTAAAGAATACAGAACCTGGAATATTGAAAATGGTTTAGAATAGACCTTTTGGAATTGCATTTATGAAAAAATTTGATATCCATTTCATCGTAAACTACCTGGAAGAAGAATTTTTTATTACGACTTACCTTAATGAGTATAAAAATTTAATGCAATTATTGAGGGAAAAGGTTTTTTTGGATGATTTTGGAGAATGTCAGGGAACTGGCAAATGTGGCACTTGCCTGATTGAAATATCAGGAATTGCCGGAAATTCTCAAATTATCGATAGAAATGAGCCAAATACCTTGATGAAAATGGGGATAAATCATCCACTTATTCGATTATCCTGCCAGATATTAGTTTCGTCAGACTTGCACAATGCGTCAATAACAATTATAGAGGACAATGCTATCTAAATAATACAAGAAATTATTTTTATAAAAACATTAATATGGAACCAAAAAAACCTATCAAAAGAGACAAAGTCCTTCAACCTTTAAGCCACGACCACCATCAGGGTTTATTGTTGTGTTGGAAAATACGCACCGGCATTAGTAAAGGAATTGAACTGGAACGGATCAAAACCTATACAGATTGGTTTTATAAAACCCATTTAGTCCCTCATTTTGAAACAGAAGAAGCCTGGATCTTTCCAATTTTGGGAAATGAACATGAACTGGTTAAAAAAGCGCTGTCTGAACACCGCAGGATAAAACGTCTATGTGAATCTACTGAAGACCAAGAAAGAAATCTGAGCCTTTTGGAAGAAGAACTGGAAAGCCATATTAGATTTGAAGAACGCATCTTATTCAATGAAATCCAGGCTGCGGCTTCTGCAGAAGACCTATTAATGATAGCCGAAAAACACATAGAAAGTGAATTTCTTGAGAATACCGATGATCTATTCTGGAAGTAAACTGAAATTGCAATAAAAACATCCCGGCTTGTCATTCTGACCATAGTGAAGAATCCCACGTTCTCAATGGACGAATCACCCCGGCTTGTCATTCTGAACGCAGTGAAGAATCCCGCGTTCTCAATGGACGGATCATAAATGAAAGGAAATAATATTGTCACACCTCAAACCCCGCACTCACTGTAGGGATTCTTCCTCGCCCAAAAGCTCGTTCAGAATGACAATAAAAGAAGAATCCCGCGTTCTCAATGGACGGATCACCCCGGCTTGTCATTCTGAACGCAGTGAAGAATCCCGCGTTCTCACCGGTTTAATTCCGGATTTGTTCAAAACAAATATTAAGCAGTTACTTTTTTATAGGCATCAGAATGCACATTTGATACTGCCCGGCCAGATGGATCGTTCTGGTTTTTAAAACTTGCATCCCATTCCAAAGCAATTTTAGTGCTGCAGGCAACCGAGGCTTCTTGTGGCACACAAAGCGCTGCGGCATCTGAAGGAAAATGTTCCTGAAAAATAGAACGATAATAAAATTCTTCCTTGTTTGTTGGCGTTTGTAATGGAAATTTATATTTGGCATTCGCCAGTTGTTCATCGGTAACTTCTTCTGCCACAACCTCTTTCAAAGTATCGATCCAGCTGTACCCAACACCGTCAGAAAATTGCTCTTTTTGTCTCCACGCCACACTTGCAGGCAAATAACTTTCAAAAGCCTTACGCAACACCCATTTTTCCATGCGTTCGCCGTTGATCATTTTATCTTGTGGGTTAATTCGCATTGCCACATCCATAAATTCTTTATCCAAAAACGGCACACGGCCCTCAATTCCCCAGGCGGCCAGACTTTTGTTTGCCCTTAAACAATCGTACATATGTAATTTACTCAATTTACGCACCGTTTCTTCGTGAAATTCTTTTGCGTTTGGCGCTTTATGAAAGTATAGATAACCACCAAATAACTCATCAGCCCCTTCACCGGAAAGTACCATTTTTACGCCCATGGATTTTATAACCCTCGCCATTAAATACATAGGCGTTGAAGCACGAATGGTCGTAATATCATAAGTTTCCAGGTTGTAAATAACGTCACGTATGGCGTCCAATCCTTCCTGAATGGTGAATTTTATTTCGTGATGAACCGTTCCAATATGATCCGCTACCACTTGCGCCGCCGCCAAATCGGGAGAACCTTCCAATCCAACAGAAAAGGAGTGCAATTGTGGCCACCAGGCTGCCTGGGTATCGTCTGATTCTATTCTTTTCTCTGAATATTTTTTTGCTATGGCAGAAGTTATTGAAGAATCCAAGCCTCCGGAAAGCAATACGCCATAAGGCACATCAGACATTAATTGCCTGTGAATTGCAGCTTCCAAAGCATCATGAATTTCGTCAATACTTGTTTGGTTGTCTTTTACGGCCTCATAATCCATCCAGTCTCTGCTGTACCATTTGGTTAAAACACCATCTTTACTGGATAAAAAGTGTCCCGGTGGAAATAACTCTATTTTTGTGCAAACTCCTTCCAGGGCTTTTAATTCTGAAGCCACATAAAATGTTCCGTTTGCATCCCAGCCCATATATAAAGGAATAATACCCATATGGTCACGCGCTATAAAATATTCATCTTTATCTGCATCATATAAGGCAAAGGCAAAAATACCGTTCATTTCATCAAGAAAACTTGTACCTTTTTCTTTATATAAAGCTAAAATCACTTCACAATCCGATTTTGTCTGAAAGTTATATTTCCCCTCAAATTGTTTGCGAAGCGCTTTATGATTATATATTTCGCCATTTGCGGACAATACCAATTTTTTATCTTCACTTAATAAAGGCTGTTTCCCGGAAACAGGATCAACAATTGACAATCTTTCGTGAGCCAATATCGCTTTATCATTTGAATAAATTCCGCTCCAATCCGGACCCCGGTGACGGACTTTTTTAGACATTTCCAAAATTTGAGGTCTTAATATCTCAGCTTTTTCTTTCAAATCGAACGCACATACAATTCCACACATGGTATTTTAGCTTTAATTATAATGCAAATATGCTCTATAAGTTTCTATTGGCAAACTAGTTTGTGTTAAATGGTTTTGAATATAAGTAATAATGTACAATTATTATAAAATATGTAAGTTTATTATAAGTATTTTATTGCATTGCGTTTTCATTTGAAATTTTTAGCTAACAGTATTTTTTTTTGGCACTTTGGATAGGCTGATCTATAAGACTGAATTCTATAAATGAAAGCAATCCCTTTCAAAAAACATTTTGGGCGTTCCCGCTGAAAAAGCGGGCGGGCTTTTCATTGCAATCCGTCATTGCGGATACGAAGCGCTCTATTGAATATATTGCTTCATAAACCGGCAATACCGGGATTTCCATTTCAATCCCTAACGCGGATTGAAAAATACTCCTGCCTTGTCATTCTGAACGCAGTGAAGAATCCCGCGTTCTCAATGGACGAATCACCCTTGTTTGTCATTCTAAACGCAGTGAAGAATCCCACGTTCTCAATGGGCGAATCACCCCTGCCCTGTCATTCTGAACGCAGTGAAGAATCCCACGTTCTCAATGGACGAATCACCCCGGTTTGTCATTCTGAACGCAGTGAAGAATCCCACGTTCTCAATGGGCCGATCATAAATAATAACCAATAACATTTTTCACACCTCAACCCTGCGCAATCACCGGTTAATTATTAAAGCGAAGCTGATGGACCTGGCATCTTCGCGATTTTTGCTGAATCTTAGCAGCATTTGCAGTTAAAGAAGTAAGTTATCGCCCTTTTTATAAAAAATAACCTAATTATATCAACATTTCCGGGTTATTCCATAACAAAAATTCACAAAAAGAATATTTTTATTCTTAAAATAGTTAATAAAATATGGTTTACATAAGGCTTTTCTGAATTAAATTCCTCAATTTTGCATTGTCAAATTTTCTCTTTTCAGATTTAAAACATCTCCAAGAAAAATTCTTCCTCCAGTGGTGAAAATGTTTGCATAAATTTGATAGTATTAAAGGATATTTTCATCTTTCAAAGGATATCCTAACTGAATTTTAGACTTAAGACATATTAACAATATGGGTGATTTTTGGCTGATTTTGTCATCGGCAATTGTAGCTGGTATAGGAATTCTCGGTATTCCTTTATTACCTTCAAAAATAAAAGCTTTCTCCAATTTTATTTTTGTATTTCTTGTAGCAATTACAACCTCCATTCCAGCCATAAACGCTCTTTTGGGCAATCCAATGGATATCACATTACCCGGATCTGCGTTTTTCGGGGATATTCCGCTTCGGATCGATGCCTTGTCTGCCTGGTTTATTCTTATCATCAATTTAACCTGTGTAAATGGCGCTTTTTATGGGATTGGCTATATGAAACCTTACAAAGAGCGCAAAGCGAATCTTTCCCTGCACTGGACGCTGTTTCTTGTTTTTCAAACCTCAATGCTTTGGGTTTGTATGTTACAGCATAGCCTTGCATTTCTTATAGCCTGGGAGATCATGTCTTTGTCCTCGTTATTCCTGGTGATCTTTGAACACGAAAAAAAAGAAACCCTAAAAGCGGGTCTCAATTATATGGTGCAAATGCACATAGGAGTCGCTTTTTTAACTATTGCTTTTATATGGGTTTATATCGAGCAGGGTTCCTTTGATTTCCTTGCCATAACCGACTATTTCGGAACCAATTTTAACGGCTGGTTATTCCTGCTCTTTTTTATTGGCTTTGGGATCAAGGCGGGTTTTATACCGCTGCATTCCTGGCTTCCACATGCCCATCCTGCGGCACCTTCCCATATTTCGGGAGTTATGTCCGGTGTGATAGTAAAATTGGGGATCTACGGAATTATTCGGGTGGCATTAATGCTGCAATCTCAATTGTTGCTCATTGGAGAATTGCTGCTGATAATTTCGATAATCACCGGCGTATTTGGGATCCTAAATGCAAGTGTTCACCGGGATTTTAAAAAAATGCTGGCGTATTGCACCATTGAAAACATAGGAATTATTGGAGCAGGGATCGGATTGTTCCTTATAGGTGCAGGATTCAACAATACAATCCTAATGGTCATTGGACTTAGTGGCGCGTTGTTGCACACCTTAAATCACTCTTTATTCAAGTCGTTGCTGTTTTTTTCTGTCGGTTCGGTATATCAGCAAACCCACACGCGCGATATGGAAAAACTTGGCGGACTCATCCACCAAATGCCACAAACGGCAAGCTTGTTTCTCATTGGTTCACTCGCCATTGGCGGCTTACCGCCTTTGAACGGTTTTATTTCCGAATTTTTGATCTACAACGGCTTTTTAAACGGAATAAATACAATTGGGCTCACTCATTCTACCTTGATGATCCTTTCGCTTGCGAGTCTGGCTTTTATAGGAGGACTTTCGTTGTTGACCTTTACCAAAACCTTTGGGACGGTATTCCTGGGAAACCCACGGCAGGAATTGCACGATCCTCCTACCGAAGTTTCTTTATGGATGCGTGCGCCCCAATATTTTATTGTTGGCATTATGCTTTCCATCGGATTGTTCCCTCAATTCTATTTTTCCGTGACACTTCAGCTTATACAATCGGTTTTGCCTGCTTCCGGTCAGATAAATATAGAAGCTTTTGCTCCTATGATTACGCTCATGGGCAATGTGGGCAGATATTCCATGTTGTTTTTAGCCCTGCTCATTGGAATTTATCTCTTGAGAAATTATTTTGTGGGACTTCAACCTTCACAAAGAAATGCCACCTGGGGTTGTGGATATGTCGCCCCAAATGTACATATGCAATACACCGGAAAATCCTTTTCTAAAAGCCTGAGCAAACTACTGGGATTTATTGTGAAGGAAAAGAAAAAATACATTGAAATTGAAGCCGAAGAAATTTTCCCTCAAACAAGAAAACACACCTCACATTATGTGGATCTATTTGAAAATACGATCTTCGAAAAGGCTACAAAACAATTGCTCCACATTTTGAATTATTTTCAATTTATACAGAATGGAAAAGTTCAAATGTATGTGATGTATGGGTTGTTCTTTATTCTCTTGGTATTTTTTGCAACCATATTTAACCTGATCTGATGGCCTATATCCAAACATATATAGCAATATTGATAATATCACTTCTGGTGATTCCATTTCTAAAAGTGAAATGGAAGGGAATAAGTACGCTTTCCTTGGTGATTTTGAATGCTGTCTTGAGCGGATATCTTGCATTTCCTGCCTTATTGGGCGATAAACTGGAATTTATTTTCCCCGGTTCGATAGTAACCGGCGCTGTTCCAATCAGGATCGATGCTTTGTCCGCCTGGTTTATTTTATTGATCAACTTCACACTGATCACGGGAGCTTTGTATGGGTTGCATTATATGAAAACCTACAGAAAACAAACCGCCAATATCTCTTTACACTGCTTGGCATATCTTCTAATTCAATCATCACTTATCGCTATTTGCATGATTCAAAATTCCCTGGTGTTTTTGTTTGCTTGGGAAATTATGACGCTGTCGAGTTTTGTGCTTATCATCTTTGAATATTACAAACAGGATACCCTAAAGGCCGGGGTCAATTTTCTTATCCAGTCGCATGCAGGGGTTTTATTTCTTACTTTAGGGTTTATTTGGGTGTATTACCGCACAGGTTCTTATGATTTTGATGCCATAAGTCAATTTTCTTTGTACTTTCCTCCCATTGCAAGTTTGGGAGTATTTTTCTGCTTTTTCATAGGTTTTGCTATTAAAGCGGGATTTGTGCCTTTTCACACCTGGCTTCCGTATGCACATCCTGCCTCACCTTCCCATATTTCGGGAGTAATGTCTGGTGTGATCATCAAGATCGGGATCTTTGGAATTCTCAGAATGTTACAGCTTATTCAAACCGATTATATCTTATTGGGATATATTATTCTTGTTTTTTCGGTCATTTCCGGTGTTTATGGGGTAATGCTCGCCATATTGCAACACAATTTAAAGAAACTCCTCGCCTATCACAGCATTGAAAACATTGGGATTATAGGAATTGGGATTGGGCTTGGAACTTTGGGAATAGGTCAACAGAACATCACTTTAATTTTGCTTGGATTTGGCGGGGCGCTGCTTCACGTGCTCAATCATTCGTTATTTAAATCTTTGTTGTTTTATGCTGCCGGAAATGTGTATCAGGCAACTCATACAATGAATATTGAACATCTTGGAGGTCTTGTAAAACGAATGCCCCAGTCTGCGATTTTATTTCTGATCGCAGCACTCGCTATTTGCGGACTTCCGCCTTTTAACGGATTTGTTTCCGAATTTCTAATTTACTCAGGTTTGTTTGACGGAATGGAAAACAAAGCCATGCTGAGTATTGTCGTACTTCTGTTCTCTGTTTTTGGAATGGTGCTCATCGGCGGACTTGCAATTCTTTGTTTCACCAAAGCCTTTGGCAGTATTTTTTTAGGAAATACAAGACATCATTTTCAGGAAACCCCTATAGAATCCAGCACTGGAAAACTGTTGCCGATGTATATGATTTCAGCATTTATTTTAGCCATAGGTTTGTTTCCAAAACTTTTCTTTTCCTTGTTGGCAGAGCCTCTCAGATTGTATTCGGACAAGATGAATTTTACCGGAGATTTTGCGCAATCTGTCCAAATTTCTGAAACAATGCAAGCTATAGGATTTAGCGCATTGGGATTTATTGTTTTAGGTTTGCTCATTTTCTTTATCAAAAAAGCTGTAACCGCTCAAAAACCCAAACAAATTTCGGATACCTGGGGTTGCGGATATACAGGTGAAACCCAAAAAATGCAATATACCGCCAGTTCTTTTATCCGGTCCTACCGAAAGCTTGCTGAGCCTGTATTATCGGTTAGAAAAAAGAAAATCGAAATTGATGGGATTTTCCCTGTTTCGGGTTGGCATGAAACCCATCCACACGACAAAATTGAGGAATGGTTCATCGATATTCCCTGGAGACGTTTGAAATTTTTCTTCGGAAAATTCAGATTTCTGCAAAATGGAAATGTCCAGTTTTATGTGCTTTACGGAACCGTATTTATAACCTTGATAATTGTCTTTCCGGTTTTGTATGAAGCGTTCAAAAAAATAATTTACTTTTTAAACCAGATATAATATGATAAGCCTTGTATTGATATTGCTCACAAGTTTGTTTTTTATGGGGATTGTGATACGAACCAAAAGCATCGCTTCAGGCAGAAAAGGACCGGGCTTGTTTCAACCTATGAAAGATGTGTTCCGGTTGTGGAAAAAAGGCAGTGTTTACAGCAATACGACTAGCTTTATTTTTCAGATCGCGCCAAGCATTTATTTTGCTTCCATAATTATGGCCATTTTGGTGATCCCATTTGGAGGATACAAAGGGATTATTTCCTTTGATGGCGATTTCGTGTTTTTCGCCTATGTATTGGCCCTCGGGAAATTCTTCAGCATAATTGGTGCACTGGATACCGGAAGTAGTTTTGAAGGGATGGGAGCTAGTCGTGAAGCATTGTATTCCATGCTGGCAGAACCCGCTTTCTTTATATTAATGGGCTCTTTTGCACTTTACACCGGAAATTCCTCTTTTCACGAAATATTTACGTCCCTTCATTTTGGTTCTTATATTTCTTATGGACTTGGCGCATTGGCAACCTTTGTTTTGGTGATGATCGCTATGATCGAAAACAGCCGTATGCCGGTTGATGATCCAAAAACACATTTGGAGTTAACCATGGTGCATGAGGTGATGATATTGGATAACAGCGGCTTTGATTTAGGATTGATCCTCTATGGCACAAACCTGAAATTTGCGATGTATGGAGCTTTGATCGCCAATTTTTTTACCGGTTCCTTCCCTATCCTTATCTCAATTCTTATATTTTTTGGGGTTCAAATCGTCTTTGCGATAATGGTGGGTATTTTAGAATCTTTTTCAGCACGATTTAGAATGGGTAATAACCCGCAATTCATATTTACCCTTACTTCAATTTCAATATTGATTTTTTTCGGGGTATTGTTGATAATGGGAAAATTTATATAGGAAAAATGAGAATGTTGATTTAAAAATAAAAACCAATGCCACAAAGACAGGAAGACACTAGGTCACACCAAGAAAAATATAAGCCACTTAGCCCAGAAGAAGAAGCTATTGGGAAGGCAATTGTAAATGCAGCATATATTGTTCATAAGGCGCTTGGACCAGGATTATTGGAAAAAATATATGAAGTATACCTTTGTCATGTTCTTACAAAAGACGGATTCTTTGTTAAACGGCAATTAGACATACCGATTGTTTTTGAAAATATCATATTTGAAGAAGGATTGCGCTTAGATGTTATGGTAAATGAAATGGTTATTTGTGAGTTAAAAGCCCTGGAAACAGTTAATCCAGTTTGGGAAGCACAACTCCTCAGCCATTTAAAGCTTACGGGAAAACGACTTGGGTATCTTATTAACTTCAATGTGCCACTAATAAAAGATGGAATTAAACGGATGGTTCTTTAATACTTTGTGAACCTTAGAGCCTTAGCGACTTTGTGGCAATTAATTACCAAGGTGTTTAATGGGAAGAAAAATTAAAAAAAATTAAAAATGACCAATGTATTATTAATCATATTCGCAATGTCGCTCATCTATCTGAGTATAGCCAATCGACTGATGAGTTATGTCAAGATCCTCGCTTTTCAGGGAATTATACTTTTTTGGGTGAGTTTTATTGAATTGGATGAAATGAACACGCTTAACCTCACTTTTATACTTCTTGAAACCATTGTTTTTAAAACCATTGCCGTTCCCTTATTCCTGAAATATGTCATTCAGAAAAATGAAATTACTCGTGAGGCAGAGCCCTATATTCCCAATTTCATTTCATTGATTATTGTAACATCCATTGTGGTAGTTACCTTTTTGTTGTCAAACATCATAGAAGATGATCAACTGAACAAAGTATATTTTGTTGCGGCATTGTCCTCATTATTCACAGGTTTATACATTATTGGTACCCGAAAAAAGATCCTTACCCACGTGATGGGTTTCCTGGTAATAGAAAACGGTGTGTTTATTTTATCCCTTGCTGTAGGGAACGAAATGCCTATGATGGTAAATAGCGGCATTTTTCTCGACCTAATTATCACAGTATTGCTACTGGGGATTTTTGTGAACAAAATCGGGGATGTCCTCAAGGATGTGGATGCAGGACAATTAAAGAATTTGAAAGACTAAATGAGTTTGGCCCCGATGCTTCGGGGTGGGGTAAAAAAAATTAATATCGAACAAGGATTAACGATTTACGATTTTTGAAGTATATAAATTGAAATTAGATCTAATAAAATGAACAAACGCGACCTTGAAGAAAGATTGATAAATTTTGCAGTATTGATCGTAGAGATCATTTCAACGATGCCTAATGGAAAGGCAGCAAACCATTTGGCCGGACAACTTTTGCGTTCCGGAACATCACCGGCATTAAATTATGGTGAGGCACAAAGTGGAGAATCACGAAGGGATTTTATCCATAAAATAAAAATCGTGCTGAAAGAATTGAGGGAAAGTAATA